>ERZ1034962.407-NODE-407-length-20801-cov-19.744240_pt1 | contig 20801 bp, 41 predicted proteins | sample MGYA00520696_ERZ1034962 | MGnify/ENA primary metagenome ERZ1034962 (study PRJEB33766, sample SAMN09781770) | gut metagenome | biome: gut microbiome | host: Homo sapiens | place: Madagascar | study: EMG produced TPA metagenomics assembly of the PRJNA485056 data...
TGTTTATAGTATAAACGATATTGTTTATAATGTCAATAGGTAAATTTAAACTTTACCGTTTATTTTAAAAAAATCATGGTTGACAATGCAAACGGTAACGTTTATATTAAAAAGCGAAAAGGGGTGATATTGTGCCGACATCGGAGCAGATCAAGATTTTATGCGTAAAGCTGGGGATCAGTGTTTCGGAACTGGCGAGGCGCTGCGGGAGCAGCCCGCAGGCGTTTTCCCAGAAAATGAAGCGGGAGGGGTTTACTCCTGCGGATCTGAAGGACGTTGCCGGGGCTGTTGGCTGTGGGTTTGAAACATCTTTTATTTTGCCCAATGGCGAACGCGTGACGGATTGAAAAAAGGCATAAAAAAGCAGCGGCCCGGAGTTTTTCCGGGTCGCTGTTCTGCGTTTTGGGGTTAGTCGGCGGGCTGTTCGCCCAGCTGGGACAAAATAAAGGCTTTGATTTCGGCGTTGGGCGTGGTGCCGCGTTCGACGCAAAGGGCCTTATAGCGTTCCCCCGTCTGGCGGTCCATCCGGCAGGCAAGCACAATTTGCGCCTTGTTTTTATACTTGTTTTCCGCCCGTCTTTGGGCGTCTGTTCTGGTGGTGCTGGTTCTGGGTCTGGGCATGGGTTTACCTCGCTTTCATAGGGTGGAGCGGCCCGGAGTTTTTCCGGGTCGCTGTTCTGGTTGTGGTTAGATGCTCAGCATTGCGGCACCGTTAACGGTGATCCGTGCCTCGTCCGGGTGGGCATCGTTCCAAGCATTTTTAAAAGTCCAGGCATTAAAGCGGAAATCCGGCAGGCCGGGGAAGGGGATCAGCTCGCCGGCCTCGCCGAGCACGTTACACACGGCCAGAGCGGAAGCGCGGGAGATCGGCAGAAAATAGAGCCGCTGGATCTCGCACATGATGGCGTTGTGTGCGTCCTGTTCCGGGGTGGTGGGCATCAGCGGAGCCAGAAACGCAAGCGGGTCCGCCTCCGGCGCTGCCTGGGTGCGCTCTATCTCCGCCACGATGGCGGCAGGATCACCGCCCAGCGTGTAAAGGTAGGTACTTGCAACGGGGCCATATTGGGCCTCGTACCTTTTCAATAAATCCGACATTTTTACATCCTTTCCCCGGCGGAGCGGCCGCCGGTCCGGTGGGTTGGTGCTATCCTCTTGACATCTAATATTATAGGCGAGGCGGTCGCAGAAAAGCAAGGGGTTTACCCCATAAATATTATACAAAATATGGGGTTTACTTTTGTAAGAATTGACTATTGAAATATGGGGTTTACCCATATATAATAAGATCATAAAGAACAGGACAACACCACGGAGGCCCACCGGGCCGGAAAGGATTACAAAATGGATTACAGCAAAATGAGCATGGACAAGCTCCGCGAGCTGATCGCCTGGGCCGATGACCGGGCAGCATACCGGAGAGCCTGCGGGACGATCTCCGGCACGGCATACGCCGAAGATGAAACCGCAGTAAGGGCAGCACTCGCAGAAATCAACCGCCGCACACGGGCGACCGCATAAGGAAGAGGAGGAACACGAAATGAAAAAGAGCTTTTTCGACACGATCCCCGGTGTCGTCCGCCTGGACTCCCGCGTTGCTATCTACGTGCCCAGCACCACCGACACCGACCACCCCACCGACAACCGGCAGCAGGTGGAGGAAGTCGCCGCGAAGCTATCCGCCATGTTTGGCGGAGCCACCGCCACCGAGGCCCGCGGCTACTGGGTGAGCCAGTCGGCCGGACTCGTGGGCGAGGCCGTCACCATCGTTTACAGCAACGCCGCAGCGGAGGACATCGAGCGCCACGGCGCCGAGATCGTCGCTATTTGCCAGAAGATCAAACGCGAGATGGGGCAAGAGGCCGTGAGCCTGGAAGTCAACGGGGAATTGTTCCTTGTGTAATGGGAGGGTCAGAACATGAAAATTTTGATTGCAGCCGCCGCCATGCTTGCGGCCCTGACCAGCTACCCCGCCACGGCACCGGAAGCCGCCGCGCCGATTGTTTACGCCTTGGGCGCCACCGTCGCGGAGGTTGACACCGCCGCCCAGCGGATCACCGCAGAGGACACCCGCGGCCACTTGTGGGACTTCTACGGCACCGGCTACCGCGCCGGCGCTCCGCTGGTCCTGGTCATGAGCGACAACAGCACCCCGGAGGAAGTCACAGACGATGCTATTATAATAGCGCTGGAAATGGAATAGAGACCGCCACCACAGCCCGCAGGGAATGCCCCCGCGGGCTTTTCTCGTGCCCTCTGAGCAATACCGCCCAGCACCGCACCACAGACCCACGCCGCGCAGCCGCTTGCACCATACGCCGCCCCAGGCGGCTATTTTTAACCCCTATGCGCGCGGGCGCGTTTATTGCGGGCGCGGTCTATTATAGTACCCTAAAGCGTACCCCATAGAACCCCCGGACGCTTTACCCGGATGAAGAAAAGCGCGGAGCACTCCCGCAGGCGTCGAAGCAATGGACGAGGGAAAAAGGGGAAGGGGTGGAGGAGTCACCCGCGGCGGTCTGTTCCGGCTGATTGCATCGGATCGGCCACCACGGCCACCGCTGACCATGCCAGACCGGGAACCGTCAGCGGGCCAGCCGCCGACCATCGGAGGACGGCCACCACCACCGGCACCGAAGGCCAGAGAACCGGCAGCGGCTCCATTTCTCGCCGCCTTTCGTCATGTTGCACAAGGGCGGCATGGGCTGTTGTTGCATTTACCACCAAAAAAGGCGGTAACTGTTGCCCTAATTGCTTATTATGGCAACAGTTGGGGCATTTGCAACAGCTTTTCACCCTCTCCGAGACCCGCCCAGCGGCCCCGCCTCCGCTCCAATGGCACCGGCTGACCAGCTGACCAGCTGACCAGCTGACCAGCTGACCACGGCCCCGGCTGGGTGGGGGGTGGTTTACAGACCTGGCCACCGGATCGGCGCAGAATCTCTCCACAACTCTTCCCCCTCCCCCAACGTTCTCATCCCCGTCGCCCTTCCTCTCCCTTTAAGGGGGGGGTAGTTTAGAAAACCGGGGGCAAAAAACGGAAAAGTCAAAAAGGGGTCCAAAAAAAATTTTATAAAAACGCTTCGCTTATGTGTGGGGAATACGTACTTAGGTTGCGCGGCGTGGGCGAGGCGCAGGCGGTCGGTAGGTGACGTGCCGGTAGGCGGTAGGTGAAACGTGTGTGCAAAAACCCTATTGGAGGGGGTTGCTATGCTAAAGATAGGAGAACTTTGGTGAAGCCATGGCAATGGAGGTGAGCGTGAATGCCAAGCGGGAGTTCTGAGCGCTGTGTGTCATTGTTTGAGTTTTGGGGAGACAAGAGCCAGTATGCGGCGTGGCTGCAAGGGGAGTTTGCTGAAGAAGCGGATTTCCATGCCCATACGCTAAACGCTTTGCGGGTGGCGATGGACGAAGAACTGACGGATACACAGAGGAAGTATATGGAGATGTTTTTCGCCTATGGCATGAGCATGAAGGATATCGGTCAAGAGTTGGGGGTAGCCAAGGCAACAGTCAGCAGGACGATCAATTGTGGGCTGGATAGACTGTACCATGTCCTCCGCTACGCGAACCCCCGATACCTGACCTTTCCGAAAAGCCGCACGGCAGCATCTCTAAAGAAGGGGCGCAAGCAGCGGGAGAAAGGGTCTTAGACTGAGACGAGAGATATTGTGCCAAAAACAGGGGGTGTATGTATGGCATATAAGCGGAAATACAAACAGGGTACGCGGGTCAAGAGCATTGAGGACTTTCTGCATTCCCCGGAGACGCAGTATTTTTTCTGGCACGGAAAAACGGTTCATAAGCAAGTCTTTATGCACTGGCAGCTTGATATGCTTATCAGGGAAATCGGCGGAGGACTTCTTTATTTTGCGGATAAGAACGTTCCGGCTGATGGAGATGCGAAATGAGCTGCTATGGGTGTATCTGCAACAACTGTCTCTATAACTGCGAGTTATTCAGCGCATACTTCACGCCGGGGGAGATCGAGGACGTGGAGGACGTATGCTATTGCTGTGATGAGTGCAAGTGGTTCGATGGGGATTATACGAAGCGGAGCCAATGGCGAAAATCGTGCGAAAAATTTCGCCTGCCGGCGAAGTATAAAGAGCATCTGGAACAGGTGAAGCAGAAGGAGGCTCGTGTGGCGGTTAAGCGCCGCGGGGCATTTACCGTGATTGAGGGAGGGAAAAAGGATGGATAGCTTGAATGCAAGCAGGATAGCTGGCGGGAACAGTGCGTATGGGCGGAGTCAGTCAGACTTCTATCCCACGCCGCCGGATGTGACGGTGGCACTCATGCGCTTTTTGAATCTTCCACGCACAACGTCCGTGTGGGAACCGGCAACGGGAGAGGGCGATATGGCCGGTGTGCTTCAGACCTACTTTGAGACCGTCTATACAACGGACATTCTGGATGGGACGGACTTCTTGAAGTCCGGCATTGACGCGGCTGATTGGATCATCACGAACCCGCCTTTCTCGCTGGCGGAGGCATTTATCCGCAGAGCAGCGGAACTGGGCAAGCCTTTTGCGTTTCTGCTCAAGTCGCAGTATTGGAACGCAACGTGCCGGCGGAAGCTGTTTGACGAGATCCCGCCCAGCTACATTCTGCCGCTGACGTGGCGCCCGGATTTCTTTTTCAAGAAGCGGATGCCCGGAGAGAAGGGAAGTCCGCTGATGGACGTGATGTGGTGCGTTTGGCTGACGCCATGGAAGAATGATATTCAGACAGTGTATCGGCCTTTGACGCGGCCGGAGATGGGAGCGGGAAATAAAAATGGCTACGAACTGCTATGATTTGTTTAAGGCATTGAGTAAGACACCATACCCTAATGGTTGTAAACCAAGCCCAAATCGAGCAAAAAGGAGAAAAGAGAAATGAAATCTTTGGTTTTGTTTCGCAAGGTTTGCAATATGGTTTATTGTTGTGGTCTTGATATACCTCAATGGAAAACAAGAAAACGGATTGAGCAATTATGTAGAGCTGGCAACAACAGTATTGGTGAAGATAGAGAGGATAGATTCGTGGTGTGCGAGCTTGATGTAAATTGGCAAAACTATTCAAGCGATGAACTGGCACATCTTTGCGAACAATATTGTAAACAGACGGAGGACAAATAAAATTTATGGTGATTCTGTCTGGCATCGTTTTTTTTTTCCTTTTCCGTAAAATCTTTTTCTATGTGAAAGACTTGCTTAAACAACAAGGACTTGAATACAAACCTAAATTAACGCTGCTATGCGCCTTATACGCTACAATGTTTGGGGCCTTTGGCACGTTCGCAATTTGTGCAAGCATTTATACAATAATTTTACTGCTGAGTGGGGAGGGGCATTTGGGATGAAGTATGATTTTCGTGTCGGGGACTATGTTGAAGATGCTACTGGTCGGGTCGGTTATATCCAGTCCATCTGCCAATGTGAGCAGTGCAAGGCGCGCGGTTTCTACGAGCCTTTCGTCCTGTATACGGACGGCGACGGCGATTACATCACAGCTTACGAGTATGAAAAAGGGTTTCCGGGTTACAAACGCATTGGCCAGTATGCTTTTGCCAAGGCAGTTCAAGTTCCCCAGTCAGTTCAAGTTCCAAAGATCGATAAACTAATTTACGCAGACGAAACAGCTATATTGTGGAAACTGAATGAGCTTGTGGATGCCGTCAATGAACTGCGTATGCGGGATGCAAAGGAGAGTAAGGATGATTGAATACATCAAAGTTGTAAGCAAGCAGCGGTCCGCGAAGCGGGCGTTTGATATGCAGGTTGGGGCACACCTGCGGGTATATGTTGCCGGGAAGATCACCGGTGACAAGAACTATCGGGAGAAATTTGCCAAGGCAGAGCAAGCCCTCACTGCCATGGGACATTGCGTCCTGAACCCGGCGAACCTCCCATCCGGCATGGAGCAGGGCGATTATATGCGCATCTGCTTTGCCATGATCGACTGTGCGGACTGTGTGGTTCTGCTACCGGACTGGCGTGAGAGTTCCGGGGCACGGTTAGAGCGGGCCTACGCCGAGAAAATCGGGAAAGAGGTTGTTGTGGCAGACCAGGGCCGGATCGATGAGTTTTTGGAGAAGATGGGAAGAAAGCATGAGTAAGGCTGTTATGCTGAGTATCCGCCCGAAGTGGTGCGAGAAAATCATCAATGGTGAGAAAACCATCGAGGTACGAAAAACGCGCCCGAAGCTGGAAACGCCGTTCAAGTGCTATATCTATTGCACTATGGATCACCCTTACATTTCTGTGTCCTGCGGGGAACTAGACAAGCTCAACTATCGCACAAATACCGTTTGTCGGTGTAATGGCAAGGTCATTGGCGAGTTCACCTGTGACCGGATTTATGAAATTCGTAAGCGTGGAATACCTGAAAATTTCGATTATTGTTACCTCTCACTCAACGAATGGGGTAATGACGATATTGAAACCGAAATCAGAGCCATATCCGCGTCGTGTGTTTCAAAAGAAGAACTCAACGCTTATGGGGCCAAAGCGCCACTTCTCTACGGCTGGCACATCTCCGACCTGCGCATCTACGACGCGCCGCGCAAACTGAGCGAGTTCCGGCGTGCAACTGACCCGTGCGATTCTTGCCATGCAGAATACACATGGGAATGCACAGGCTGCAAAAAATTGAGCGGTGACATTAAGCGCCCGCCCCAAAGCTGGTGCTATGTGGATGACGTGCAAGCCAAATAATGCAAAAGAAAAACCCTCGCTTTTGAAGCGGGGGTTTTCCGTTCGTAAAACCGTTCGTAAAATTGAAGATAAAACGCCTTGCATTCGGTATTTTTATTGACGTAATGGAAAATATTTTTACTATTCAAAAACGGCTGGACCCGTTGAAATATAAGGAAAACCCCACAATCACAAGGATTGTGGGGTTGGTCCGAGTGGCGGGAGTCGAACCCACTAATAAATGGCTATAACCGTTGAAAATGAAGGGGCGTTTTGCAGCGTTCGTAAAATCGTTCGTAAAACGCGAGGCTTGGCGGTGGGGAACATGGGGAAGTCAGGCGGATGCGCGAGGCGTTTGGTCAGGGGGCTGTTCTTCGTCCGGAGCGGGGTCATCGCCTCGGTTTTTGTAAAACCGCTCCATTTTGTTTTCGGCGTTGAGACGATCCTCTCTGGCGAGTTTGAGATAAATCTTATGAACGGTGTTATGATCGCTCCATCCACCGATTTCTTGCACTTCCAATTCGCTTAGCCCAAGATGGAAACCAAGGGAGGCAAAGGAGCGGCGAAGTCCATGAACACCGCACTCAGGAAGGTCATTCTTTTTGCAGATCAGGTTGATACCGCCGCGCAAAGAATTTTCAGTACAATCCAGAATGGGAAGGCCGGCACTTTTCCTCTGCGAAAGCAGCTCGTAAAGGGCGGGGATCATAATTTGGATCGTGCGTTGAGACGAAACGTTTTTGTTGGTCTTTTTGTACACGAAGTTTCCGTTTTTATCCATGACCCGTGCGCCCTGAACGGTGATTCGCTTTTTCTTCAAGTCTATATTTTCCCAGGAAAGGCCGAATATCTCAGAACGGCGGAGGCTGTGAAGGGCCAGCAGCGCGCCCGATTCAAACCGGCTGCCGCTCACAGCGTCCACAAAAACAAGAATCTGCTGGTAGGTCAGCCAGGGAAGGTCTTTTTTTATGCGTTGAGGGAGCCGGACTTCCGGCGGAGCGATGTGATTATCCCGCATCACGGTGCAAACAAGGCCCCATGAATTATACACCGTTTTAGGGGACAGGGTTTCACTGGCCTCGTCGATCTCCTGCTGCCAGTTTGAAAGGTCTTGTATTTTGGTATTGATCTTTCCGGGGAAGCGATTCTTTTTGATACACTCATATCCACGAATCGTTGACGGGGATAGAGATTGATTTTTTTCCAAATAACTGTCGATTGCCTGAAGAAGCGTGAGACTGCATTTTGCGTCCTTTTTAGCTTCCAAAAAGCCGGCGCGGATGGCGCGGGCTTTGGCTTCGCAGAGAGCGGCGGTATCCTCCGTGATACTCTGCCCTTCGGCCCGCAGTTCTATATTCCACTTGCCGGACTTCAACTGACGTGGGGAGGGGACTTTGATCTCGTCCTTCTTTTTGCGTTCCCTGATCTGGCGTTCGCCGCACCACTTGCAGAAGATGGAATCATCGTCAATGACGCGCTTACAGTTTTTGCATTTCATGCGTACACCTCCCGTGTGTATCAGCCGTGGAAGAAACCGAAGTTTAGACAGTGCAAGTCCAGATATGCGGCGTAAGCCAAGGCGAAGATCAGAAGGACCAGCAGCCATCGCAAAAGACGGTCCCGGTTGCGGATGCCGTGGGACTGACGTTCCACAAATTCCCGGAGAAGTTCGTTTTGGGCGTTCAGGCCGTTGATCTCCTGACGGTAGACGTCCAGTTCCCGGCTTACGATTTCCTCTATGGTTTCCGGGGGCGGAGAATCTTCTGTTGGTTCCATCCCCAAAAACTGGTCAATGGAAATACCGAGGAAAGCGCAGATGGGGCCGAGAGTTTCCAACGTAGGGGAATGAGTGGTGGCACGGAACATATTGTTCACCGTGTTGAGAGGAACTCCGCTGCCGTCCGCGATCTCCTTGTTGGTGATGTGTTTTTCCTCTTTAGCCGCGCGGCACTGATCAATCAATGACAGCATACGAAGAGCACCTCCTTGTTGAAAATTGCCAAAATGTTTAGACTGACAGTAGAAATCGTGTGTATCAACACCGAAATCGTGTGTATTAAGACTATCAAACTTGAGGCTTTGATGGTACGATAAAAGCAGACCTACCGCACCCCCAAGCGGCAGGTCTGCTATGAGCCGCCGCTTTCGTGGCTGGGGCGGCGGCTCTCCATCACAGCTTCAGGGGGGCGGAAGAAAAAACGGAAAGGATGGGGAGAAAGGACTTGTATGTGTAGAAATGGAATCAACAGAAGCGGACCTTCATACCGACGCGGGCCTCCGTAAGGAATTGAAACACCAGATCAAAGGACTGTCGGATGAAAGCATGAAAAAGCTGTGGGAAGCCATTCAATGCGGGGCGTTCGGCGCACCGAAGTAAACTGGGAATCAGGTAGTAGGCTTCCCCTGACGGCTTTTCAAAAACTCAACGTACTGCGCGAGGTCGGCCAGCTGGCTATCCTCGCAGGAATCGACAAAATCATAGATGGCCTTCGCATAGCCGCTGCCCGTCCCGCTTTTGGCGGGGCGGGTATTTTTTTTTGCCTGCTCCGCCGCAGCCTCGATGGTCTGAATAAAGGTCAGGTCATGAAGGGATTCCCGCAGGCCGTCGATTTCCACGGCGATTTCGTCCGCTTCCTCCGCCGTGGCGGTTTTCTGTGCTTTTTCCAGCTCCGCCAAGCGGAAGTTGGCTTCGTCGATCTGAGCTTCAACAGAGATTCCCAATATATAGTCTGTCGGCAGGTTAAAGGCTGCGGACAGTTTTGTTAAATTTTTAGATGATAAATCGTTCGTTCGATTATATTTCAAGTCCGTCAGTGTTGCGCGGGGGACACCGGATGCCTTGCACAACTCTGTAATATTCTTGTAGCCCCGCTCTGCGGCTATCTTTTCAATGCGTGTGTAAAGCGGATTGATCTTAATTGACGATTTAGCCATAGTATTTCTCCTTGTTTTGTGCATATCGTCGAATTACGAAATTCCGTAAATTTTGACCTTGACTATTATGGCAAACCGTAATAAAATACAAGATAAAGACGGAACTCCGTAATATTCACTTTTGTACCTACAATACAATAATATTACTGATTTCCGTAATTGTCAAGTGATAAAGGAGTGTGAAAAAGAAGCTTATGGCGAAGATTACGGAATACGGCAAAAAAATCAAGCTATCTCTGCTTGATATGGACCGAACACAAACGTGGCTCATTTCGGAAGTCCATCAAAAAACCGGGTTGTACTTTGACGATTCGTACCTGTATCGAATTATGTACGGAACGCTCAGAACTCCCAAGATCATTGCGGCCATCAATGAAACCCTGGGTATCAAGGAGGGTGACGCGAATGAATGAGCTGATTCCTATCAACATGAATGATCCGGAGCGGATCACGGTTTCCGCAAGAGATTTGCATGAGTTCCTTGAAGTAAAGGACCCGTACCGCAACTGGTTTCCACGTATGTGCGAATACGGGTTTGAGGAGGATAAGGACTTTCGCACATTTTTGTGCGAAACCTCCAGTGGCCGTCCGAAGCACGATGCCGAGATCACCATTGACATGGCAAAGGAACTGTGTATGCTCCAGCGGAATGAAAAGGGTAAGCAGGCCCGCCAGTATTTCATCCAACTGGAAAAGGACTGGAACAGCCCTGAGAAGGTGATGGCCCGCGCCTTGCAGATCGCCAACAAGAAACTGCAAGTGCTGGAAGCCAAGGCGGAGGAGGACAAGCCCAAGGTTCTGTTTGCGGACAGCGTGGCGGCGTCCCACACGTCCATTCTGATTTTCGACCTTGCGAAGATTTTGAAGCAGAACGGCGTGGACATTGGCGGGAACCGCCTGTTTGACTGGATGAGGAAGAACGGCTATTTGGTTCGGCGGAAGGGCAGTGATTACAATATGCCCACGCAGCGGAGCATGGAGATGGGGCTGTTTGAGGTGAAGGAGACCAGCGTTTCCCACTCTGACGGACACATCAGCGTGAACAAGACGCCCAAAGTGACGGGCAAGGGTCAGCAGTATTTCATCAACGCTTTTCTGGGTAAGCGATAAAGGAAAGGAGGCGGCGGGATGCCGCGGGTAAAGCTGGGGCGGAAGCCCAATGACGAGGTTTTGATCTCACTGCTGTGGGGCAGACAGGCCGCAATCGGGATGCCGGTGGGCACCATGGCGGAGAAAGCGGGCATGACGCCGCAGACCCTACGGTCTCGGAAGAAGTCCCCGCAGGACTTTTCGCTGAAGGAACTGCTGAAGCTGGGACGCGCACTGGACATTCCCATTGAGGAACTGCGGGATGCCATCCGCTATTAACGAAGGGAGCAAGAGGATCATGACACCAACGCACATCAGCGCAAAGACGCTGGAAGCCATTGAAAAGGCGCTGACCCACGGAGACCGTGTGGAACTGATCCCGGTGAAGGACGGCGTGAAGGTGATCCGCGTCCGGCGGGACGAGATCAAATAAGCCTATGGAAAAAGTGAATGAGATGCCTGTCCCTAAGCGTTGGGACAGAGGAGCAGAGCGTTGCTGATGGAACCGGGGAACCGGTGTCTATTCGGCGGCGCTTTTTGTTTTTGCTGTAAGGAGACGGAAATTTGATGAAAACCTTTGAGGAATACGAGGCGGAGGCCGCATGGGAATCCCACTTGGAAAACGCCCTTCGCGTGGCACGGCGGGAAGCTGCGGAGCGTAGGCGGAAGGCCATTCGCAAGGCGCTGCTGTTGTGGGGCGCTGTGGCGCTGGTTCTGGCAGCACTGTGGCTGACGCGGGAGACCGGGAAGCCGGAGCCGGAGGCACCGACCGTGACGGCGGGACGGCTGGCCGGGGACGATACCCCGGCGGCGGAGTACGCTTCGCTGGTCCTCTGGCAAGAACTGGACCCTGAGACAGCCCCGCCGGTTCAGGAGGACTACGAGAACGAGAAGATCGAAGCGGCGCTGTTTGACAGCGGCTACTTCCGGGCGGATGTTCCGCTGGACGGAGACCTGCAAAGCTATCTCCGGGCAGCCTGCGAGGAAAGCGGCGTGGAGTACACGCTGATGCTGGCGATCATCCGCAAGGAGACCGGCTACCGGAACGTGAAGGGGGACGGCGGGGCCAGTTGGGGCTACTGCCAGGTACAACCCCGGTGGCACAAGGCCCGGATGGAGCGGCTGGGGGTCACAGACCTGATGGACCCCTTCGGAAATTTCCGGGTGGCCTGCGACTACATGGCGGAGCTTTTGAGCCGGTATGACGTAGAGAACGCCTTGACGGCCTACAACAGCGGCCATCCGGGGCACAGCGATTATGCCAGAACCGTGATGGGGTATTGGGAGGAACTGAAAAATGGGTGAGTTGGTACGGCTGACTTTCCCGGACCGGCCACAATGGCTGGCAGGACGGTGCCGTGGCATTGGCGGCAGCGAGGCGGCGGCGGCCATTGGGCGAAGCCCATGGAAAACGGCGCTGACGCTGTGGAAGGAGAAAACCGGGGCGCAAGCCGCGCCTGATCTCGGCGGCAACGAGGCCGTGGAACTGGGGCGGCGAATGGAACCGGCCATCCGGGACTTCTTCATGGCGCAGTATCCCGGCTACGAGCTTTACTACGGTGCCTATGACATTCTCTACCAAAGCGACCGCCCATGGCTTTTTGCCACGCTGGATGGAGAACTGACGGAGACGGACACCGGACGGAAGGGCATTTTGGAGATCAAAACCTCTACGGTGAGCCGTGGGATTGACTGGGCGAAATGGCGGAATCAGGTTCCTGAGAACTATTTCACGCAGATCCTTCACCAGCTGCTTGCCACCGGGTATGACTTCGCCGTGCTCTATGCGGCGCTCTATGATCTGTCCGGCAACATCACACTCCGCCGCTATGATTTTGAGCGGCGGGAGCACGAGGCGGACCTGAAATGGCTGCTGGAACAGGAAACGGACTTCTGGCGCCATGTGGAGGCGGGGACGATGCCCGCCCAGACTTTGATTTTGTAAGGCGCACAACTCCGAAAAATTTAAACATGAAAAGGAGAATTTATATGGAAAAAGAAGTGTTTCACATCACGGTGAGGAACACCAAAACCGGCGAGATCCGGGTGGACAGAGACGCCACGGCGCTTATCTGCGTGGCTTCGGACGGTGAGAGTGTGCAGGTATGCCACGAAATCTCCTGCAACAGCACTACATTGGTACACCTGCTTCATCAGACATTGCTTGATGTGTCACGTATTTGCAAGCAATTTCCGAAAATTGCCGCTTTACTGGCAGTCGCTTACTGCGAAGGCGAGGAAAAGAACGAGGAGGAGAAAGCATGATGCTGGTAAACATTCGCTATTATAAGCCCCTGCACAAGGCATACGCGGGGAACGCATTTACCTACCGGACGGCGATGCCGCTGACGGTGGGGGACAAGGTAATGGCTCCCACCAAGGGGGGAGACAAGCGGGCCATGGTGGTGGAGATCAACGTGCCGGAGAGCCGTGTGGACGAGCGGATCATGCCGCTGCTGAAGGAGATCACGGCTTATGACACCGGGGAACAGGAGGACGCAGACGCATGAGCAGTGCAATGGAATTTTCCATTACCACGGACCTGACTCCGCTGAAGGAGTTTAACATCTCCGCCAACTTTGAAGAATGTCAGGCGTGGCTGGAAGAGAATCTGGCTCCATACCGGGGCATGGTGGTGACGGAGGAGGCCATCGGCGCGGCGAAGAAGTACCGGGCCAACATCCGCTCCGTGGCCGCACGCATCGACGAGTGCCGCAAGATGGCAAAGGCGGCGGCGCTGGCAAGCTACGCCCCCTTTGAGGGGAAGTGCAAGGCGCTGACGGCCCTGTGCGACGAATCTGCCGCCAATCTGGACGGCCAGATCAAAGCCTTTGACGAACGGCGCCGCACGGAGAAACTGGACGCTATCCGGGCCTTTTTTGATGAGCGCATCGGAGAACTTGCGGAATTTCTCCCGTGGGAAGCGGTTCTGGACAAGCGGTGGGGCAACGCCACCTATTCTGAGGAACAGGCCCACAAGGACATTTTGGTGGCGATCAGCAAGTGCGACAGCAGCATTGCCGCCATCCGCGGGCTGAACAGCGAGTTCGAGACAACATTGCTGGAAGAGTACAAGCAGTGTCATGACCTGCCCACGGTGCTGAAAAAGGATCAGGCGCTCAAGCGGGTGAAGGAGATCGAGGAACAGCGGAAGGCGGAACAGGAACAGCGCAGACAGCAGGCCGAGGCTGCGCGGGCGGCGGAGGAAGCCGCCAGAGCGGAGCGGGTGCAGGCCGTTGTGGAGGCGGCGAGAGCCATTCAGACAAGCCTGTCCGTTTCGGAGCCGGTAAAAGCGGCGGTGAAAGCCGCAATGGAACCGCCCCTCATTACGCTTTCGTTCCGGGTGACAGGCACTGTGGAGCAGCTGAATGGGCTGCGGGATTATATGCTGGCCAACGGCATTGCCTTTGGCCGTGCGGACTGAAATAAGGGAGGAAATTTGATATGAAAGCAACCAACAGTTTTGCACCTTCTGCAAAGAGCAATACCCCATCGTTTTCCATGGCAATTACAGCGCCCAGTATGCAGCAGCTTATGATGAAGTCTTTGCGGAATGAGAGGTCTGTCGCACGGCTCACCTCCACGCTGATCTCCGCTGTGAACGCCAGCGAACAGTTGAAAGCCTGCGAACCCAGCACCATTGTAGCGGCGGCCCTCCGGGGCGAGGGCATGGGCCTGATTTACGGCCACGGCTATTATGTGGTGCCCTACGGGACTACCGCAACGTACATTCCGAGCTACAAGGGCTATATCCAGCTTGCCATGTCCTCGGGTTTTTATGCAGACATTGACTGCATGGAGATCCGTGAGGGCGAGATCGAGGGCCGGAGCCGACGGACGGGCAAGCCCATTGTGAACCTTGCCAAGTACGAGAGCGACGAAGAACGGCAGAGCAAGCCTATTATCGGCTACTACGGCTACTACGAGCTGAAGGACGGCACTTTCCGCTTTGAATACTGGCCCATGGACCGGCTCCTGCGCCACGCGGACCGGTACTCCAATGCGTTCAGCTATGAGAAGTTCAAGGCCATGCAGAGCGGGGAAATGAACCCCAAGGACGTGGAAAAGCTGCTGAACGGCTCCCCCTGGTACGATCCCAACGGCGGGCAGGACAAGATGTGCCGCAAGACGATTCTGCGGCAGTTGCTGAACAGCGGCTACGCGCCCCTGTCCCCGGAGGTCAAGACCCAGCTCATGGAGGAATCCAGCGCCGAGGACGAGGGCATGATCCCGGATATGCCCATGCCGGAGCGCACGGTGGCATCTACCGGAGAGGTGGTGGAGACCGCGCCTGCGGCTGTGGAAGCCCATCAGGAGACCGTGGAGAGCGAACCCAGTATGGTTACACCCCCCAAGACCGAAAAGACCGCAGAGGCCACTCAGAAGGCACAGGACGAGGGCATGGACTATGCGGCCACCTTCTTTGGGGAATGAGGTGAGGAGACATGCTGATCTCCATTAAGACGCGGGAGGAGGACGGGAGCCGGTACATGATGTGTGCCGGCACCGTGACCCGCGAGGTCAAGACCGGGGCCACCGCCAAGGGGACACCGAAAGCGGAATTTGGCATGAAGTACGCCAAAGGCGAGTTCATGAACGTGTCCGCCGTGGGGGACGATGACGTGACCCGCATGGCGGCGTGCCTTGAAAAAGGGGATGCCGTTCTGGTGTGCGGCGTGTGGAAAACCCGGCGCTACACCACCCGTGACGGGGAACAGAAGGAGTGGAGCGAGCTTCATGCGGAGTTCGTGGCCCCGCAGACGGTGATGGCGGCAGTGCTGGGGCTGCTTGCGGCAGAAAGTGAGAAGCCGCGCTCCCATGAACCGGCGAAGTCTATGGAACACAGCGGCAGTAAGGCGGGATTCCTTGACAGTCAGGAGGACGCCGTTTTGCCGTGGGAACAGCCCGAAGAGGACGAACCCTACGATTATGTACCGCAGATTTAGGGAGGATGAAGCGAAGCCATGGCAAGTGACGTGAAGTGGATCAAGATTACCACGGACATTTTTGACGATGAAAAGGTTCTGATGATCGAATCCATGCCAAGTGCGGACAGCATCATTGTGATCTGGTTCAAATTGCTGGTGCTGGCCGGGAAGCAGAACAACAGCGGCGTGTTTATTCTGAACAACCGCATTGCGTACACGGATGAAATGCTGGCATCCATCTTCCGGCGGGACATTGGCCTTGTACGGATGGCCCTTCGGACCTTTGAGCAGTTCGACATGATCGAGATTGTAGACGATGTGATCACGATCCCGAACTGGGGGAAGCACCAGACGTTAGATTCTTACGAGAAAAAGAAGGAGCGGGACCGGATTTATCAGGCAAAGCGGCGGGCAAGCCAAAAGCGGCTGATTGAAAAATCGTCTGACACATCGCTCGACTGCCATGCCGACCAGTCGCTACCTGTCGCTGTTTCAGAAGAAGAAAGAGAAGTAGATATAGAAGATATATCTTCTTCACTACGTTCAGAAGATATGGGAGGCGGTGCCCCCAGTGAACCAAAGGCACCGGAGAGCGGAAAGCGGACGGCGGTGAAATTTGTACCGCCCACGCTGGAAGAGGTGGAAGCCTACGCCGCGTCCCGGCAGAGCACGGTGGACCCCCGTCGGTTTTTTGAGTATTTTAACACCCCGGACGCGCAGGGCCGCTCGTGGCGGGACAGCAAGGGGAATCCGGTGAAGAACTGGAAGCGGAAGTTCCTCACATGGGAGGGCCGGGACAGCGGGAAAGGAAAGCCCGCCCCGGCGGCATCCCGGACGGACAAACCCTGGAAAAGCTGGACGGAGCTGGCGGCTGAGATGGACGCGGAGGAGGGCCGCACAACATGACCAGACAGGAGACAGGCATCATCATGGATATTCTGACGGCGGCCTATCCCCGGTTTTACAGCAGCACCACCGGACCGGATATGCGCAACGCCATTAAACTGTGGGCGGATATGTTTGCCCATGACGAGGTGGCACTGGTGGCGGCGGCGGTGAAAAGCGTGATCGAAAGTGACGAAAAGGGCTTCCCGCCCACCATCGGACAGGTGAAAGCCAAACTGCGGCTGCTGACGGCAAAACCGGAAATGACGGAGGCAGAGGCGTGGGGTCTGGTGGCAAGGGCCATCCGAAACGGGCTGTACGGCGCGGAGGAGGAATTTGAGAAGTTCCCGCCGGTGGTACAGCGGATCGTGGGCAGTCCCAACACGTTGCGGGAGTGGGCGCGGATGGACACGGAGACGGTGCACAGCGTAGTATCCAGCAACTTCCAGCGCAGCTATCGGGCTATTTCCGCACGGGAACGGGAGATCAACGCCCTGCCCGCGGAGGTTCGGGCGCTGGTACAGCGTATCGGCACCGGGCCGGAGCCGGAGAAGCTGGCGGCGCCTGAGAAGAAGCCCCTGCCGGCGGCGGAAGCAAAACCGGAAGCCGAGGCGGTGAAGCCGCCGGAATGGTTCAAGGACGCGGTACGGCCCCAGCGGCGCAGCCGGGATGAGGTGATGGCCTATCTCCGGGGAAAGGCCGATGGGAATGGCAGGTAATTTTACGCTGGCAAGCTGTATGCGGAGATACCGGTCGCGGGAGGAATTGGAGGACCCCTCCAACAGTCTGCACAAGTGCTGGTCCTGCAAACTGGCCTATGGGCAATGCGAATGGAGCCGGGTGGACGAAAAAAGCGGAAAGGTCCGCTTTGAGGACGTTCCCGGCTGGAAGGTCCGGCGGAGATCCCGCATGGATCGGGACGGACTGGTGGAGCGGGTGCAGGTACTGGATTGCCCGAAATATCAGGAGGAAAAGCGATGAGTGTTTGTTTGGATGACCTGAACAGTCTGCCGGAGCGCTACCGGAAGCAGGTACAGCAGCAGATGCAGGCCCAGCAAATCGACCGGACGGCCAGGGTAATGGCCCGGTTCGTGACAGAGGAGAAGGGGAAGGCGGAAGCGGCGGCGGAGGGTAAGCGCAAGCACCACAACCACCCCGCCGCCCGGACCCTGCCCAACGGAACGGAGCACACCTTTGACAGCCGCAAGGAAGCGGCCCGGTATGATGAACTGGCACTGCTCAGCAAGGCCGGGGCTATCCGGGACCTGAGGCTCCAACCCCAATTCACGCTGAAAGAAAGCTACATCACGGCCAACGGCGACCGAAGCCGCGCCGTGACGTATCGGGCGGACTTCTCCTACGAGGAGCGGGGGAAGGACGGCACATGGCATTTGGTTGTGGAGGACGTAAAAGGCCCCTCTACGAAAAAAGACAAGACCTACCGCATGAAGGTGAAGATGATGCAGGACATGAAGCACATTACCGTGCGGGAGGTATGAACGGAAAGGAGATATGCCCGGTGGAGACCGTAACTGTGATCGTGCGGGCTGTGCTGCCATGGGACAGCGCAGACGGGAAAGACCGGATCGAGATATGCACCCATGACCGGCAGAGCCAGATCGACTACTGCCTGAACCACTGCCCCTATGCGGAATGCGTGAACTGCGCGGGCGGAGGTCGGACTACCAGCCGCGGCGGGCGGCCGCCCCTTCTGCGGGAAGCGGAAATGCAGAAGCTGCGGGAGCTGCTGGAAGCACGGACAGACCCGGCGGATATTTGCCGGGAGATGCACATGGACGCGGATTTTCTAAGTCGGTGCAAACGAAAGCTGCGGAGGGAGGCCCCAAGAACGGCCAGACACGAAAGGAGCAGGACATGAAGCACAGCAACGATTACTGGGAACAGGAAGCCTATTGGGAGATGGAACGGCGGCGGGCGGAGAAGAACCGCAAAACCAGAGAGCAGCGGCGGCGGGAGCAGGCGGACACCTCCGCCCTGATCGGCGGAATTTGCTTTTTACTGCTGCTGGCGGTTCTTTTGGCAAAGGTCCTACTGGGAGGCGGTACGCTGTGAACAGGGGAAACCGGAGAGCGGGGGAACACCGGGTACTGGAACCGTGCGCCCTGTGCGGAATGTACAGTGGGGAGCGGATGGAGGATGCGGCGCCACCCTTTGACTTCGCCGTGGTGTGCACCTCCTGCGGGGCGCGGACCAGACCGTATCACGGTCTGAACTGCGCCACAAAAGCGTGGAACCGGGGAGACGTTTACCGCCCGGAGAAAGGGAAACACCATGTATCACTGTGAAACCTGCGGCGCAGATTTTGAAGCACCGATGATCTTAGACGGGTCGGACCCGCGCCCGGACTGCTTTTTTGAGCGGTTTCGGAAGGTGGGCTGCCCCTACTGCGGGAGCCAGTATTTCAACGAATTGGACGAGGAAGGGGAAGAAAAATGATGGATGCCTTGGAATTTATAAAGGCAATTAAACAGATGCTTAGTGCAGGAGCGAATGACAGCACGGTTCAAAAATATATATCTGCATACAAAAAGAATGATTATGAAGAGATGGTGAAAGCCGCTGAACAGTGGGCCGCCGAGCACCCCGCCAAAACCAGGCAGAGCGTTTTTCTGGAACAGTTTCCAAATGCGCCAATATATACGAACACACATAACGTTGCTTTAGACCCATGCCTTGTTGATACAACGTTACGCGGACATTGCCCGACTGGAAGAGGTTGTGATATTTGCCGCCGGGAATTCTGGCTTGCGGAGGTGGAGGAATGAAAGTGCTGGTAGCCTGCGAGGAATCGCAGGAAGTCTGCAAGGCGTTCCGGGCGCTGGGCCACGAGGCGTATAGCTGCGACATTCAGGAGCCGTCCGGCGGGCATCCTGAGTGGCACATCCTTGGGGACGCGGTAAAACTTGCTCAAATGCCTATTAGCGTTTTCAAAACGATGGACGGGAAAGAGCACTGTGTTGAGTGGGACTTGCTGATTGCCCATCCCCCATGCACGTATCTCAGCAATGCGGGAGCGCGGCATTTGTGGAAAGACCATCAACTGCAAGCTGACCGTGTAATGCTTGGGATAAAGGCACGGGACTTCTTCATGGAATTTTACCGCTCCCCAATTCCTTTGAGAGCAGTTGAAAATCCTATCCCAAGCAGAGTTTTTTGCATGCCGGAATATTCGCAGGCAATTCAGCCGTATCAGTTTGGGCATCCGTATACCAAAAAAACTTGCCTGTGGTTGTGCAATCTTCCAAATCTTGCCCCAACAGATATTGTGTCTCCGGTTGCAACATGGTGTCCGAGTGGCAGCTATAGCCATAAGCATGGGGAACAGCACAAAGGTATGTTTACCACGGATAGAGCGAAGAATCGCGCAAAGACCTTCCCCGGCATCGCCAGAGCTATGGCGGAGCAATGGGGCGGAGATATAAGGGAGGAACTATGAGAGATCAAGAACTCGTAAATGCGCTGCGGACACAAGTGGAGGCAGCGCGGAAAATAGGACTTTACCCGGGCAAATCCGGGATATGGGCAGTGATTGAGCAGGCAGCCGACCGGATCGCCAACCAGAGCACCCACATCGCGGCGCTTCAGCAGGAGATTGAGAAACTGCTGGACAAGAGTGGAACAGGCGGAATGGAATCAAACTAAAAGGGAGGGTAAGTGATGAAAAAGTGCACCGGTGAAAACTGCCCCATGCAGATCGGCTATGACGTTGAAAACTGCGCCGCAATCGAAAAGTGCCCGTATTGCACGCGGCCCGTTACCATTGCCGACCTGATCCGGAGCACGACAGACAACGAGCCGCCGAGGTTCTGTACAATTTCCGAATGGATTTCATCACGGAACGCCTCTCTGGTGTTTCGACATGCCAAGCAGATTGGCATGAAATTAAAAAATGGCTTGAAACCCCGTGGGAGGGCAAGCCGTGAGCGAGGCTCAGAATGGAGGAAATGTGATGGAAAGACTGACATACCGCGATAAAGACGGATTCCCGATGATGAAAAAACGTGGTGGATTCAAATCGGGAGGCGTTGAGCGTCTTGCCGCCTACGAAGAGACGGGGCGGACGCCGGAAGAAGTAACCGCTTTGGGAAAACTGTTTGATTACGCGCTGGAAGAATCGAAAACGCTGACGGAGCAGCTTGCATTGCTCAATCGCATCCGCGATCTGGCCAAGGCCGACAAGGACGGTCGGCTGGTGGTGCTGCCGTGCAAGGTAGGAGATACGGTGTATATACTACGCCGAACATTTGATGGGGCTGATGTTGTAGGA
>ERZ1034962.409-NODE-409-length-20734-cov-6.695923_pt1 | contig 20734 bp, 51 predicted proteins | sample MGYA00520696_ERZ1034962 | MGnify/ENA primary metagenome ERZ1034962 (study PRJEB33766, sample SAMN09781770) | gut metagenome | biome: gut microbiome | host: Homo sapiens | place: Madagascar | study: EMG produced TPA metagenomics assembly of the PRJNA485056 data set...
ATTGTCTACATTCTCATCATTAAATATACATATAGAAATAATAGCGGTGACAAAAGTTGCAATAAATAAAATCCATTGGATAACACAGTGACAAAATCCCATTTGTATAGCATTAGAAGAACCTTCTAGAGTTAATGGACCTCTATCACTAATTAGGTCATCAAGCATTCTAGTATTCCAGAAGAATACAAACAGAAAAGCACATACAGTAGAAATACCTAAACATAAAAGTCCGTGTTTAACGTTATTTTTCATATTACTTAATTAAAAATTTATTAAATTTATTGTTATTAATTATATTCAAAGCATCCCTAAGATGATATTGAATACTTCTTATTGGATTATCATAATTAAGATACCATAAAGACTATTATCATTAAAAAGATAAATACCATAAGTGCTGTCATTTTATAAAACTCCTCGAGTTCCATATTTTGCATGGCAAGTACACTTTCTATTATACCAAATAGTAATAAACCACCGCTAATTATTATGAGTTTTTTAATCATTTCCTAATAAACCTAATTCTTCTAGCTCAGAAGTATCTCGAAGATCTATACTAAGCGGATAATCCTTATTTTTAATATCTCTATTAAATTCCATACGAGTTGCCCCCATAATAAGCATCTAAATAAGCCTTTCGTAAAAGTCCTAAGAATAGATTAGTAGATAAAGTAATAGTACCATTAACTTCTTCTAACCCTTCTAAGTACTTACGGCACCATTCATATGATGCAACTTTAGCTGTAGGCTGTGAAGTACATATAGCAAAGCCATCAAAATCAGGACATTTTGGACATCTTAATTTAGCCATAAATAATTTATTTAAGAATCCTAACTTTTACATTCTTGATACTAATTCTCTTAGAATCTTTAGGATGAATGAGTATATCAATACGATGTTTATATCTTTTATTCATTACATCACGAATTTCATAAACACCAAATCCTTCTATATATACTTTCTTTGGTTTATTCTTTGGAAAGAGATAAAGAAGGTCACGGGAAATTGCGCACCATTTAATACTACCTCTTCTTAAATGGCGTAAGTTAATTTTAGAACCATCAGATGTGATTAAAGGTTCTTTATCACACTGACTCTTTACTGGTTGATAATAAGTAAGGGTTACATGAGTAATTATACTTTTAGATTGCGCTTTAATAGTCCAATTAATTAGACTAAATAAAATTACTATAAATATTATACGCTTCATTTTAATTTTCTTTATTTAAATATATAACTAATAAGACTTCTATAGTCTTTATATGTTTTAGAATTATATACTGCACGTTGTGCAGCAAAGTATTCAGCAGCGGATGAAAAACGAGTATTTATGAAATCATTATAAATATCATTCCCTCTTTTTTCAGCTTTCTCTAATTCCTTAAATAATAAGTTAAGTATCATTTAATTATTCTGATAAAGATTTATATGCTGTATCCAAGCACTTAGCCAACCTATTTCTTAATTTATCCTTAAAAGGATTATCATAAAATGGCATAGTATCTACATAAGCTAATGCTGCAGCTATTTGCTCTTTTGCTTTATTAATATCCATAATTTATTAATTAAATCTCATAGAACTAATTTACAAGATATTTAATAATTCACCTTGTCACCATGATTGAATATTTGTACTAAACCATCATCAAAGAAGTTGTATATCTTTTTTAGATGCATCTAATGATACAAATTTTTCTAATAATTTGAATTGTGCATAAGTATGATTATAAATAATTGGCTTATTATTCTGCCAATTCAATTCAGGCTCTCCATTCTCCTTTAATATAAGGATTTTACAGAATGAAGGTCTAACTTCTTGAATAATACCAATTTTATTCAAATCATCTTTATGAGTTGAAGTGATTTGTACTTTATCACCTTTATTAAATAATTTATAATGTTTCATAAATACAATACAATAGACTTCCAGATAATACAACCATTAATCCTATAATAATTAGAAAGGCTATTATGATATATTCATCATTCGGAAATACTATCTGCATGCTTAGGAATATAGCTAATTGTATTATTTTGTAGTTTCTCTAATTGTTCAATAGCAGCAGCTTGTTTAGTTACTGTATCTTGCAATTTAGATAGTTCATAACTATTACTAGTTATTTTGCCAACTAAAACACCTATTACAATTAGCAATGCACCTATAATAGTTAAATAACTTACTCTTTCTTTATTCATAATCTATTTTAATTAGTTTTATATTACAAAGTGAATGTTACTAAACAAACCTTTGTTAAATTTTGTTTATATTTCAGTCCCAGCCTATACAAATTTTGTGTTCACCTTTATAAAGTGTATAAACTTTAAATCCTAATTCTTTAAAATAATCATAATATTTGGTGACATTAGGACATATTTCAGGAAGTAGATAGGTAATATCTGCAACATAATTACCTTTACCTGCTTCTGTAACTATTGCTTTATTTATATTATCAAGTATATGCTCATCTAATTCAGCAGATATTGATACAATTTTTGCTTCTTTTGCTTTAATCACTTAGTATTCTCTTATAATTATATAAACGTCTAAGATCTTCTAATTGAGTAATTAAGGAATCTCTTAATTCAGAAGAAGCACAATTACAATATTTATCAACTATTTCGACTGTAGATAAATGACCTTTTATTAAATCATTTCTCATAAGTTTCATGCATTCCTCTGCAATCATAGCTCCTTAATTTTCAAATTAGCATCCTTAAACCATATATTAAGTCTATCCATGGCACTTTCCCACTCAGATTTAGCACATATTTTGTAATACTTTAAGAAATCAATAGTATCAGTAATAAATTGATATATTCCTATACACTTTCCACTATGAGTAACTTTAGTTACAATATATCTGCCATCATCCCTAACAATTATCTTTAAACAAGTTGACTTATCTTTGTAGTAAGGATTTAATCTAAGAGTTTCATTATTAGTTTGTAACTTCTTAGCTTTTATATTGTTTACTACATTTTCCATAGTATTATCTATCTTATTTCTTTGATTTAGAAGGGTTTCTTTATATTGCTCTAAATCCATTATTGACATTTTAGAATAATCGATCATATTTAATTTATTTTTTCTTCAATTATTTTGAGATAATAAAGGGCATTACTAATACTTAAGCGGTCTTTACAAGGACTTTCATAAGTCTCATAGATTCGTTCCAAATCCTTAATAATAGGTTGTAGTTTAATCTTGTCCTTCCAATCAAGAACTACTACTTTTCTTGTTTCTTCTTTCATATTTTATTTCTCTTTATCAAACTTATTGCTAATAACACATAATTTCCAATCATAATAATCAATGCCTTTCGCAAGAGTTGTATGAATACCATATACATGATTAGATGCAATAAAGCAGCCCTTCTCAAAGATTACCTCACAAGGTTCTCTGCCTTCAAATATTGAAATAATGTCATGTTCATAGATTTTATTACCTTCCCTATCTTTGAATCCAGTGAACATACAGACTGTAGAAGGATCAACATTAACAATTTTAATATCGCCTGCTCTATTAAAAATAGGTATTATATAAGCTTGTTCTTTTGAGTTAAGATAACTTTTAACTAAACTGCCCTCAACCCATTCTCCATTATCAAGACGTTTAGCCTTAAACTTAATATCTTCTATATTCATAAGCTATAATTTCATTAATATTTTTACATTCTTAATTAATGGCTCGCCATCAGCACCAGTTTCATTTAGTAAATCACCTGTTACTAAATATTTATCACCATTAAAATATGCCATATAGTATGTAAAACTATTAAATGCCTTTTCATTTGTCGGAAATGGAAGAACAGGAGAATATGTTCCATTAATGTTTTTATGGGCTTCATAAACCGAAACTCCAAGCTCTTCTCCAATTTTTTCTTCACCTCTCCAAATACATGATTTCTCATTTTTGGGTATTTCACCAAATCTATAGAATATCATATTATTCTTTTTTAAACTTTACAGCATCGCCAAGAATATCATTGATTTTCTTTTCAATAAACTTATCAGAAGTATTCTCCTCTATTAGAGCATCAATATTTGGTAATTCTACATCAATATTGTCTTCCCGCATTTTTACGGTAAGCATACCCATTACTAATTTTGCCCAAATACCGTTAGCTATATCTGTCAATGAATCCTTTCGAAGCTCATAAGCTTTCTTCAACTCTCCATTATCACGGAAATATCTGAGTACTTCTGTCAATGCCTTAACAAAGTTCTTGTCAGACATCGGATTATTCTTTGCTTCTTCTAATTTAAGCATTAGAAAGAGTAAAGATGAATGTAAATCTGTTTTGTTCATAATTATTATTCATTACATAAAGTTTCTACTACCTTTGTTCTTGTGGTTTTTGTTGTAGGGTCATATTCGTCATGAAAAGCCTTTGCCACACCTTTTTTGTTGGTAAAATAAACCACTCTGCTACCATCATAGAAACGATATACGGTTATACCATCCACAACAAATAGCCTTTCTACCTTAATTTCATTAATAGAGTCTGATGTTGGAACATTAATTCCTTTATTCTCATAGCATGAAACACACAAGAATATAATTGCTACTAATAATACTATTATCTTCTTCATACGTTAAAATTATTTAAGTTCTACTGGCTCATCCTCCCAAGATAATTCTCTTCCAATGAGCTTCTTGATACTGCCTTTAGGTATAAGAATACAACCACCGATACTAGAATATCTAGGACTCCAATATCCATGTTCTCCATATCCACCTCTGTATGGTTTCTTTCTGGAAAGAAATTCCTTACCATCTGCGTTAACTGCTACCCATGCCATAACTATTTTCTATTATAACTTACCAGTATCTATCCATTCTTTACTAAATATGATATTGTCAGGAATTGGACCAGCTTCTAAAAACATATCTATCATCTCTAATCCAGTATATCCATTAAGAGAAGCAGAATAAGTATTTCTATAAGCTACTTTAAACTGTTTATCAGAATACTGTTTAGCAGTTTCATAAAGTTTCTTAATAGACTTTATAATGTCTTCTTTTGAAATACTTCTTAGACCTCTGTTTTCTTTCACTCGGAGGTCTTTAGTAGGCAAAGCATAAGCATTACCCTGTAGACCCTCACCTTGACCATAAATAGCACCAAATTGATTTCTTGCTACTTTAGCCGCTCCTGCACCATGTCTTCCTTCAGGATTACTACCAAATACAAATATGGTATTTGCCTCAGGAGTAACATTGCCAATATAGAATTTTCTCATAACTATATCTTTTTAAGTTTTATTTTTATTGCCTTCAAATTTCTTTCACCTCTATCCCAGAAGCATGAACGTCTAAGATAGAAAAGTTGACCTTTAAGCCAAGGGAACTTATCATAAAAAGCCTTCCATTTCGCTCTTCCTGCTTTCAAAGAAGGCACTTCAATACAACTTCTAGCATAGCAGCTACCAAAGACTAATGTATTATCACAAACGTTTTTATCCATAACTATTCCTCTAATTTTGGACTCCAGTATTTTGTTCCACAATAATCCTCCCCACATAGCTGTCTACTGCTCCGATACTGACAATTAGAACAACTTCGCTCGCTTGGATTCCACAGCATAAAAGATATTGCATTACGAAAACCTTGGTCATATATCTCTTGTTCAAATGTGTCAAGATCTTCCATATAAGCTCCTTCTTCTTTTGCTTGTTGAATTATTTCGTTTATTTTTTCATCAATTTCCATAACTATTTCTTCGTTTTTGAGTAAGGACAAATTACTACTTTTCGATAGTCCTCACACTTATCCTTGTAATCACAAATATCACAAAAACACCAAGCCATACTATTCATCTTTGATTTTACAATACTCCTTGATATACTTAGAACATCTTATAGCTTTGTTTCTAATAGTTGCTCCTTGATGAGAAACATTTCCACTTGTTAGCTTGCTACTAAGTTCCTCAATGTCCTCAAACCACGACACAAGAAGGTCTTTCAGCTCTTTGTCAATAATATACTCTTTTTTCATTCCTCCACTTTTACACCGAATGGTATGTTATCAGCAAAAACATAATCATTCATGATATGCAGAAAATCCCAACCTTCCTTTCCATTTAATGACACAGTGTTGCCACTATGTATAGTAGTAATTAAGGCAAAATATGGATATTTTTTATATTTTAACCATCCAAAAGGTTGATGCTTCAACATCTCCTGCCAACACTCTTTTGCATTCTTAAATGGGCGATACTTTGGCTTAATGCGGTAAGATTGAGGATTATTTATAAGAGTTTCGAGAAATACTCCACCATCATCACTATCTAGATCCACCCATTCTTTATCAGTAGCTGCAAATTGGATAGTTCTACCATCTGCAAGTGCTTGTATAATAGGTAGTATTTTTTTCGCTTGATTTCTATTCATAATTATCATTTTTATATTCCTCCCATCCATTTTCCCAAGAGCCACCTGAACGGATAGCCCAAAACTCTTGTTGAAGAGGGGTAATTCCTTCCTCATCAACTAACTCTTTTCCTTTATATCGAACAAACTCACCTTTTGAGAATGAGCTGTGCCTTATCGGCTTTCCTGTACTAATCGCAAAAGACATTGCTTCATTTCTGCTCATATTCTCACCTCCAATTCTATTGGGTTTTTATTATCGGTTACCCACTCCAAAATTGTGTTACCAGAATGAGAAGTGCTTAAAATATAATTGCTGTTTTGCCACGAGTAAACATGAAACATCTCATCTATTGTTTCTGTCTTGCTCATTGCTTATACTCCCTAGATTTATAGAAATCAGGAACTCTATTAACTTCCCACCAAGAACCTCCTTCATCGCCCCAAGATACTATCCATACTGGCTCTTTAGTATCTTTATCTTGGCAATAAATAGTGCCTTGAACCTCCTCCTGCATGAAGATAGAATCTATTTCAAAGTCTAAGTCTTCTAGAGTAGTGTAGACTTTACAGGAAAATATATCGCTTTCTTCACCATAGAGTTTAACAAAGGGTTCGTTATAATTACACAAGTCTATTTTAAGTATTTCTAGATTATTGTTTTTAACAATCTCTAAAATCGACTTTTTAACATTTATCTTACACATTACTCTTTCTCCTTATTACTATAATTTTACTCATCTATTATTTTAAGTATTCGGTTCAGAATCCGTCTAACTACAATAAATAAATTATCAAAAGCTTTTTGCGCCAATCCTATTTGATTTTTAATTAAATCTAATTTAGTTATATCTAATTCAGTTATCATTAGAATATTGAATATCTTTTAGTTATAGTAAAATTAGATAGGTCACGAATATCATCAATATTTGGGATATGCCAATTATCAAATCTTACATACAGCTCGTCATCAAGACAGAGTAACCAACATTTATATTTACTTATGTTATCTATTAATTCATCGTGTACACATACAGTATTTCCCTGACTATCTTTGAGATTTGTAGTTTCTCTCATTCGATACCAATATGTAATAACATCCTTAGTTTTATCATTAACATGTACAGAAAATCTATCACTAGACCCATGTATCCAGGAATAACCTGAATATTTAGTAAATATCTCTCTTTCTACAGTCTTAAATTCTTCCCAAGAATGTGCTATTTTATAGAGTTCCTTATTTAAATATACAAAGAACTCAGTTTTTACTATTTTACCGACACTCATTAATTAATAATATATTTATAGAATTGCACTACCTATAATAGTAGCTATAGTTAGAAATATTAATATAGCCCATCCAAATGCTTCGTCTTCTTCTGTCATATTATTTAATCCTTTATAGAATGATTAATCAATCTGTACTATTGCAGAAGGGAGAACATCCTTAATGTTTCTGTAACATGTATATACTGCTGACGTGAAATCACCTTTAGTAAGTAACTTCTCATCTGGCGGTAATGTTATATCTATTATAAACTTAATATGTTTCATATTATTCTTGAATTGTTCAGCTATTTATTATCAATACTTTTCTTAATAGCTTCTAGAGTTATATCCCAGTTAGATTCGTCTTTACTTTCTAAATCTGGATCTTGAATATCTTTCAGTACAGCCTGATAAATATCATTAAACTGTTCTGATGTAATCTTTCTCCAATATTTAGTAGCAGGTAAATTATAAAAGTCTCTTTGAATACTTTCACTATCTATTACTACACAATAAAGTACACCTTCATTTATTGCTATAATCTTTTTGAAGCTTTCACAGTAGGGATTTAAATAGCATTCACCAATAATAAAATTATTAGTTATCTCTTGCTGTTCTAATCTTAGAATCTTTTCATAAACAGCATTTCGCTCTTCATCAAGATTACTAAATTTTTTCCTAAGTTCCTCTAATGTTTCCATAATTCGTTACTTATAACATGTTATTTAGATATATTTTCATTTATATAAGTATTTGCATCTAAATCAACTATAGCCATAGATGTGCCAACAGAATGAGTATCATTCCAATTACTGTAAATTTTATTATTGCATGCAATAACTAATACATGTTTACGACCTTGACTATCAGCCGCTTCTACTATATTAATTGGAAAAATATTTTTCATATTACTTATATATCATAAAAGATAGTTAGTTACTCTTCAAAGAAAAATAGTTAACTTCCCAAGTATGATTTCTTTTTAAGTTAAAAGTTCAATATTTGATGTTTCTATTTTACTCTATGCAGATATTCTCTTCAAAGTCATATCTTACACCTCGATTCTGTGGAAAAGCTACAGACGTTGCAGAGAAGATGTCTGCCTCACAGTCAGCAATTATTTGCACAAATGCTTCATACATCTTCTGTTCGTCGCATTCTTCCAAAAAGCTTTGTCTCGTCTGCTGCCATATTAAATTAGGACGTTTACCATCCTTCATGTTTCCTTTAACAATTAACATCACAATTACAGAGTTTTCACCCTCTGGCACATCTGCACGAAGTATGCCATAACCAAGCGGTTTGCCAAAAACGTAACAATCATTCTGTTTCTTAAGAAAGCGATAGCCATAGTTTTGCAATGCTTTTATTACAAATTCCCTCATTTTCTAATATTTTTAGCTCTCTATATCTGCCATACTACAAATACCTCAAACTCTTGTTTTGGGTCATTTTTATCCAAATGCTCCTCAACATACTTGCGTACAAATTCACTTACTTTTTTATTCATATTTAACTTCTGTTTCATATGCGTTACTCTTCTTCTACTACACCTAAATGCCACATCGTACAATGCTTAAACAATTCTTCTTTTATAATTTTTCTTATAAGATTCTCAATTTCTTCTTTTGTCATACGCTTTATTTGTTACGATGATTATACTTCTTAATAGCATCTTTTTTAGAAGCTGCCATAATCTTAACACCCTTGATGACGAACTCATGCTGCGCTTTTGGTTGACACTTCTGCTTATCAGATGGAATATTGCCTTTTGGAACATTATATCTAACACGTGGAAGACCAAAAGGGAAATCATCACCCATTTGGTATTCCAATGCAGTTTGCATACCAATCATTGATAACAATCCATTCATACTCCTAGTCTTTTATATATTCGTTTACTTCATCCAAAACCTTTGTAAGCAGTCTTTTTAGAATCTTCAATTCATCATTCGAATATGTAGCTATTGGATAGCCATCAAGAGTAGTGTCACCATAGTTACGGCTTATCTTTAATGAATATTTGTCTTCTTTTATTTTTCTTTTTTGAACCTTAACTTGTTTAAAGATTACCTTTTTATGGTCTGAGCGTTGTTCACTTTTGCATGGATATTTTCTCCAAATTAGACACATACCATTATTTTCAAAGAAACAACCTACACAAGTTTTAGTTGCAACGATATCTAAGACTATCTTTTCTCCAACTTTAAGTTCTTTCATATCCATTTATTTAAAACATAACTTACATAAGAACAAATAGATATTATATGCGCCTTTATTCCAAGGATGTTCGTTACAATAACAACCCAAATCGAATATTTGTTCTCGAATATAATCTAAAGCTATCTCTTTCAAGGTAGCTATTTTGGCATTAAGTTTTGCATACTCTCCTGCTGTCATTATTTTTCTCCTCCTTCCTTGGCAGTATATCAGACAAATAAGCCCACTCAATGATATGGTTTCTGCTAATCGAATGTCTCCAAGATTCCTTATTCCAAATAATGGATTCTTTAAACTGTAGATAAGCATCATCATAATAACCAAGAGTAATAATATCACTCTTGCTCTTGTCTGGTTCTTCTGTATTTGGATGCCATAAGTCTTTCAAAAACTCATTGATAGCCCACTTAACACCTGCTTTAAATGCTTCTCCCTCAGTTCCTGGATATTCATCCTCAACAGAACTATGTCTTACATAGTCTTCTATGGCTTTTTCTATTTTCTTATCGTCTATCATAATCTACCCTTTCTTTTTCTAAGCTCTCTACGTCTATTTTCTCTACGATTAGCTTTACCATCAGGATAATCATTATTACAAGACCTAAATCCATGAGAATTATGACTTATAGTAACAGGGAAATCATAATAGTTTCTAAATTCATCTATATAATCTTCACCCATAATTATTCCTTCGCACTTTTTGTTGTACCTAATAATGATTCGTTGCCAATATAAGGAATGCAGAAATTCCAAACAAGACCTGTAGTTACATATCTTCCATCTTCTCTAATATGGCTAAATAAATTTGCTCTCCACATATCATTATAAGAATCTCTAACCAATACTTTATCAAAAGGTTTGAATTGATATTCAGTTTTAATATCTTCAACAACTTTCTTTTCAGCGTTCCAATATTTACCTTTTATGGTTAAGGCATCAAAAAGTTTTATTTTTTCTTCATCTGTAGCAGGACGAATACTACGGTCTTTTATATGTGTATCAAGTACATCGAAATCTACATAATTATTATTTATGTTGTAAAAAACATAAGAGTTTGCACAATTTTCATCTATATTTAAATCGCCCTTTAATATGAAAGTACACTTAGAATAACACAAAGAAGGAATAGCATCTGTTGTTACAATATCTCCATCTTTAAACTCTAATTGAGTTTTCTCAACTTCTAAAGTTTTAAGATTAAGTTTGCCACCAAGTTTTTCTTCAATAGCATTAATGTAAGTTTCAGTAGAGTATTCAAGAGAATACGTTTTGGTAGTACATACAAGCATTCTATAATAAAGAGCCTTATCTTTATTCTCATTATTTAGATAATGTTTACCATAAAAAGCAGTATAATTATCATCATACCATCTGCTAAAGATAACATGACTTTTACCATCATTACTAACAAGAATATCACCTGCCTTCCAAGCAAACTTTGACCAATCACGCATTTTCTTTGAAGGAACTAAGACAGGTTCTCCATATTTATTATATTTTCCATCACTATAAAAAAGATAAAGTGTATATATTTTACTTCTAGTATAAATAATATCCTCTTCATCAATTTTAACACGTTCAAGATTAAGCTCTCCAAAAGCATCAGCATAGAGCTTAGTACCCTTTGGCTTATCTTTCAGTATATTTGCTATATTTAACTCTTCTTCCATAACCATATTATTTAGTTTTTATAAATTGCATCTAAGATTTCTCGGAAGTTATGGTTGTCAATGACAGCCTGGGCATCTTTTCTATTCTTAAAATATACAATATTGTAAGACATCATATATCCACATTTTACCGCATAGGAACTTGACTCAGTATCAAAAGCAATATAAAATTTAACCTTATCTTTATTGCTCCAATTAGGTTTCCAGCCTCTATTATAATAATTAGCAATATCCATAAGTTTATCTATAGCTTTAACTTTTTCACAATTAGTAATAGTAATAGGTAGAAGCTTAGCATCACTACCTAATGAAGTACAAACATCTAGATAATCAATTTCTTTCTTCTTGAACTTGATAACTCCTGCTTTCAAGTTACTATTCTGTATATCTATTTCCATTCCTTCTGGAATATTGATAGTGAGTTTATTGTCTTTGATTTCCATATCTTTTTTGATTTCTTTGAAAATTACCCGTTTCATATCTGATCTAAAAACACAAGCTCCTACCACTTTGTCAACATCTGCACACCCTCCTTTAAAAGCACAAGAAGAACAAGAATTAGATTTTGATTCTACAACCATATACCATTTACCTTCAAACTCAAAGGTTTCTCCTATTTTTCTTTCCATAAATCTTTAGAATTATATATTTTATCTGAATCTATTCTTACATAATTACCTGTATACATAAGCTTATCTGATACTGCTTCTCCATACTTATTTAAGCAGTAAGTTGCTCCTTCAGGAATAATAAATTCTCCCAAACATATTGGACCTTCCAATAAAGATATCTGAAGCATGAAAGTTGTACCAGAATATACATTCAAATCATTAATAAAGGGCACTAATTCACACATAAGGTAACTATGAAACCCCCGATTTATTGTATCTGTGAATTTAACTTTTGTAAACACTATTTGATTTACACGATATTCAAATGCTTGATAAAAGAATGGGTTAAAAGAATCATTATCAGCATAAACACCTATTTTATATACTTTAATATTTCTTTTAGCTACCAATACTTTACTTTTTTCTGTTTTAAAAAAACACATAAGCTCAATCTTAAGATTATTTAAACGTAAAAAAGGAGCATATTAACTAATTAGCTAATATACTCCTATGAAACCTGGCATTCCAGTCTATCAAAGACTTTGGAGAAGTAATACGAATTGAACGTACTTTGGTTACTTAGAAGACTAACAATGGAAAATTTTCATCTGCAACATTTCTAGTATTTCTTTTCACCTTATCACCTGTCCTATATATTCGCGGTTATATAGGTAACTTCTCTTTTTCCTAATTAGGTACAACGATTGAAACTTCGCAAGTCGGAGTAGTGGGACTCGAACCCACATACATTGCTGCATATGCTCCTAAGGCATACGTGTCTACCAATTCCACCATACTCCGAGTTGCCTTTTGTCTACAAAGTTGAGAGGCATAACTCAACCAAAGAAAAAATAGTTTTCGGGTCTTATTTATACTGGTTTAACCCTGCTTATGTAGTACCTAACTACTATAGCAAATCTAGCCATTAATCGCTAGTAGTCATCAGGTGATGGTTCCCAGTTTTATTTATTACTCAAGATAGAATTTAAACTTGTCTACCGCCTAAGTATCTACGATTCTAGTAATCCTAAATATCTAATGTTAGTACTAACTATTTCTCTACGTTTATAGTTGACATATATAGTAGCACCTGTTGGAATTTCAAATATTCCTATTTCATCCTCACCTCTGTAATACAAAGCCGTCTCTTTAGTTAAATATGAATGATAACCTTCTCGTATATCAAAACTATCTCGACTTAAAGACTTAAAAAAAAGTATATAAGGACAATAAGATCTTGTAAATTCAGGGGTTATCTTTACTGTAGGCACAGTTCTGGATTTGTAGTAGATAAAATCTTGATACAAACTTATGAAATTACCTGAAGTCGTTGATGTACCTACTTTATAAACTCTTAAAGGCTTCTTTAATACAATTGGAGTTGCTGTATTATTTGACCAACACATAATAGATTTAAAATTATCAAACATAAAAGAGTCCAACTAATTAAATAGTCGAACTCCTAAAATAATTATATTTTACTACTCAGGATAGAATTTAGATTTATCTACCACATAAGCATCGGTATCGTCAATAGCCTCAACTTCAATTAAATCATTTGGAGTAACTCCCCAGTGATTTTTAATCGCAACTATTGCCGCTGTTGTCTTATCAGGACATCCTGTAATATAATAGGGAATATCCTTACATTTAAATATTTTTGCCATATTAATAAATAGTATTAAAAACCATATTTAAGAAATAGCCCAAATGCAGAGAGATAATCATCCTCATTAAAAGTTCTGTTCCTAGCTAAACAGATAACTCTTTGGAATGTTAAAACATCTCTCTTTAAATGCCATAACTTATTAAACTTATCTTTAGTTAATTTATAATGTCCCTCATTATCTATCCATTTACGAGGTTCATCACACGCATCGGCTTGTATAGGATAAGTCAATACCATATCTCCATTAAGTATATCAAATTCGATATATTCACAGTCATCTGGTATTTTAACTAACTTACCTTTACCATTATAATCATATATACGTATAATCATTATTTAAATAACTCTACAATTCTCCAATAGATAATTGTATGGTGAATACTATATTGAAATATCCAAAATATTAGGAATAACATACTAAATATTCCTACTCCAAGACTGTAACATAATCGTCTACCAAGGCGATTGGAAGTAGTATGTGCTACTATAAATATAGCAATATAAAATATTGCCATAAGTATAGCTGCTTCTAGTTGAATATGCCAACACATAATTATTTATATGTATTTGCATCCAAGTCAATGGCTGCCATTTTATAAATGCCGGAATAAATAACTATCTTATGAGGGCGTTTCTTAGAATCATACATTATTTCTAATGTTTTGTAATCATAAGCTTGTGCTTTGACTCCACTTCTAGTAGGATAATTATAACTGCTAACTAATATAACAGTTAATACTAATCCTATAATTAATAATACTTTCTTCATAACTTTAAATATTTGCCTGTGTAAATAATATCCGAGGATACTATGTGCCCATACTTATTTTCAAAGTACTCAGCACCCTGAGGAATTATAAATGTACCTACACAACAATACTTATATTCTCCTAAGGATACTTGTAGAAATAGAATATAATTACCAAGATATAAACATCTATCACCTGGACGTGTATTGTCTAAAGCTACCCATTTATAAGAATGATAACCTCTTTGTATTATATCACTACCTATAGCAGGAGTTATAGTTACTAAAGGAATTATTCTATTAGGGCATTTAGGAAAATACTGATATTTTTTAATGTGACTAACAAAAATATTATTCCATATAACTTGCCCTATTTTATAGACATAGAAATCTCTTTCAGCTATCTTTCTAATAGCTGTGCCACTACTTATCCAACACATAGTTTTATAATTTTAAATACTTACTTCAAATCCTGCTTCTGTGGAATCTAAAGACCAAACTTCAGAAAATACGTTAGAGCCATCAAATGAATGACATTCCACTTCTATACTGTTAGTAGTTCTATCTATATTAAGAACTTTAAACCACATAGGTTTCTGACATCCTTTCCACGCTTGGGAAAAGATGTCATTTACCTGTAATACTACTTTGTCCATTTTATATAAGATACAGTAGATTTCAAATTTTTACTTTTCTAACCTCATCTAAATGAGCCAATGGATTAAACTCTTTATTAGCTATATCATCAAATACTTGAAAGTTATAGCCAAAATAGTAATTTACCATTCCATCATTCTTTAAAGGTTGAGTGCCATAAGCAGCTAAGTCAATAGCATAAATATATGGATTACATACATCATGCACATACTCCTTATAATAGTTACTAACTACTTTACCATTAATAGCATTATCTGATATTATAATTAGTCTATCATAAGCCTTACGATTATTAGTTAATAATGTAAATACAGTATTTAACCAAGTACAACCCTGACTTGCATTAGCTAGTTTCTTACCTAATTCATAAACATTCATATGATACATGTATGGACTCATCTTTACGAAATCAGCATTTGTACCAAATTGAATAACATCTGCACCTGTAGCCTTAGTTATAGCTGCTGCAATTAAGCCTGCTTTTCTAGCCACCGATTTGTCAGTATCAAATGCGTCCCAACCTAAATAAGTGTTAGTTTTAGTACCTATATTAACACCATAAGATCCCATAGAACCTGAGCAATCCACTATTACACAAGTTTTACCAGGAAGAATACTAGCTAAATTAGGAACAGCCATTTCAAATCCTTTTTGTAAAGCTATTTTAACTTGCGGTGTATATTCACAAGAATTAAATTCTTGACTAACTACTTCAAATGCTAAATCTAATTGAAATGGGTTTATCAAACTCTTTCTAATTAAATTTGGAGTAGTAATTAGTTTACACCATAAATCAATAACTTCACTATCTGGATTAGTTAGAATATTTCTAATGTTACGAATAGCTGCTAAGATACCTAGCTTACCTTCTTTAAGAAGAGATTTCCAATTATCTTTCTTAGCTTCTGCTAATACTTTAGCTCCCTCTTCTTTAGTTAGTTTACCAGATTTAACTGCTTTAGCTACTTCTTGACCAGCTTCTGATTGTGCTACTTCCCAAGTATCTGCTGAAATAGATTCACCTTTCATAAGTAAATCCAATGCTTTCTTACCATTAATTTCAGCTTTGGAATTTTTAGATACTGGGTGACACAGATTAGATATATCTATAATAGACTTCTTGTATTTAGCTAGCTGATATGTGTCAAGATTTTCAATAACAGATGCAAAACCTTTCTTCATTGCATTAGTTAGTGTGACCTTAGTTAAACTATTAACTATGTCTTTAATCTCACTCATATCATCAGGTCTGTAAATACATCCTCCACCTTTAATCTTTTTATTAAAGGCACCGTAGAATCTCTTAGCATATTCTTGACCACTTATAAATGGACTAACTAATGCTGCTGCTAAATGATTGATAGAACGCATACCACTTCCTATACATCTAGACCACACAATAGCTTGACATACAAAATAAGGGTCTTTACTAGCTACTTTCTCAATTACTTGTTGAAGGTCTTTCATCTGCTGATTTTCACTTCTATAGAATTGAGGTTCTAATTTAATAGTGTTAAGCATAGCTAATAACTTAATCTCATCATCTAATAGATAAGCTGCACCTCCTGCAATATTAGTTGTGTCTTCTGCAGGAATATTAGCTACTGATTGAACTCTTTTCTTGTCAGCAATTCCTCCAAGGGCAGTTCTAAGTTGCTGATTTCTGTCTTTCATTTTCATAGGACATTTAGAATAACAATGATAAAACTCATTACTTGACTATCTAATTATTTAATATCTTACTTAAATATACTTATTAAAAATAAAAGGCTAACTAGATACAAATACTCTATTAATGAGCATTTATCTAATTAGCCTAATTAAACCACATAACTAGAGAATATTGAAGAGAGTATAAAACCAAAGAGGTCTCGGTTGGAATCGAACCAACTACATATATTTTAAATGAATATCGCTCTAACCAAATGAGCTACGAAGTAACTCTCTTCTTGACTACTAGTCAATACTTAAAAACAGAACTTGCATTTGTGATAGTTGTTCTAAATGGATTCAAACCATTGCTACAAGAATCAAAATCTTGTGTGCTAATCACTACACCATAGAACAAAATAAGATGAAGAAAGTATAAGCCACTATAATTAATAAACAATTTATTAAACTGCTGCTTTAACCATTTAGCTAAACATCCACTGCGGATATTATAGGATTCGAACCTATATAACGAAGTAAGTGACTTATTGACTATCATCTTTTTATTTTAATATTATTCTTGTAAATATACAGAGAATATTGAAAAGAGTTTAGATGAGCAAAATTATTTTCCTTAAAATATTTACGAAGTAACTCTTTCCTTGACTACTGTATATAACTATACATTTCTTTTTAATTATTGTCTATTTAATTAACAGTTATTAACTAACTTAGTGGTGCAGACAGATTTGAACTGCCAACTCCAGATTACTGTCTGGTGTTTTATCCCATTAAACTATACACTTCCACTACGAATCTCACGTAGATGCTATTCTAATATACACAATAGCTAATTCTAGTTAGTTGATTATGTGCTACCACATGCTGCCATAACGGATAGCCTCGGACAGCCTATTCCAGCGATTAAGCATCTGGACATGCTTTTATACTAGTATTGCTATATAGCCTTATTTATATGCGTAAAAACAAATGCAACTATTTTCCCAAACCATTACATTTTAGATTCACAATAGGATTATTACAAGATTTGCAAGTAATCTAAGAGAGACTCGAACTCTCAGAAATCCCAATATCTCTAACTAAATAGAATTATTTGATTATTTAGATTAACCCCTCATATAGAGGATTTATAAAATAACTAATAAGAGCGTCTTCTCACATGGCTGAAAAGTATGTTATAAATCAAAGTATATCAATTTAACTACACACAATTTGAGGCACTAATGAACATATTTAATTAGACCAATTTTCAATGCTCATAGTTGCTCCCTATTAGACTAAATCTCCTTAAATAGCGTCCTATTTAGAAGATTAAAGGATTCGAACCTTTGTTTCTCTTATTATATACATAATTAACTAAATACCTACTTGTATCTCAATTTATTTTACTAACTAATTTAAACATTAGTTTATTTCATTAGCTACTTTAAATCTATGATAGTATCCCTTATTAATTCCTTTGTCTATTAAATAGATAAAAGTGTGCACAATCTATTCGGGATTATATTCCGCAATCTCTCCTTCTCTCACAGCTGATAGAGAAATTTATAAGAACCAAATACTTCCTCTACGAGGAGAGTGAGTAAGTAGTTAAATATGTAAATGCTATCAAATAAAACAATATCAAATAAAACTACTCTATTTTCTCAAACCAAGTAGTTTTGGTACACGGCATAATATGCGATATAAAGAATTGTAGACCAAAGTATGAGATTCAAACTCATATCTCCTTATTTTCCTTAAATAAGTGCTTTGTTCAATTAAGCTAACCATGGATATTAAATAAACTACCTATCTTCACAGACTGGTAGTCTATCAACATAATTGCTGTGATAACGAATGTATCTTAAATAACATATCTTATATTAGTAAATAGAGTGTATTCTTAATTAATCTACATTTTTAAACAATAAAAGACATCTACTTTCACAAGCAAATGCCTTCATACAAAATGAATAATACTCGAAAATACGATTTTTAACACCATTATATTTTCACAAATAATATGAGTTTAAAATATTCTTAAAATAACCGTTATAATTTAGTGACTCAGACAAGACTCGAACTTGCACGACCATTCCTGGTCAAGGGATTTTCAATGAGCTTACTCTCATTTGGACTATGTCTTCTCCATGCATTTAAATATTTAAATGTTTAGGAGGCTGGTGTATAGTCTCTACACATTTATGTATTAATTACAATTTAGCTCGGCGTTATTATCATTTAAAGGCTGATACCTTCGCCGAATTAGCCAGCATTCACGCAAGAGATTTCTCATCTTGGTGCTCATTACCTTTAGATCTATTTCGAGAACGAAAATTATCAGTTTGACTATGACAATTAGGACAAAGAATTTGTAAATTTTCTATCCTGTTGTCAGTGTTATCTCCATTTATGTGATGTAACTCACATACTAGAGGTTTGCCAAGCCATTCTGTAATTCCACATATTTCACACTTATTTTCTTTCAAACCTAATTTATACACCAAATTTTTAGCCTTAGAACTAGGTAGTGAACTATGTTCACATAGTTTTGCTAAATATTTACCTTTATAAACTGGGTTACTAGGGTTTTTATTCCAAGCTTTTCCAGTAAAGTGTGAATAATCTACTCCAAATTCATCCATCTTTCTTCTTAGTGTTTTAGGATTTGAACCTTCTGGAGCTAATCCTAAACGACGACAGAGCTCTGCAAAGGAATAACAACCTTTTACATTCTCTTCTAATAATTCTTTTGTATATTCTATCCTTTTCATGGAATAATAATATACAGAAATTTTCGTCTACCAAGAAATAGTAAGTTAATTTTCCTTAAAGTCCCTCGTGTCTACCAATTCCACCACTGAGCCATTTGGCAGTTTTAGTATTTAACGTCTAAGTGGAATAATACTGCCAACCTTCAGACAAAACGGAACAACTAATTATCTGCTAGTTGTCAACAATATTTGGGAAAAACAAACATGTAGTCCTTATTATTATTCAAACAAATTAAATACGTTCAACATCGTAATCAAATCCACATGTATCAATATCTTCCAGTACCCAAGATGGGTCATCTGGTATATAATCATCTGGAACTTCTACTGTTACTTTTAATACTATTTTTTTCATAGTTAAAATTATTTACCTGATAGTAATCCGTACCAAATGTATGCAAATATGCACACAAATATAAATCCGAAAAATCCCATATTATAATATAATTAATTAACTATGTGAATTAACCCACAATCCAGCAACTGTTGCTAAGACTAATATTAAAATACCTACTAACATAATTATTTACTAATTAGTTCCTTAATATAGTCTTTGACTTCTTTAGGAAGTGGACATACACCCTTTTCATAGCTGTCTACCTCGTCCATTTTACCACTTTTAGTGGCTCTGTAAATAGCATTTACAAATGTTATTATACTCTGGATAGATGGCTTAATTACATTAACCTTAGCACTATCAGCTTCTTCGCCAATATGTGCTAAACCGAAGAGTAATCTGTCAGCTGAAGACATATTACTAAATGTCTCCCTGAGTGCATCACTGAATGATTTAGCTATTGCCTGAGTTATAACCTCATGTACTTCTTCATCGCTTTGTGCTATTGAAGTAGCAACAATACTCATACCCTTTGTTTCAATGTGCACAATAGTAGTGCCTAATGTGTACTCTAAATTGTTTCTAATCTCCATAATTTATTTTATTTAAAAATTAATAATCTATTTAAATAATAGGCAATTTTCACTGGTTATATTTAAACTATTCCATTATCCTCAGTTATCTAACGTTCTTTTTCTTTTTAACCCAAATGATTAATTTTAAGGTAATTACGCTATTTAATAGAGTTAC
>ERZ1034962.416-NODE-416-length-20433-cov-8.032977_pt1 | contig 20433 bp, 14 predicted proteins | sample MGYA00520696_ERZ1034962 | MGnify/ENA primary metagenome ERZ1034962 (study PRJEB33766, sample SAMN09781770) | gut metagenome | biome: gut microbiome | host: Homo sapiens | place: Madagascar | study: EMG produced TPA metagenomics assembly of the PRJNA485056 data set...
TAATTTGCCGCTCGCCCCCAGACATGGGAACATAACAGGCAAGCCGCTGGCAACGGCCGTACACTAACTCTGCAAGAATCTTACTGATTGCAACCCCTGCGCGGTCACCCTATCTGAAGCTGTAGGGCATCTGGAGTACCATTATGTTCTCTCCCTGCCGTAGGTTAGGGTCTGCCTTGGCCTTGCTGTGCGCCCCACCGGGAAAGTAAAGTACCTGTTATGCTGTGTATTCAGTTGTAAAGGTGCCGGTACGGAATAAATCAGCAAGATTAGCACACTCCGCATGTTAGCAATCAGTCAATAGTAAGTACTAATCATTTACACCGCATTCACATTTCAAGGCGACAATCCGCCATCTCCTTGATTTTATAAGCGTATATGTTCAATGCACATTCAAGTTGCGCTTACCGAATCCAATAGTACAATTCACAATAACTGCCAAAAGATAGAATACATATGCTGCAATCGCAAGATTCATTGCCATGACTGCCACAGGGTTATTGGATTCCAAATCGGAGAAGTAGATGTAGCCAATCAGCAGGATTCTATCCCGGATCGAAGTGCAAAGAGCCAAGCCAATGGCTACTGCTGCTGCCAGAAATCCGGCATCGATCAGCGTGGAGGGCATCTTATTGCCCAGTACGATTGCGGCAATATCCACAACAATCGTCAGAATACCGGCTGCAAGGATAATCGGCAGACCACTCATGGCATAGGCAGTAAAGGAGCTTACAACACTCAGCACAAGTGCGACTGCAACGAACAGCATTTCCAGCAGCACAAGGCACTGCCACTTATTTAATTTTTTCATCACTTCGCGCTCTCTTTCTTCTTATGCTCTTTTGCCACACAGGCAGCATAGCCCAGCACGAACAACACCGCAAGTGCAATCATGCCATAGTTGACAGCCTTATAAGCCACACGCCACCAAACGTTGACCTCAATCTTCTGGGAACTGGAGTTGATGGAGTTCATCAGATTGCTTTGCGCATAGACATACAGCGTGCTGTGAACGCGGTCTTTAATGGCCTGCAGCATCGTGGCATCGCCCGTCAGGGTGTTGCTGTCTGCCGTGATATAGGATGCCCATTCGTCAGAGACTTCCGTCGTATCAAAATTGGTCGTGCCGGCAATAACAGACTCTTTCCATGTCATATAAGAGGCCGGATTGACCATGTCCGATACAACGTATCCGTGGAATCCCCATTCCTCTTGCAGAATGTTCGTCATCAGTTCTTTGCACGCACCGACATAAACGGGTCCAATTCGGCTGAACGAAGTCATAAAGCCAAGCGTGCCGCCCTCTGTGGCAATCTGGAAACTGCGCAGCTCCAGCTCGCGTGCTTTTTGCTCCTGCATAAAAGGTGCAACGCCGTTGCGGTTAGATTCCTGATCGTTAAAGGCAAAGTGCTTCGGCACACAGATCAGACCTTTGGTCAAGGCCCCCTGTGCAACAGATACGCCCATATAGCCGGACAGAACCGGGTCTTCCGAATAGTACTCACCGTTACGGCCATTGTAAGGATGGCGATGCAGGTTCAGCCCCGGTCCCCAAATAAAGGACAGGCCGTTGTACAGGGAGTCGTTGCCCCACAGTTCACCGTACTGCTCCGCCAGTTCCTTATTGAATGTAGCAGCTACCAAAGGAGCGCTGCCCATATCATTGCACATATAGCTGGCATTGGGGTCATCTTCCGATACATACCACGGGGAATCGGGGTTGGAATAGGTACTCAGCTTGATATTAAAGCCGTTCGGGGCGTTTTCGGTATACTGGCCGCCCACAAAGCCTACGGACTCCATCGCGGGAGCATTTCGATTGCCCTGCGTAATAAAGTTAATTGCTTCCTGCAAATCAAGCTGGTTTAGCAAATCATCCCACATCGGGTCATCATAGTTGATCCCCTTCATATCGCTGAACGTCAGATCGTCCTTGCTTTCCCCGCCAAAGGTAACGTCGGATGTATCGTCATCCGTTGTAATCTGGTAGAAGTCATTTTGCAGATAGGGCAGCATTTCCTCAGTTAAGGCAAGGTCGCTGTATGTCTTGGGCCAAGTTGCCTCCCAATCGGCACGAGACAGATAGGTGACAGTCCCATCAGCCCAAGTGTTATAGTCCGCATTTTGCAGCTGATTGGTTACCTCTGTTCCATTCGAGGAGATAGAAAGTTCGGTGCTGAGTCGGTCGAGTTCCCACGTCTTTACGTTATCTGCATCACCGGCAGTCTCGTACCCCTGCGCTGCCAGAACATTGTTGACCGCTTCGTGGCTGCCGTTTGCAACCGTAAAATAGTAGCTGCCCGCATCGAGAATATAGGTCTGTTTCCCATTTTCGTCATAGCTGGCAAGGTTCTGGAGGTCTGCTGTAATGGTGAGCGTCTGGCTCTCACCGGGCTGGAGAAGATTTGTCTTGCTATAATCAAGCAGCTGAATGGCGGATTTTTCAACGCCGTTCAGGATATAAGGTGCCTGCGCGTACAGCTGAACCGGCGTTTTGCCGGCCACATCACCGGTATTTTTCACCGTGATGGACGCCGTAACGGTGTGAGCGTCCAAGTCAACGTTCAGACTGTCAAGATGCTCCTCAAAGGTCGTATACGAAAGACCGTAGCCAAACGGATAGGTCACTTCCTCGTCATAGTTCCACCCGGCCGTCGAAGCAAAGGTTCCGGCAGTCGAATCCGCATTTCCCTGCCCCATCACGGTATCTGCATAGCGGGTTTCATAATAGCGATACCCGGTATAGATGCCTTCGGCCTCAATTAGGTAGAAATCGCCGCGGTTTACAGCGGTATCCAGATACTGCGCGGCATTGCTCCACGCCATAACGCCAAAATTGCTCATGGCGGGCGAAGAAGCCGAGTTCGTCGCATAGGTATCCGGCAGTGCGCCGCTGGGGTTGACAGTTCCCGTCAGAATGTCTGCCACACCGCGCATACCATAGTTGCCAGGCCAACCAATCCACAAAATAGCGCTGATGCCGTCATCGTCCTGCAAGGCTTTGAGTTCCATCGCATTGCTGCTGTTCACAAGGACAATGACCTTTTCAAAATTTTCTTTTGCAAAGTCGATCAATGCCAGTTCATTGTCCGAAAGCCCCAGTGCATTTTCTGCGCCGGATGCAGCATCCACGCCGGTCGCACCGGGGTAGTAGTCTGCCGCTTCGGAGCCGGGGCGACCGACCACAACAATGGCCGCATCGCCATAGTCTTTCATGCTGGCTGCGAAGTTCGACGCAGCGGCACTCAAATCGTCAACAGACGGCTCAAGGATCGTATAAGCGGGTTCTTCCCCCGGCAGGACGCCGGAGAAGCTCGGAGACAGCTTATTTGCATTTTTATAAGCATCCCCGGCAGCAACTGCGTTATAGGCTTCGTTTGCCACGGGGTTCACACTTATGCCGCATTCCGCCAATGCGGTGGTAAGGCTGACATTCTGCTCAGCCGGAACGCTCACGCCAACGGTCGCGCCGTAGACTGTTTTGGCATCGGCACGCAGTCCCAGCAGCGTCACGTTCTGCACCGAAGCATCCAACGGCAGCGCGCCGTTGTTCTTCAGAAGCACGGAACCCTCGGCGGCCAGATTCTCTCCGGCTTCCTCATGGGCCTTGACCAATTCATCGGTATTGCTGTAATCTGCGGTAAAGGTGGTGTACAAATCACCGGAGGTCGTATCGGTCTGCACTACATAGCTTTTCGTTCCCAGAAAGCTATCGACCATATTACGGTTTGTTTCCAGCGCAGTTCCCGCAGTGGAGCCAACAAAGACGAGCGCAGCACTCAGATAGGCTCCTCCGCGCCATAGATTCTTTTTATCAAACATTTGTGTTTTCCCCCATACAGATGAAAAAAGGCATCCGCAGCACACTATCTATCAGAATGCCGCAGATGCCTCTCAAAATTATTAGATTTTATCGGATCTGTGAAGCATTGGAATTATGCAATGGGAGTCCACTCGGTCACATTTTCCTGAATAAACGTGTAAATCTTTTCGACGTCCTTGCCGATAAAGCCAGTCAGGTCGTCGTCAACAGTCAGATCGTCACCATTAACGGAGAAGCTCATATCCTGCTTATCGCCGAAGAAGTCGAACAGGGTCTCGAACTTGGTGTGGTCTGCATTGGTCTCAATCAGCATGGGAACCGTCTCATCGGTCTCTGCAAAGTAGTAATCAACGACCGTATACTCATCCCAGTTCGTGGTAGCGGGGTACGGACCGCCGACATCGACTTCATCACCGGCCGCAGCGGTGGCAGCTGCGCCGTCTGCAGAGATGGGAGCCCAATCGGTCACGTTCTCATTGATGAAAGTGCTGATCTTCTCAACATCCTTGCCAATGAAACCGGTGAGGTCATTTTCAACGGTGAGTTCATCGCCGTTGACGGAGAAGCTCATCTCCTGCTTATCACCGAAGAAGTCAAACAGAGTGTTGTACTTCGTGTGATCTGCGTTGGTCTCGATCAGCATGGGAACCGTCTCATCGGTCTCCTCAAAGTAGTAATCAACGACTGCATACTCGTCCCAGTCGGTGGTGGCAGGGTACGGACCGCCGACATCGACTTCCTCTGCAACGCTCTCCGCAGCGGGAGCCGGAGCCTCGGTCGCCTCCGGCTTTTCCTCAACAGCAGACGCTGCCTCAGACTCGACTGCGCTGGAAGAGACAGCCTCGCTGGAAGCTGCAGGCTCCGTGCTGTTGGATGCGCCGCAGGCCGACAGCATAACGGCAGCTGCTACTGCGACAGGAAGCAGAACATTCTTCTTTTTCATATGGCATTCTCCTTACTTTTTGCGGCGCTTGTTGTTTGCCGCTTGTCTGAAGCCATAGTAGCAGACAGAATTTTCTGATGCAACGACTCACTCGTAACCTTATAAAAATCCAGCGCAGACTTTCCTATTTCACTGTTCCTTCCGGCAGGGGAAGCAAAATATTTACCGCAAACACATCCTCTTTGACTTTGTGGCTGATTGTTCCATGATATTGCTCCACGATTTGCTGCATGCTCTGATACCCAAATCCATGCGACATAGTGTCGCCCTTGGTTGTCAACAGATTTTCCCCCATATGCTTGATTGGGCCGCTGAAATAGTTTTCTTCGTGGATAGATACAAAACCGCAGTGTGCCTTGATGGACAGCGTAATGCTCCTGTGATCCAGCTCAACATTGCGCGAAGCTTCTATTGCGTTGTCCAACAGATTGGCAAACAGTGTATAGATGTCTATATCCCGCATGAAATCCATCGTTTCGTTACTGCTCATAACAGTAAATGGAATTTTTTCGCTCTGGCAGGTTGCGGATTTTTCACTCAAAACGGTACTGAGAGCTTCATTGTTTGTATCAATAATGGTGTCGTAAGCCGCTGTTACCTGCTTCAATTCGGCTACGGTATCGCTTTTGCCCTCTGCGCTGTTTTCCAGATAGCGAAGCTGCTTTTTTAAATCGTGGCTCTTTATATTGATCAACTGCATAAGCTGCCGAGAAGATTCATATTGCTGTGCGCGCTGCCGAGAAAGCGTCTCTGTTGCTACATGTTCCATTTCCAAAGCTCTCTGTATGGTCAAGCTATACAGAACAGCGACCGTCATAATGTACACAAGGATAGAGTTGCAACGAACCACAATCATTGTCGCCCCAATATGTACATAGGGATCATTTACAAAAAGGAAAGTTTCATTGGCATCCATCACTACAATCAGGAGCAATGCACAAACGCAGATTTGAGTATTGCGCTCTTTTTTCCTAAAAAGCAACAGCCGTTTATTTGAAAGTCCGATAAACGAAATAACGCAGCCGACAGCTAATACAGCCAAGCAGATACTTATAACTGGGTCAGACGGCTCACTTGTGTAGAGAGTACCGGTTGCAATGGCCTCAACGATTTTATAAATATCAAATAAAATTCTTTGCAGCATACCGGCCACAGCCATAATGTATAGTGCATTACCAGCACTTATTTGATAACACAGATATAGTTGTAATGCGGAAAGCAGTGATAGTACTGTCCGCCAGAACACATTGTTCAGGATATTTGCCGATGCTACGGTATGTCCCTCTGTCCATTGCCAGTTTTGCATAAGATAGCTGGATACTACCAGCATACCGGTAAAAAGGACAAACCACGAAATTACCGCGTATTTTTTCTTGTCCAGTTTGCGGCACAAGCATAACTCTATTGCCAAGATAGCAAAGAGATAATTGTTCCGCCAATACCAACTAATCATATTTCACCTCACCCGTATCCATTTATCCGCCGATATAGTTATTCAATGCTTCAAGAAAAGCTTTCTTCCTTGGATGACTGATTTGCAGCTCCGATTTGCCGACCCGGACCATGTAATCTTGAACAAGGCGCACATGGCGAAGATTGACCAAATAGCAGTTATTGCACAGGCAAAAGCCCTGCGGTTCCAACTGTTCACGGATTTTTGTCATAGTTCCATAGCTTGGATAGTCGCCATCCTCTGTATGGTAAATCAACTGGTGGTTTGCGACTTCCACATAGTAGATGGAGGCCGTGTTCAGGCACACTTTTGTTCCGCCGGAGGATAAAACCACTTTCTTCTCCTGTTTCAACGCCAGACGGTTGAGTGCGCGGTTCAGCTTCAGGCGCAGGGAATCATAGTGCAGTGGTTTTACCACAAAATCAAACGCATCCACTTCATACCCCATGACAGCCATATGGCCCAGATTGGTAGTGAAAATCAACAGGGTTTCTGTGTCGATTTGCCGCAGTCTCTCGGCACCCTCAATGCCGTTTATGTGCGGCATCTCAATATCCATAAAAATCATATCGAAGCGCGGTTTATAGTTTGTCAGAAAGATTACCGCATTGGGGTAGGTGTCAACAACGATTTCTAGTGCTTTCTCTTCCGCATATTGCTGAAGCATGATTTTGAGCTGCTCCATATCTCGCTCATCATCTTCCACAATCGCAACTCGGCACAGCGTCACTTTGCTGGGGTTGCTCATTTTTCCATTCCTCCGCCACAAGCCTTTTGAAATTGCGCTGATTCGATTATTTCGCGCCCATATACTTCTATAATTATAACTTTTAATAAAAATCTCTGCAAGATGTTAAAACGCAAGGTTACGACGTAAAAATGCATAGTTACGAGGTGCAGCTTGTTTTAGATAGATCACAATGCTATATTGAGCGCAGAAATTGCATGCTACGGAAAGAAGGAGTCCCTATGCGAAAAAGTTTGTCTATGATTCTTGCCTGTTCATTGGCTGCTTCCTTGGCATTTACCGGGTGCGGTCAAAGCGCCTCTACTGCAACACCCGCATCCTCTGCCACGGAGTCAGCTTCTGAAGAAGAAGTGATTTCGGAAAATGCCGCACCTTCCGCCACGGAGGAACCTGTTGACGATACCACCGAGTTTTTGGAGAAAGCTGCCGCCATTCAGAATCCGTCGGAGGATTACGCTGACGTTATTCGTGACGTTGCTTACATTGATGACGGCGAAGATTACCACAAAGTAGACCTGTACGGTACGTCGTCTCCCGAAAAACTCCCCGTCGTGATTGAAGTTCACGGTGGCGGTTTCGTTGGCGGCGATCGTGCAAAGAATACTTCGCATTGTGAATTCTTTGCAGAGCGTGGCTATAAAGTCGTCGCTACCGACTATCCTCGTATTCCCCGCAACGGCGATTTCAAAGATAGCATTCAGGCTCTGTTCACCAGCTATCAGTGGGTAGCCGATCACGCTGACGAATACGGCTTTGATATGTCCAGAGTTCTTCTCAGCGGTGACAGCGCTGGTGGCTATTATGTTCTGCTTTCTTGCGCAATCTCCAATTCTGAAGAATTGCAGCAGTACTTTGACATCACCTTACCCAGCTTTGACTTCAATGGCTATGTCACAACCTGCCCGCTTGCCGACATTCGTTCCATGCAGGATGATCTCCATCAAGACAACGGTCCTAACGCACATATAGCACAGGCTATCGGCGCAAATCTTTTGCTTGATGAAGATTTAATGTCTCATCTTGATTTAATGCAGTCTGTAGATGCTACTGCTTTTGAGGGACTGTACATGCTGACAACGCCCGATGACACAGTGACCGGCAAAGCGGTTCTTACTTTCGATCAGTATCTCACTGATAATAATGTTGATCACGTTACCGTATCTTATGACAGTGTAGAGAACGACATTGGCCACACTTTTAATATCAGTCACCCTGATTTCTCCGAGAGCAAGGTTGCCAACCAAGATATGGTTGACTACTGTGATACGCTCATTTCTAAATAATTGCCATTCTCTTCTCCTTGTAGACCGGTACAGTAGTAAACAGCTGCTGTACCGGCCTTTTTTGCATTATCACTGCATGAGTTTTCTATGATGTAATGATACTAATAGACGAGCAAATAATGTTGCGTAGGAAATAAAAAAGTCTACGCTAGTTTGCTTGAAAAGACATCACCAAGAGTGCTATTTTTGAGGTGGTCCATCCAAAAATTGTATGAAGGAGAATGGTGAATGAAGCACTATGTAGCACATGGATTATTACTCATCTGCACAGCGGCGCTGGTATTGAGCGGCTGCGACGCATCCTCATCCCAAAGTGTAGAGGTCACGGCAATCAATGAAAGTGGCACTCTGGCTTGTGTGGGGGATAGCATTACCTTTGGAGCAGGCGTGCAAAAAACGAGAGATACAGATTCGTATCCCGCAATACTACAAACACTGTTGGGCGACGCATGGACGGTTGAAAACTTTGGAAATCCGGGCTGTACCCTAATGACCGGCACTAATCGCCCATACATTGAGCAGAAAGAATATAGGGCATCACTTGACATGGCTGCAGATGTATACTTAATTATGTTAGGTACTAATGATGCGAAGTCCGATTTCTGGGATACAGACACTTTTGTGGAAGAATATGAGTCATTTCTTTCGACGTATGAGGATGTCAACCCAGATGCACAGATTATTTTGATGACACCCCCCTGCGTATACGCGGACGACAGCGACAATCCCGAGTATTACAGAACGATGGCGAACAATGTAGACGCGGAAGTTGTTGCTGCCATCCACGCGGTAGCTGAAAAGGCAGATGTGCCGGTCATCGATCTGCATACTTTCACGGCGGGGCATCCCGAATGGTTTACGGACGGTCTGCACCCCAACAAAATAGGAAATTCTGCTATTGCCCAGTATATCAACTATCAAATTACCGGCACAGAGGGCGAGATTACGCTTCCGACCGTAGTTTCGCTGCCGGAAGATACTGTGATTGGATGCGTAGGTGATAGCACGACCTATGGCTCCGGCGTTATGAAGACCCGTGACACTGAATCCTATCCGGCGCAGTTGCAGGAGTTGCTAGGCGGCATTACAGTGGAAAACTACGGAATGGGCAGCCAGACTGTGATGCCCGGAACGGATGCCCCTTACCGGGAACATACCATCTATCGAACCTCACAGAAAGAGCCCTGTGATATCTACATTATTATGATGGGTACAAACGATGCTAAAAATGCCTATTGGAACACGGAGAAATTCCGTACAGAGTTTCTAGATTTTGTACAGGATTACCAAAATCTAGCTTCCGCCCCCAAAATCTATCTGATGACACCTGTAACCGTGTATGTAGCAGAAGGTCAAGAAAGCGTAAATTTTGATATTAATGCAGACTATCTTGAGCAAGCGTCTCGGATTGTTGAAGAGGTTGCGGAAGAATTGAATCTACCGTTAATTGATATTCACACCTTGACGGCAGGTCACCCGGAGTGGTTCGCTGATGGTGTCCACCCTAATGCACAAGGCAATGCGGCTATCGCTCAAGCTGTTTATGAAGCCTTGCTTGCAGTATAAGTCGTGGTAAATCTTACCAATCAAAAGGCAAGGAACACAACAAACGATAACCAATAAAATTTGTATTGAAAGAATGATTATACCGCAGTCCGGCATACAATATGTTATCCTATTTTTGCTTTCATTTGACTAATTCTATTTATCCAGAGCAAGATTTCTTTCTTCGCTAACGTGTATGCCTCTGGATTCTTGACCACCATTTGACCACTACTGTGCAGTCGCCCTGCAAAATTTCAGAAAAGCCTGTTGTGACAACCAACAATGGGCTTTTTCTTGCTTTTGAGTCAACTGTGCAGAACCAACAAAATTTACGTTTTATCGTCGGTATATACCACCTTGTCGTAGTTCTCCGACCGAATGCCTATAAGTAACAGCGCTATCCTGTATAGATTTCCAAAATGCAGCGTTACATCGTCCGTTTCTATTTTCTTGCCCGGCTTTATAGAACGTAGTCTCACGTCGTTTTTTACACATTTTCCAACTCACTTTTTATCGACCGCTATGCTATAATCAACTACATCCAAGCTTAATACTGTATAAGGTTGTTTCTATGGCACGAATTGATGTTCTGTATAGAAACTGCTTATATGGGAAACAGCAAATCCAACAATATTGGCATCAAAAATTCTATTCTGGCATAATGCGATTTCATTGACCTTTACGCGCTCTATGCACTATAATGGGTTTAGCTTAATTGTAAATAACATATTCGGGAGATAGACTTATGCTAGATTTATCCCAATTGAGTAAATACAGAGAAAACAACCGCATAGAAGCCAAAAAAGCACAAGGCGGTTTACCCCATAGCATCTGGGAGACATACTCCGCTTTTGCCAATACTTTCGGCGGTTATATTCTGCTTGGCGTTGTAGAAAATGCAGACAAGAGTTTTTCCAGTGTGCAACTTGCCTCTCCCGAAAAACTTGTTTCTGACTTCTGGAACAGCGTCAATAATCATTCCATCGTCAATGTAAATATTCTTTCTGACCGAAATGTACAAATTGTAGAAAGCGGCGGCAACCGGATTGTTGTTATCGAAGTGCCCCGCGCTGACCGCCACGATAAGCCGGTCTACACAGGCGTTGATCCTTTTTCGGGAACGTATCGTCGAAATGGCGAGGGTGATTACCGCTGCACCAAGGATGAAGTGCGCGCCATGATGCGGGATCAGGCGGATATTTCGCAGGACGCCCGCGTCATGGATACTATGACGATAGACTGCCTTGATACGGACACCATTCGCCGCTATCGCCAGCGCATGGATAATCTCCGACCCGGCCATGTATGGTCAGAATTAGCTGTGGAGGATTTTCTGCACCGCATCGGTGCTATGGCACGAGACGCAGATGGCAAGCTGCGCCCCACTGCTGCCGGATTGCTTATGTTCGGCCATGAATACGAAATTGTACGCGAGTTCCCACATTATTTTCTGGATTATCAAGAGCATGACCGTTCGGCTACAGAAGATGAACGGTGGACAGATCGTATAGCCTCCAGTTCCGGCGACTGGAGTGGTAATATTTGCGATTTCTACTTCCGTGTATACAACCGAATCGCGCAGGATATTAAAGTGCCTTTTAAACTGGAGGGTACAGATCGCATTGACGACACCCCTCTGCATAAGGCTTTGCGCGAGGCTTTGGCAAACGCCTTGATCCATGCTGACTACTATGACCGACGCGGTCTGGTGATTCAAAAATGGCCGGATAAGATTCGCATTGCCAACCCCGGAGCTTTCCGCATCAATGTGCAGGAGGCCCTTGTCGGCGGCGTATCTGACCCGCGAAATGAGTCACTCATTAAGATGTTCAACCTGATCAATGTCGGTGAGCGCGCGGGCAGCGGTTTGCCGAGCATCCGTACCGTCTGGCAAAAGCAGGGCTGGCAGGAACCGGAAATCGTAGAAAGCTTTAATCCAGATCGCACAACACTGTTGCTGCCGCTTTCCGCCAATAAAGCGGCGGCAAAAAGTGGCGATAAAAAAGTGGCGACAAAAAGCGGTGGAAAGTCTAGTTTTATCTCAGAGAAGCGAAAGAACGACATTCTTCAATATTTGACCGACACACCGGAAGCCAGCAGCACCCAAATTGCCGACGCCATAGGCTTGCAAGTTTCCCGCACAAAGATGTATCTGTCAGAATTAGTTTCTGACGGAGCTGTTGTTGCGGAGGGAAGCAGCAGGGCGAGAAAATATCGATTAAAGTCGTAAGATAGTAGAGATTCTATCTCCTGTATGAAGGGTTAGGGCGGTGCTATGGAACATCATCTACAGGATTTAACTCAGCTGGCTATTATTGGGAACGGGTTTGATTTGGCTCATGGATACCATACACGATATGTGGATTTCACAGAAAGCGTTGGAGATGATTTCTTCCGGAAGTATCGTCACTATATAAATAATTACTGTCCTCAGATGGATTGGTATCGATTTGAAGAATGTGCCGACCAACTGACCGTTCCTTTTAATGCGGAAGACCTCCGTAGTGATACCGCCGCAAATGAAGTCATCAAACCATTCAACAAAGATTTTCAAAAGATAAAGATAGCGCTTATAGATTATCTAAAAAAGGAACAGATCAGGATACCTTTTAGCAAAAAAGTAAATATTTCCTCTCGCTTATCACCTTCCACGCTAGCCTTAACATTTAATTACACAAATTTGTGTGAGAATTATATTAGAAACATCATTTATATTCATGGTTCTTTAGCTGAGAATGAAATTGTACTTGGGTATGATCCCGTGAGTCCTTTTTGCTTTTCAAGTTTTGATACTATCAGATGGTATAAAGGCTTTTGCAGGGAACGCTTGAATTTCTGCCGATATTTGATGCAGCAAAAGCAACTTTTCCCCGAAAACTGTCTATATCATACTCTATGTGATGAATATCTTGAAATGCAACGAATCCAAAATTCTGGGAAAGGGTTAGAACCGGAAGATTTCCAAAAGTTCAAGTATTCAAATATTCTCCGGCAATATCTACACGAGCAATCATCGGTAAAGCCATTTGACTATAGCAAAATTGACACGGTCTTAATACTTGGTCACAGCCTTATTGCAGATAAAGAGTTTCTCACCTCTGTTTTTGGAAGCTGCAATAATCTTAGCCATGCAGTCATCTTTACCTACCATGGAGAGGATGACAATGAATTAAACCGGAAAAAGGCATTTCTCTCTGATTACTGCAAAGAAATCGAGTTTGAATTTTACGACTGAAAATATAAGGCTTGAAGTATGCTTCCCGTGCAAAATCAGCTTTCAATTAGTACCGATGATAATTTGCAGATACATAAAATTTATTTTACATAACAGTCTGATTGCCTAGGAGGAAAAAATGCAAGAAGTCTCTGTAAACAGTACAAGTATTTACTTTATTCCGAACAATACAAAGAGTAAGAGCAGTCATTTTAATACAATGTTCTCGTGCTTATTGTAGTACCTATGGCAATTAACACTATCTGTTTTTGCATAGAAAATTTTCTCATAGTAAGTTGGCTTTTCATCTTTCTTTGATGGGCATCTTTTAAAGTGATGATTTTGTTGGTTTTTTATCAAAACCATAACGCATCCAAAATGTGTATTCAACTTGGTTTTGAATGCAACACTATACTATATTAGAAATATGTCCGCGATTATTTCTTTACATGCTAGTTTGTGATTGACCACCATTTGACCACTGCTGTGCAGTTGTCCTGCAAAATGTCGAAAAAGCCTGTTGTGACAACCAACAACGGGCTTTTTTCCTGTTTTGGCGGTAAATGTGCAAAACCAACAAATTTTACGTTTCAACGCCAGTCTATACCGTCCTGTCGTAGTTCTCCGACCCGGAAGGCCAGAGGTTCGAATCCTCCCGGTCGCACCAAACAATGAAAATCCGAACCTTTTCTCGATAGGAGAAGGGTTCGGATTTTTTGTTTTCTTCGGAAAGCAGAACGAGGGTTCTTTTCCAGTCTCTGTGTGTCCAAAACCTTATCAAAAAAGACGTATCACGAACGTCACAACTGTAAAGGTGCCGTAAGGCAGAAAGGACACGATTATGAAGTACGATGAAAGAGCCTGCAAATTCAACATGGACACCGGCTGCGTGGAGCTGCTGCTCCGGGATGGGAGAATGATCTCCATTGACTGTACCGGGGTCGAGGATGCGTTGGACGTTACCATGGCGCAGAGATCAGAGTTGGATTACCTCATCTACAATGACCCGCTGGCGTATGCTGAACTGATTCTGAACGGCGAGCCGGAAGAATATCTGAAGAACGTGGCTGGGAGCCACGGATTAAAGGGTTAAATTGAAGAACAGCAGGAACCTTACAAATAAAAGCATCTGATTGGTCATTAAATAGTCAATTATTTGCCTGACCAGTCCTGGAGTATGTTGACACTGCTTGAGATAGCTTTGTTATGATGGTTTGTTTCGTGGCATTTTCAGCATACAAAAAGAAACATGGGACCCCGCTTCCAAGGGATCCCATGTCATTTTGTTTAGGCTAATTTGCAACAGCCCTTTTTCATATCCATATCAGTGCGTGTGGTTTGTTTACACCTTCTGCTTGTTATCCAGCATTTCTTTGATCTGACGCTGCAACAATTCCTCCGGCATCAGGGAGCACTGATCGCGCTGCCTGATTTTTGGCAATTCTATAGAAAGGATTTCCGGTAGCTCGTCAAAAAACATATCCAGAAAGCAGAATGGCACAGCGCTTGTCCATCTTCCCGCGTTGACTTTTGCATATGCGGCGTCCCTTTTTTTACGCATCTGATCAACTTTTATGACAAACGCATCTCCTGCCCTGATACCGCCGGATACGAGACTTTCAAACATTGCAAGTTTTTTTTCATTTGTGTAATACTCCTGGATTCGTTCTGCGACACGGTATCGGATGCTTTTCGCATCGTCCGGATATATTGCCGCGCCGTAAGAAAACAACTGATTCCGAAAAATGTCAGTTTTTTTGGAATACCAGTTGTACGTCTCCTGCTCCCATTCCTGAATGAGTTGCGGACGGTTCTTGTATGTCGCAAGATGCTGGATATAGCTTTCCAATACCGTATATAGCCGATTTCCCAGCAGTTCCAGCTCATGAAGAAGCACAGAATAATCTTTCTGACTTTCCGGTGAGGCCTTTTTCAGGATGTTTCTTACCCATTGGCAGTAGTCCTGCTCTGCGCTGTCGTCCATCTCCTTAGCCTGATCGTGTGCCCAGACGGCCCGTAACATCTGGATCTTTGCCATGCAGGCACGCAGAGCATCGGCATCCTTGCAAAAAGCGCCGGAGAACCAGTCTGTTTTTTCCATTCTGCGGATCATGCAGCTGCTGTCTACTGTCGCCTTGTACAGGTTTAGACATCCGGCTATAAACTTTGCATCCTCTGCAAAGACATTGCTGCATGGATTGTAATGGCAGATCAAAAAGAGATGGTCCGCGATTTTTTCCCTCACCTGCTGATTCAGCTTTTCCGCAGGGACGTTTGAAAAAAGCATACTTTCCATTTCCATCCCCGTTTACCTCCGTTCCGTGCCGTTGTCCTTGTAGGCAGAAAAACCATTATATCCAATGCCCAGGATCAGCCCCTGCAGGTACTCGTTCTCTCTGGGGCGGTCGTATGCTGCGGCACGATAACGGACCCTGTTACTCAGATATGCGTCACAATCTTCCAGACGGAGCCAGAATGTCCGTCCCTCCATCTTTTCGATCGTGCCTTTATAATGGAACGGCCCCTTCTGGTCGCAATAGATGAACGGGACTCGCATCCTGAAGGAAGTTATAAATCGCTCCGTCCCGATGCTCTGGATGATGTCGCTACATTTTTTGAAATTCCCAGTACATTGCAATTCTGCCAGCGCATAGACCAGCGTAAACAGTGGGTTGGCACCGTTTCCTACCGTACTATTTTGTGCTGCGTTGCAGCACTGCTGACTGATGCGCCGCAGATCTTCCCACTGATCGGCATTCAGCTGGATCCGCTGCCCTTCTGTTCCTGTAAGTCTACGACCGGTACTGCTCATCCAGACAACGCGCAGAAGCAGGCTCATCGCAAAGTAGTTACCCTGAATGCAGGCACGGTTCACGCCTTCCATCATGAAATCGGCGACTTTCCGACAAACAGCGCGCTGCTTCGCGTCAAGTTCCATATCGCCTTTCGAACTATATGCGCCGGTAATGCCCGCCCGATCCAGCTCCTGCTGGCAGACGAAAGTCACGGCCATAGGCTGATTGGCTTCGATCATATCGTGATACAGCTTTGCAAACTCTGGATTCATCCTGTCCTGCTGCACATCTTCGATGGTGACTTTATAATCTGCAGCAAACTGCTGGATGCGGAGGATATGCTCACGAAGTTCATCATGGTCATCTGCACCGCGATTCTGGATGTCCTGACTGAAACAGTCATCCGAGATCATTTTGGTCTTGCTCAGGTATTCCAGCTTCTGTCTGCTGCTGAGCTCACCGTATTGATAGACCTCCTCAAACGCATCGAACAGGGCATTGTAAATATGGCCGTTTTCCGGGGAGGCAAGGATCGCTTTATAGAGCTTCTGATAAACATCCTCGTAGTTCAGGCGGGACCGTTTCTTACCTTCCCCGCCAAATCGCTCAAAGTATTCCCGTTCGTTTTTGCACAGCCATATATTGCAGCGTGTCGTTTCTACGATAAGTCCGTTTTTCTGATCGGACAAATATTTCTTTTCTCCTCCGCTCGTCTCTTCGATCAGCCGCTCCAGCTTCTCGCTCCGGTTGCTGGCGTATGCGATCGTATCGAACAATTTCTTTATCCGCTTTTGATAACATTCCTCGGAGTGAGCATCCAAGTCTTCCCGGTACAGATCATCCCATTTTCTTCCGTAATACTCGCGCGTAAACGTCACCAGAAGGGTCGCAAAGCCGGCGTCCTGATCAGGGAACGCACAGCACAGCTTTTTCAGTGCCTGAATGATTGTTTCGCTCTGCCGCAGGATCGCATCGTGCTCGTATTTCTTTTCTCCATTTTCTCGGAATGCGGTGTAACGGGAATTGGGACCCATCAAACGGATGAACTGCTGCAGCTCCCGCGCAAAAGAGGAATCTACTTCTTCCCATCGTTCCTGATACAGCTCCATGATCTCGCACAGAACGCCGACCTGTCGGTCTGCGCTCACACCGTTCCGCTCCAGAAATATCTCTGCTTCCAATGCGTTCCGGAACCGGAAGGCATAGTTCGGGCTATTGTCCATTTCCCCATAATGAAGCCATGGGATCTGAGAAGTCAGTACGTTGTAAAGCTCCGGGTCGATCGGTTTTTCAGTGTAGTCATAATCCCGGCGCAGCATCCACAGTGCCACCGGATATGGGACACTCAATTTGAATCGTCCAAAGAGTGCAATGCAGGTATTGAATTTTTCCAGATCATACTCCTTGGCGGTTTCTTTTACTCCTAGTTCCATCTGCTGACGGACCTGTTCCACTTCTTCTCTGGAAAGTCCAGCATCCAGCAGCGCCTGTGCGATCGGGCCAAGTGTAACTTTTTCCTGAAAGACCTCTTCGAGCTGCTTCCGGACATATTCGCTGACGATCATCTCTTCCCGTCCAAGGGCATTTTCCAGCTTGGGACGCATTAGACCGACCATCTGGTAAAAGCACTGGAAAATATCCGGCTGATCCTTCAGCTCGGCTTTTGCGCTGTTCAGCTGCTCGCGGTCGATCCCAGAGAAATCATGGATGATCTGCCAGAAGCCCACTTTTTCCTTTTCGTTCATTTCCCGCGTCGTGGTGATATAGCAACAGCCATTTTCCACGAACATCTGCGGCGTGCCTTCCCCGCATAGCGCAAAATGTGCTTTTTCTCCGGGGACAAACGCATATCCTCTTCGTTTTTCCGTGCTATCGGCAGACATTTCGTACGCACTGCACACCAGAACAAAGCGCCGCCCCCGATTTGTCAGCATACGGGAAAGTTGCTGTGCCTTGGAGGTGACATTCTGGTACGAAGAGCAGTCCCAAATCAGAAGGATTCGCGCATCTCCCTTGCAGGCATCCACCTGTTCCATCAATTCCAGCAGTGCGGTACGTTCGGCGCTCTGGTCCGAAAACAACAGCGTATCGTTGTCGATAAAAATGACCGGGTTCTGGTGCTCGTTGTAGATCCTGAAAGCCAGCGCTGCCAGCGCCACGCTTTTGCTGCTGCCCGGAGCACCGCTCAGGATCACCGGCATATCTTTTTGGCTCCCGACGATCGATTCTCCGTCCAGTTCTCGCTTTATGGCATAGTACAGTGCCGCTTCAAATTCACGGTTCAGATGGTAATTGGATCGTTTCAGATAGCCATACCACTGCGGGCCGTCCGAAGGGCTTTTGATCAGGAAATTGTAGAACCATTTTGCCTGTACTACTTTTCCGAACGGCTGGATCGAAAAGACCATCTGCTCCGTTAAAAGAGCCGCAATCTTCCGATACGGCAGCAGTTCCCGGCTCGGGACAGAACAGCTTTTTCCATTTTTATAAAAGATCTGGAGCAGCTCTTCTTCCGGCCCGGCCGTCAGATCTTCCGTGTCGTCCAGACTATTTAGTGCGACCAGCACCTGTGCCAGATCTTCCGTGTGATAAGCCGCATTTTTCGCTTCCGCTAATTTTTTGAGCGGCGTTTCTGTCTCGGGTTCATTCCAGAACTGGAGACTTCCTGCCGGGATATCCTTCTCATAAATAACGCTTGCAAAAGCAGTATAGGGCATATCATCGCCCGCTGTCGGCTGGTAGCCGGCAACGACTAGAACATGCTGCCCATCCAGCAGCCTGCATAGCTGCTCCAGAATGTCCGATGCCGTCTTCCTGCGGTATTCTTCCGCACTCTGCCCGGTACATTCCAGCTGCTGCAGCGCATCTTCGCCCAACGGAGTATGCGTTTCCCAGAGTGATACGATCGGGAACTCATCTTTCTTCCACAGATTTGCAGCTGTGATCTCCGCTTTTGTCTTATAGCGCATCATATGAAGGTTTGGTTTCTCTTCCATCGGGACTGTTTCTCGGCTGGTAACGAGCATCCTCCATTCATAAGAGTTTACGATCTGTTTCGCTGTTTCATCGTCCACGCCTCTCCCGAGGAAAAGGATTGCATTTCTGCGTTGCAGACTTCCCTGAAATTCAGCAGCAAGCGCCACGAATCGTTCTTGTCCAAGCCCCATCCTGATGTTCCTTTCTTTTCCATCTATGTCAGATTATATTACAATTTGGCGATACACAATGCCTTTCTATTATTATGACTATATCATTTTCCTCCGATATATTCAAGCTGCAAAACAGCCAAATTCAAATGAACATTTTCTCCATATTCTTCGATCAGCATTTTGCATACGCTGGAAGAAATTTGGCTCAAACCGGTGCGGACATTCTATTAATAAAAAACAGGGTGCGCCCTGCCGGACGCCCCCTGCAAAAATCCACATGCGATAAGTAAGGCAGGGAGTTCCCCGACGGGAACTTCCTGTTTTTCTTTGGTTGCAATATGAGCCTGTTCCGCCTGCCATGCGGCCAACTCCCGTTGTCCTTCCTCGCTGTTCCAGCAGGCAAGGATGGCCGGGTAGAATGCCCGTGCCAGACGGTCAATGACTTCATCAGGGTAATGGGAAGTGTTTGTGGACTTTTTCTTTTTGTTCAAACGCACGCTCCTTTGACTGTCCCACCATGGCAAAGCCGGGCGAGAAAATCAAAGTTCCATTTTTATCAGGCGCAAGGGTGCGGATGCTTTCCGCCCTGCACTTGCAGCCGGTGGCTCGTTGATGGCTTACAAGTGCCTGTCGTTATGCGACTTCTTCATCGTTCAGCAGTTCTTCAAACTGTGCCATATAGGGGTCGATTGAACATTCGTTTTGGTCATTGTACCTCCTGTCTGTTCGATAACTCCTCGGTGAAGTTATGTAAAGCACGACACGCCGTTGCTGTTCGCACCGTCAGGTGCGAACCATGAGCAGGGGTTGAGGCAGGCACGCCCCAACAAGATCACTTCGGAAATGCAGACGCATTGCAGAAGTGAAGTCCCAGTGGAGCACAACATTTTCAAGAATTGAAAATTTGTGGCCACGGGACGGTTCTTGCCCTCTACCGCTGCGCTCAAAACCGTTTCTGTGTAATTGTTTCCGAATTGTTAAGACGCAAAAAACAAGTAGAGGTTGTGCTGCTCATGTAATGGGGGCACCGTTTGCTCCGAACGAAGTTCCTACCCCTGTTTTGCAGCGGCGTTGTCCGGCTCGCCCACAGAAAGTGTGAGGTCATGGCGCAGTATCTCGTTCAGACGGCTTATGAAGGATTCAAGGTTCGGTATGAAGAAAGCCGGGCACAGTGCGGACACTACAACCTGCTTCTTTCAAACATAAGAATAACGCTTTTCGGTTGTGCAGTCAACAACCGAAAATGAATTTTGGAGATTTGTACAACTACATAAGATTTTATTTGTGAAAAAGAAAAATACCGCCCACACAGCGCAGCGATGATTTTGTCGGGTGAAACGGCGGCAAAATAGATCGGGTGTGTTGCGGGGCGGTAAAAATCTTCATGGGGAATAAATCCTCGCCGCTCTGTACTTTTCTACAAAATCGGTGGGATTTGCGATAAAGGGTATCACGGATTGCAGCGAGCGTCAAGATGGTT
>ERZ1034962.417-NODE-417-length-20397-cov-5.471389_pt1 | contig 20397 bp, 13 predicted proteins | sample MGYA00520696_ERZ1034962 | MGnify/ENA primary metagenome ERZ1034962 (study PRJEB33766, sample SAMN09781770) | gut metagenome | biome: gut microbiome | host: Homo sapiens | place: Madagascar | study: EMG produced TPA metagenomics assembly of the PRJNA485056 data set...
GGCTCGGGATCGTCCCGATCCCGCTCAGGGAGGTGACCCTCCGCCCGGAACTCCTTGAAATGAAATAGGCACCCCCGGCACAGCCCGTCCCAGGACCGTCATAGTCCGTTCGATTGACGATGACACGCCGTGTTGAAGGCTGGGGCCACCTCCATGGGGAGCGACACGCTCCTGCTAGGCTTCGCGGAACTCCTCGACACAGACGACGGACAGCCGTTCCGGACGCGAAACGCCGAAAACCACATCCCGAAACGCGCCCCGGCCTTTATCCATACGGGTACAACGTACTTTCGCACTCAAAAAAAAGAATGGGTAAACTCCAGACCCAACGCGGTAATTCATACCCCTTCACTCCACTCGACCCTAGGCACGTCACACCCCATCCAGGGCTGCAAGGTATCGGCGGAAGACCTCTTGGCCCAATTCCTCGGTCTCCCGGCGGCACTGCCCCGCGCAAACGTCGGTCGTCTCCTCCAGGATTCGGGCGAGATCGCGCGGTAGAGTCTTCGTCGCCTGATAGACGTCAACAGCCGTCCAGACCGTACTCCCCGTGACCGCAACGACGGCAAGGCAATCCCCGATGGGAAGCGGCCCATCGACCACGCTGGCCCCAGCCCCGGCCGCCATTGATCCGGCCTGGCGTACCACCGTCTTCCCCAGCACCTTCGTGACCACGGCAACGGTCTCCCGGAAACAGTAGGCCTCCAGGGTAACGCCAACCCCTGCATCCAACTGCTTAGAGCTAAGAGCGCGCTTCGCACCCTCGATTTCCTCCCCTTGCTTGATGAGCAGGGCGTCGTATGCCTCGTCCCCGGGAAGGATGTCCAAGGCGAGCTCGTGCTTCACAACGGCCCCGAAAGCCTGGCGGCGTGCGGCCTCAAGGTTCGCCCTTAGCGCCTCCACGCACGCCACCACATGGTCGCGCGCGTCATAGAGCCCCCTGTAGTAGTCCGCCTCAAGGTCGGCCCGAAGCGAATCGACCGTTCGCGTCCCGCCACCAAACTTGTCCAGAACCATCGTTTTGACGAGTCCTGCACACCGCGATATCGTGCCGAACTGCTTCACGGCACCGTCAATTCCGGCCTTCACCTTCCCGAACTCAACCTCCGTCGTCTGCCCCACGGCATCGAGGAAAGCCTCGTACTGGCCTTGTACGGCCTTTTCGTATGCCGCACGGATTTTAGCAACGTCCGCCTCATGCCCCCGGGTCCCAGGCCTGACGCCATGGTGGTTCAACGAGTAGATCCCCAGAACGACTAAGCCGGTAAGGAGCGCCACCGCCAGCACGACCTGGATGCCGATCCTGCCAGACCGGGAGTCCTCCACACGGGACTGTACCGAGTCCCCACAGGTGACCTCACGGGCAATCTCCATTTGCCGCATTCTCCAGGAACTCCACCACGCAATCCTATTTCTGACAAGACGCACCAACGGCCAGAGCATCCAGACTACAACAACGAGTATAGCCCACACGATCCAACGAATCGGGGCAATGACCCGATCCACCACATCCACCGCCGTTCCGGGGTTTTCCGCCACGGCCCTGCCGACACCCTGTCCCATAGACTGGACGCCATCGGCCACCTCATGCATACCCACCACGGCGGCGACCGCACCACCCGTCGCGAGGATCCTCTTCGGCGTCACCTCTTTCGAGATCGAGGCGAGAGTGGACGACGACGTACGAGCGGCCATGCGTTCAGCCTGAACAGCCGCCAACTTCGTACCTCCACGGACAACAGCCTTCCCCGCCGCGCGTACCCCAAACCGAACACCTAGGCGCTCGATACATTCGGTTCCGGCCTTTAGCAGGGGAGCCACGGGAGAAGCCCACACATTCGCCACCACAACTCCGACCAACACCACGAGAACGTTCTTCATCATCTTCAACATGTCCATCTTCCTTTCCTTGATTTATGTTCCGCCACCAGGACTTCTTTTGGTTCATCTTCCTTCGTGCCCTCTGGCGACGGGTATTATCTCATAGTTTGCGTCTGCAAGAGAGCGTTCGGACATCTGCGGACATCCGTCCAATCTCCCCGTACCCACAATATCTTATTCCGCCATTCATCCACTGCGAAACATAACCACCCAACAGTAGATAAAACGTCCGGCAGTTCCTTACACGGGAGGGACGCGCTCCTGCACGTCCGGAGGGCCCCCGCGCATCCGAACGACTCCACGCGGATAGCCCCATCCCCTCCACACACAACGGGAGGGAAACGCTCCCGCGCGTCCGGTCTCAATTGCCTTTCGGCTGAATGCTCGATTGAAAGCCCTGCACGACAGGGTTGAGTAGGATTCCATAGGGTATGGTCTCAATTGCCTTTCGGCTGAATGCTCGATTGAAAGCTGGAATCAGGAGTGCGACGCGGAAGGGTTTGGTCCCGAGTCTCAATTGCCTTTCGGCTGAATGCTCGATTGAAAGTCGCCTAAACGAGCCGCCTCGCTCCCGGAAGGGGGGCGGGGGTCTCAATTGCCTTTCGGCTGAATGCTCGATTGAAAGTCGTCAACTGGTTGCTAGGATAGCGCAGAATCTCACGACGTCTCAATTGCCTTTCGGCTGAATGCTCGATTGAAAGGTGAGCGCCCTCTCGGCGCTTGTCGAGGAACTTCGCGCCAAGTCTCAATTGCCTTTCGGCTGAATGCTCGATTGAAAGTGCGTAAGAACAACGCCATCTACGGTTGTGACGACGCCTAGTCTCAATTGCCTTTCGGCTGAATGCTCGATTGAAAGTCTACGCGGACATCCGCAAGGCGCGCGAGGCGAAGGAGGGTCTCAATTGCCTTTCGGCTGAATGCTCGATTGAAAGCCGCTCCGCGAACCCGGCGAGCGAGCCGCCCGCTCCGGCCCCGGTCTCAATTGCCTTTCGGCTGAATGCTCGATTGAAAGCCTCGTCAGGTGGGACGTCGTCGAACAGTTCCTCGGACCTCGTCTCAATTGCCTTTCGGCTGAATGCTCGATTGAAAGCTGGACGAGGCGCTGGCTTCCCTGGCCGTGGGAATGCGGGGTCTCAATTGCCTTTCGGCTGAATGCTCGATTGAAAGCCTCGGGGGAGCGGCCCTCAAGCCCCGGACGGACAACCGCGTCTCAATTGCCTTTCGGCTGAATGCTCGATTGAAAGAAAGTACAACGCTCGGCTCAAAGCCGAGCCAGAGTTCGTCTCAATTGCCTTTCGGCTGAATGCTCGATTGAAAGACGGCGAAGGTGGCCGTCCAGAACGTCCACGACCGTGGACGGGTCTCAATTGCCTTTCGGCTGAATGCTCGATTGAAAGCGCGATAGCTGTGTTGCTGCGCGTTGTGGACATGCTGCAGGTCTCAATTGCCTTTCGGCTGAATGCTCGATTGAAAGGTGGACGTCGTGAAACCGCTTGCGGAAATGATCCTCCGCGTCTCAATTGCCTTTCGGCTGAATGCTCGATTGAAAGCCCTCAACGGGGTGGCACTCAAGTCCAAGGTGGACAGCGTCTCAATTGCCTTTCGGCTGAATGCTCGATTGAAAGTTCCCGTTCGAGATCAGCAAAGTTAGCGCTGAGATGAGCAGTCTCAATTGCCTTTCGGCTGAATGCTCGATTGAAAGCCTAGCATATTTTCGCCCTTGTGGACAAGGGGGACGCGAACAAAATTTGACGGCTGGAGGTTTCACCAATCCCCATCAAAAAAAACAATACTTGTTTCCACCACATTTCAACCATTTCTGGCAGTTTCCTCTCGACGGCTGACGTACCCTTTGCGGCAAACGCGCCAGCCGTCAACGATTCCCCTTCAAAAAACCAGGATACCCGCCGCATCGGGCGTCGCGGGGGAATGTCCCAGACGGCGGATGCTCCGCCGTTCGACCGTCCCGATGCGGTAGTCGAACACACGGTCCTCGTCTTCGTTGACGGCTTCGGACAACTGCCGCCAGAATTGTTCCATCTGCGTATCCTGCAGATCGCACTCGAAGACGCTCTTTTCCATGCGGATGCCATAGTCTTCGCAGATCCGCGCGACGCGGCGCAGACGGTGCGGATTCCCAATGTCGTAGGCAACGAGATGCAGCATGTCCGTCTCCGTCCCCCGCTCAGGCGGCCCTGTAGAAACAGAGGTGCGCCGCGCCGTAGAGCGAATCGAGATAGCGGCACACGATTCCGTCGATGCCCGCGCGGACCGTCTGCGACCGGCCATCCCGCACGAACGTCCGCCCCATTTCCGCGTCGAAGGCCCTGAAGACGATGCGCCGCCCCTCTTCGTTCAGGGCGACGCCCCCTTCCGCGCCCTCCGCGAAATGCTCGTCCACACGAAGGCGCCGGTGGTTCAGCAGATCCAGCGCGAGCCGGTCGGCGAGGACGGGGCGGCAGGGTTCCATCAGGTCGAGCGCCAGCGCGGGCGAACGGTCGTGCCCGCAGTGGAAGAAGCCGGCGGCGACATCCAACCCGTGGGCCCGGACGGCCGCCATGAACACGCCCGCAAGCAACGTGTAGACGAAGGACAAGAGGGCGTTTGCGGCGTTTCTCGGAGGACGGCGCGAGCGCGCGACAAACGGACAGTCCTCGGGGAAGAAACGGGCCAGGGCGGCGAAATAGGCGACGGCCGCCAGCCCCTCAAGCCCGCGCAGTTCATCCGTCGTATGCAGGGTCGGCATGGCCCGCGCGAGCGTTCCGAGCCGGAGGAAGTTCCTGTCGTCCGTCGCGGCGAGGCCCCGGTTGGCGAACAGCTTCTGGAGGGAACGCCGCCCGTTGGCGAGCTTGTCCATGACAACCCGGCGGGCCGCGTCGAAACAGAAGGCGGCGTCGTGCAGACGCTCGTACTGCAGGGCACGCCGGTCGGCGTGGAAACCGCCGTCGCCGTCCATGAGCCCGCGCCACATGCCGCTTGGCTTCAGGAAGGAGCAGGGGATGCCCCGGTCCATCAGTTCGGCGAGGACCGGGAACGTGATGGCGGGCTCGCCGCAGACAACCACGCGGTCGACATTCACGAGCGGCACGCGCCGCAGCGAACCGTCCACATGGTCGTGGACAACCAGATGTTCCGATTCGAGCTTGACGCTCAACGACTTTCGGTTCAACACAAGCGTTCCCATGGCAGAACGATCCCTCAGATCTTCCGAAGATTTTCGGCCGCCCACCCCTTGCGGCCTTTCGCCGCATCCAACTTGAGGACGGCCACACCTTTCACACGGGTACGGCCTTCCCGCGTGAACGTTCTCGCAAGAGGCGGCGGAACGAAGACATCGTTGCGGCGGTTCGCCCCGCACCGGACAAATCCAAAATCCTTCCCCGTGACCCGTTCAAAGTCTCCCGTGAAGCACCGTGCCGTCTTCCCGGACAACAGCAGAAGAAACGCCTCGTCCTCGTATTCCCGATAATACTCCACCTGCCCAGGCAGGGGAGAGGGACACCCCTTCTGCGCCAATGCGCGTTCACGTTCCGCCGCTTCATCCTCGTGTAGAGCCTGGAGGACCGTGGCAAGTCCCTGATGCATGCTGCGCGCCATCGCGGCGGAGATCTCCACATCATGGACGGGACAGAGCAACGCACGGCAGTAACAGGCCCGCGCCTTCTGCGGGTCCGTTGCCGCATAACACTCCGCCAGATAACGCCACGCCCAGGCCTCGTCTTTCTTGGTTTCAACCGTCTTCAATAAAACCCGAGCAGATTCGGCAACACGGCCAACGACCTTCAGCCACCTTGCGTAGTAGAAGCCAAACCACTCCCCGGCCTCAAGGTGATGTCCGAGGAAGTCCAGCAGCCGCGCACCCGGCTGGAGGTGCGCTGGGGTATCCGCATACGTCTTCACGCAACGCGCCGCCACGCCGACCAGTGTCTCCACATTGGACGGCCACGCCTTCAGGCGAAGCTTCCCCGAACGGCCTTGGCACATCCGAGCGCGCTCTTCCGGTGTCAGCGCACGCCGCGTGAAATCATCGTCCTGAATGAGACCACAGTTCTCATCCGCAACCTGCATGAACGCAACTGCCACATCGTAGGGAATCGTTGCGCGGTTCCCGTCCGTTCCCCGTTTTTCCAGTTCATGGATCCGCTTGGACACCCCGATCAGAAAACCATGGCGGATCTTTCGCGCGTTTTCGCTCTCCAGCGGCAGCGCGTCCTGGGAAAGCCGCAGGAGGTCGCCCATCAGGAACCGCAGTTCCCGTTCCTGCACGTCCTGCCTCCAGACGCGCTTGACCATCGCCCAACCGTAGCCCCGCGCATCGGAGCCGGACAACGCCCCCGTCTGCATCGCCTCATGGTAGCACTGGACCGATCCGGCGACATCCCCGGACTCGGCCTTGACGCGCGCCTCCTGGACCTTCGTCCAATTGGCGGCAATACGCGCCCGGACACGTTCCAGCGCCTGTTTGTCCTTCTCGTCCGGCACCCATCCATGTGCGGTGCGAAAAGAGTAGATGCGCTCGAAGAGTTCCGCCGATGCGCGAACCTCTTCCTCGTCGTCGCCTTTCGTCGCCACCGCATAGACGGCCCAGGCATAGGCACGGGCCTCAGCCCCCGTCAGCCTTCGCTCGCCTTCCGGGAGACGCCGGATTTTCCCGCGTAGCGCAATGACCTTCCGTGCGAAATGGACGAATCGGGCCGGATTTCCGACCTCGGTTCCATCTTCCGAATTCCGGGGCTTTTCGGCCTTCTTGGCCTCGCAGGCCACCCAGAATGCCAGGTCCAAGAGCGCACGGGGCAGATTGTCTTCATACGACAGAACCGCCGCGACGAAGGCATCTGCGGCATCCCCTTCCGCCGGTGTTCCCCGGGAGTCCCGATAGGTTCGGTACGCAGATTGGATCTCCTCATGCGTCATCCTGCACATTCCTTTCCTTCTTTTTCGCCGTCAAGCCATCACGCAGGGCCCTGAGATCTTCAAGCGGAAGTGTCGCATTTCCCATTTTGGTGACAACGCCCTTTCCGTCGAAGTAGCAGTCCACAAAGGCAACCCTGCGTTCCGTGCGCAGGGTCATGCGCAGCAGAAACGGTCCCTTCGACGTCACCGAAAGAATCGTCAGTCGGCCATGAGCCGCCACGCACAACCGGTTCGCCACAAGCTCATGTTGCGGTACCACACAAATCTCGGGGAGTCCCTTTTCCGGCGTCTCCGGCCGACGCTCCGACCCCATGACCCGGTTCATCGGCAATCCCTTCAAGGCCAGAAGGTCCTTGCGTACGGATTCCGCCAAGTCATCAATGTGGATGGAAAGATGCGTGACCGTCTTCTTTCCATTGTACCCCACATCGATCCAACCACATTCCAGATCCGAACCCGCATGCCCCACAAAGCACCGATGCACCCAATCCCGCTCCACGCATCGCCGGAGAAGGTAGCCGCCTGTACCCAGGACATCGCCCAGATTCCGTACGGGGTGTTCGGGAACGTTGTCTTCAGCGACACCTTCCCTTTCCATTCGTTCAATGCCGTTCGACAGGGCCTCGACGAGATCGTCGATTCGGGGCGCCTCCACAACCACCAGCTTCCGCTTCGCACGGGTCGTGGCCGTATACATCCAGCGGAAGTATTCTTCGGAATTGGGACGCCCCGCATAGCGGCAGTCAACCCAGACCTCATCCCAGTCTCCACCTTGGGCCTTGTGGACGGTGAGGGCATAGCCGTACGTCACAATCGGAGCATGCAGCAGAACGCTTTGCCGAAGAAGCTCGCGCAGCCTCAACCGACGCGCCTCTGCATCCAACGAGGAGAACTCCTCCGCATGGCGTTCCTGGACAAGGGGACGCTGCCCGACAAGGTCCGAAACGACATCCGGATCCAGCGCCGGCGGCGTCCCGAGCGGATTGCCGACGGACGGAAGCTGGTAGGCATCGCCGACAAAGACGATCCGGTTGGTACACTCGGGGAGCCCGACTCCGCTCCACCGGATCAGGTCGTCCAGAAGGGAACCCGTGCCGAAGACGAGGTTCTCGTCCGCCTGATGCGTACGGCCGACCAGCGACGCCTCGTCGACAATGATGACGGCACCGGCGGGGATGGTCTTCTGAATGCCGAAATGCCAACGCCAACTCTCCTGTTCCGCGTCCCAGGTGGGTTCGGACGGCACGTCATAGATGGCGGCGTGGACGGTTCGCACCTTGCGGCCCGTTCGGAGTTCCAGCACCTTCGCGGCACGTCCCGTCGGCGCCAACAGGATCGGGTGGCACCCCATCATCTGGATATGCGTCAGCAGATCGCGCACGAGCGTCGTCTTCCCGGTTCCGGCCGCACCGCGCAAAAGCACACAGCGCACGCCCTCCTTAAGCGCCTGGCAAATCCGTTCGCATTCCTTCCTTCATCGATCTCTCCTTTCCGCCTTCATTCTTCCATGGGTGGTGAACGCGGACAGTATGACATATTTCCCCTCGGGGAAAGAGGAATCCGACATCTGCGGATATCCGTCCGCCCTACCCCCGCATTTATATAAATGCGGGGGTAGGGCCTAGACGTATAACAAAAGCACGGAAAACGCGCAAACGGACAGGTCCGAAGCGTCAGGGCCGAGCGGCGGGTAGGTTGGACGGGGAGGACGCCGCGCCGAACTGGATGTCGAATGCGCGGCGGCGCAGGTCGGCCAGGCGGTCCGCTTCCCGCTCACGCGCGTGGGCAAGCTCCCCCTCCCGGAGCTTCGCGACCTGGTAGGCGCCCTCCACCTCCTCGTACGCACGCGCCGCGTCGGCGGCTTTCGTCTGCAATTCAACAAGCTGCGCCTCCTGTGCGGGCAGGGAGGTCTGGACCTGGTCCAGTGCCCGGGCGACGGCTGCCCGAAAGCGACCGAGCGCCGTCTGCATCGCCTTGCGCTGCGCGATGACGGCGGGATGCTTCTCGGTATATGTGCCGGACAGGGCGTCCAACTTCGCCGCCGCCCCCTTCAGCGCCTTGTAGGACACCGCCACCTCGCTGTCCTCCGGGATCTCCCGCGCCACGCTCCCGTAGGCCATTGCCTGCATCTTCAGCGCCGACAGGGCCCGTTTGAGCCGCTGCGCGGCCACGACCTCCCGCTCGCACGCCGCGACCTCCTCCTGCGCCTTCCGGCGCGCCTGGTCCATCGTCTCGCGCCGGACGGTCAGCACCGCCGTTCCGCCCGATTCAAGAAAGGCCTGGTAGTCCTTGAGCGCCTGGTCGGCCCGCTCCTTCTGCTGCGCAATCGCGGCACGGATTCCGGCCAGCCGGGTCTCCCGCTCCTGTTCGCGGGCTGCGGACTCCTGCGCGCGCAGCTCCCGCAAGGCTTCGAGGCGCCGCGCCTGCGATGCCGGACGCGGACCGCCGACGGCACGCTCCAGAAACCCCGAACGGACGCCCCAGGCCAGTCCGCCCGCCCCGACGAACGCCAACAGCAGCCACCACCCGAAGACCGACCGCCGGCGCCGGGCCGGACGGTGGTGAGGGTGGTGGTGGTGCCGCGAAGCGTGCGGAGGACGGTGGTCGTCCACGGCGGCGTCTCCCGTCAGCGGGCCTCCATCGGAACGTAGTCGCGGAGGCTGAAGATCGGCTTGTAGGCGGGCCGGATGATGGGTCCGCCGTTGTCCAGCTCCTCCATGCGGTGCGCGCACCAGCCCACCACGCGCCCGACCGCGAAGAGCGGCGTGTAGAGGTCCTGCGGGATGCTCAGCATGTCGTAGACGAAGCCCGAATAGAGGTCCACGTTCGCGCAGACGTCCCGCGCGCCGGGATGGACGGACTTGATGATATCCGGTCCCAGGCGTTCGATCGCGTTGTAGAGCGCGAACTCCTCCAGGCGGCCGTCCACCTCGGCGAGCTGCCGCGCCTTGTCGCGCAGAAGGAGGGCGCGCGGGTCGGAGACCGTGTAGACGGCGTGCCCGAGACCGTAGACGAGGCCCGTGCCGTCGCCGGCCTCCTTGCGGACAATCTTTGCGATGTAGTCGGCCACCTCGCCTTCGTCCGTCCAGTCCCGGATGTTCTTCTTCATCTCCGCCATCTGGCGCATCGTGCGCAGGTTTGCGCCGCCGTGGCGGCTGCCCTTCAGCGAGAGCGTGGCGGCGGCGATGGTGGAGTACATGTCGGAGAACGCCGAGGTGACGACGTGCGTGACGAAGCTGGAGTTGTTGCCGCCGCCGTGCTCGGCGTGGAGGATGAGCGCGAGGTCGAGCGTCTCGGCCTCCAGGCGCGTACACTGGCCGTCCTCGCGGATGAGGGCGAGGATGTTCTCGGCCGTACTCTTCAGGGGGTCCGGATAGCGGAGCATGAGGGAATGGCCGAGGTGGTAGTGGGCCTTCGCCTGGTAGGCGTAGGCGACCATCGTCGGGAAGCCGGCGATGAGCTCCACGGCCTGGCGCAGGTTCGTCTCGATGTCGAGGAGGTCGGGCGCCGTGTCGTAGGTGTAGGCCGTCAGGACCGCGCGGGCAAGGGAGTTCATGAGATCCTTGCCCGGCGCGCGGATGAGCGCGTTCTCCTTGAAGCCGTCCGGCAGACGGCGGTGTTCCGCGAGGAGGGTCTGCCATTCAGCGAGCTGGCTCCGGGTGGGCAGTTCGCCGAACAGGAGCAGGTACGCGCATTCCTCGAAGCCGAAACGCTTCTCGGCCTCGCAGTTCTTCACGAGGTCCACCACGTCGATGCCCCGGTAGAAGAGCTGGCCCGGCACGGGCACCTTCTCGCCTTCGCTCACCACGTAGCCGTGGACCGCGCCAATCGTGGTCAGCCCCACGAGGACGCCCGTCCCGTCGCCATTGCGAAGCCCACGCTTGACGTTGTACTTCTGGTACAACGCGGGGTTAAACGTATCTGCGCGCCTCACATCGGCGGCACGTGCCTTCAACCAGGCCGGATCAATCATCGTCTTCGCCCTTCTCTATCTTCTTACTTCTTCCAGTCGCCATTCGCTGTCTTGAAGGTGGTAGTATAGCAAAAAAGTCGGCGAGTGGAAGCGTTCGCCTCACACATCGATGCAGCCCACGCGGCGGCCGCAGCGCGGACAGTATTCGGCGTCGTCCGGCAGGCGTGCGCCGCAGCGCGGGCACGTGAACGCGGGTGGCGGGCGCCGCTCCACCGTCCCCTGCGCGCGCTCCGCGCTTTCCCGGCGCAGGCGCGCCACGACGCGCACGAGGGTGAGAATGACGGGGCGGAAGAGGATCAGCACCAGGACGCCCCAGATGACAAGCTGCCAAAGACCCGCTTTCATAACGCACTCCTATTCCATTCTACGGGGTCAGGCGTCCTGCGCGAGCGCGTCCGCGACGCACGCGGCGAAGCCGGGGATGGCGGTGAGGTCCAGGCCCCAGAGGTCGGTCCGGCGCATGACGTCGTCCGGCGAGGGGTTCGACTTGAAGTAGGCCATGACCGCCGGGCTGTCGTTGACCTTGTCCGTGCGGTAGAAGCGAAGCAGCCACGCGAACGAGCGCGTCAGGTTCTCCGGCAGCGTCCCCTTCAGCCGCACGTAGTCGAGGATCGTCGGCAGCACGCGCACCTTCCACTTCGAGACGCTGTTGAGGGCGATGGAGAGGAGCTTGTGGTGGGCGAACGGGTTCGCGAAGCGTTCGAGGACGCTTTCCGCGTAGGCGCGCTTTTCGTCCTCCGGCAGGTCCACGGTGGGGAAGATCTCCTCGAAGAGGATCTTCTTGAAGTGCGCGTTGAAATGCGGGTCGGCGACGAGTTCGGCGACCTCCGTGAAGCCGGCGAGGATGCCTTCCGGGATCGTCGCCGTGTGCGCGCCGTTGAGGAAGCGGACCTTGCGCGTGCGGTAGGGCTGCATGTCGGGCGTGTAGACGACGTTGACGCCGGCCTTCCGAAGGGGCAGTTCGGCCTCCAGGTCGAAGCCGGGGGGCGTCTCGACGACGAAGAAGTGGAAGGGTTCGCCGCAGACGAGCGCGTCGTCGCGCCCCCCGAGCCGCGCCGCATAGCGGTCCGCGCTTTCGGGGTCGGGACGGCCCGCGACGATGCGGTCGACGAGGGTGGAGCAGAAGACGCAGTCGCGCGCGATCCACGCGGCGAGCGCGTCGTCCCCCCAGTCCGCGACGTACTGCAGCACACAGCGTTTCAGCGCGTCGCCGTTGTGTTCGATGAGTTCGCAGGGGAGGAAGACGAGGCCCGGGAGGCCCGCCGCGAAGCGGGCCTTCAGGAGAAGGGCGACCTTGCGCGGGAACGTGTCCTCGCCCGCGCGGTACTCGATGCCGGCCTCGGTCGTGTTCGAGACGACGAAGCGCAGGGACGGGAGGCGCGCGCCCGCCTCCACCTCGTCCCACTGGGTCTTCGCGCAGAGGACCTTCTCGACGGCGTGGTTCTCCTCCAGGATCTCGACGGGCCTGCCGTCCACGACGCCGCGCAGGCAGGTGTGGTAGAAGCCGCCGCGCGCGTTGAGCGCCCGCGACGGGGGCGTCAGCTCGTCCCCAATCGGCTGGACGATGCGCACCAGCCCGTCGAACCCCGCGCGGTCGTTCATCCGCTGGACCATCCAGTCGATGAAGCAGCGCAGGAAGTTCCCCTCGCCGAACTGCAGAATCCGAACCGGCCTTTCCGTCATCGTCGTCACCATCGTCTTCCTCCTTGGCAAAATGTGTTTCCACATTATATACCAACCAACCGGGGAATGGAATATGGTAAAATAGGGGACGTGCCGAAAAGCGCCAACATCCATTTGATCGTCGGCGAGGACGACTACCTCGTCGAAGCGGCCGCCCGGAAGATCCTCGGGGCGGCCGTCGAGCCGTCGCTCCGCGCGACGGCGGTCGAGACGATCGACGGCGACGCGGGGAACCAGGAGGAGCAGCTGGCCGCCCTCGGCGCCTGCCGGGCCTCCGTCCAGACGCCCCCCTTCCTCGACCCCGTGAAGCTGACCTGGTGGCGGAACGTCACGTTCCTCCCCGGCGCCGCGCGCACCGGATCGCCGGCCGCGGACGTCAAGCAGGCGCTCGAAGCCTTCGCGGCGGACCTCGCGGCGCACCCCCTTCCCTCCAACCAGGTTCTCATCGTCTCCGCCCCGAAGCTGCTCAAGACGAGCGTCTTCGCGAAGACCTTCCGCACGTTCGCCCAGGTCGTCGAGTTCGCCTCCGGCGGCAAGAGCCGCGACCGCGTGGACGCGGCCCTTTCGCGCCTCCCGGACCTCGCCACCGAGGAGAAGCTCACCTTCGCCCCCGGCGCCGACCAGGCCTTCATCTCCAAGGTCGGCACCGACACGCGCATCATCGTCTCGGAACTCGCGAAGATGCGCACCTACCTCGGCGACGAGCGGAGCGAGGTGACGGCCGCCGACGTCGCGGAGGTCTCCTCCGTGGGCGGCGAGGAGCCCGAGCTCTGGGACGTCACGGACGCCCTTGCCCAGCGCAGCCCCGTCAGGCTTCTCAAGACGCTCGCGCGCTTCGACGGCGAGCCGGGCTTCGGCATCCTCCTCTCGACCGTCACGGAGAAGTTCTTCCGCGAACTCATCGTCTACCGCGACGCCCTCGACAACGGCTGGCTCACCCCCTACGGCAGCTGGGCGAAGAACGTCCCGCCGGATGTCCTGGCGGACCTCGACGCCGCCGGGATCGGCCCCAACGCCGCCCGCAGCCCCTGGGCCGTCAAGAACGGCGCGCGCAACGCGAAGGCCTTCACCCTCATGGAGCTCCGCACCGCGCGCTTCCGCATGCTCCAGGCGCGCGAGCGCCTCGTCTCCTCCTCCGCCGACGACGCCTTCGTCGCCCAGGAGCTCCTGCGCATCGTCGCGCGGCCCACGCGCGCCTAGCCCTTTGACTTTCCACCCGACCTACAGGACCATACATGAAGATGTTCAAGAATCTCTTCTCGATTGAGACGAAGCCCGGCGCCTACTTCCGCCGCATCGACTGGACCGCCTTCTGGGGCGCGACGCTCATCGCGTTCCTCGTCTACTTCTTCACGCTCGGCCCGAGCGTGGGCCTGGAGGACTCGGGCGAACTCGCCACCGCCGCCGACCACCTCGGCGTGCCGCATCCTCCGGGGTACCCCTTCTGGTCGCTCTGCAGCTGGATCTTCTGCCGCCTCTTCTCGTGGGTCACCTACATGGGCCAGCCCACGCCCGCCTGGGCCGTCTCGCTCTTCTCCGCCGTCGCCGGCGCCTTCGCCGCCGGCTGCACGGCGATGCTCATCTGCCGCTCGGGCAGCGACATGCTCGACTCCGTCCCCGCCGAGGGGGAAGCGGACGACGACCGCGCGCGGAAGAACGCCCTCATGTCGCTCGCGGGCGGCCTCGGCGGCTCGCTCGTCTTCGCCTTCTCGCCCGTCGAGTGGTCGCAGTCGACGATCGTCGAGATCTACTCGCTCAACGCGCTCTTCCTCATGGCGGTGTTCCTGCTCTCCTACCGCTGGATGCGCTGCCCCTCCGACCGCATCCTCTGGCTCACGGCGTTCGTCTTCGGCCTCGGCCTCACGAACTACCAGGTGCTGCTCCTCGCCGCCATCCCGCTCGCGATCATCATCGCGCTCCGGAACATCCGCATGTTCCGCGACTTCTGCCTGATCCTCATCCCGATCGGCCTCACCGCGAAGGTCCTCCAGATCGGCAGCCTCCTGCGCGCCGACCGCTACATGTCCGCCGACGTCATCAACAAGTTCCAGCCGCTCGCGAAGACGGCCTCCTGTCCGAACGGCGTCTTCCTCGCCCTCGGCTGCCTTCTGCTCGTCGCGGCCCCGCTCGCGGGGCTCTTCCTCGCGCACCGCCGCGACGCGCGCGCGCAGCGGATCGCCGTCGGCGTCGGAGCGGGCGGCATCGCCCTCATGCTGCTCGCCGCCACGCTCTTCGCCGCGCCGGCCACGTGGGCGACGCCGAACGAAACCGCCGTCGCGCCGCTCCTCGAACCGACGACCTATGCCTGGATCGGCGCGCTCCTCGCCGGCGCCTACGTCTGCGCGCTCGGCGCCGTCTTCGCCCCGAAGGACGCCACCGTGCGCGACGCGGCGGTGTGGAAGTGGCTCGCCGGCGCGGGCGCCTGCGCCCTCGTCGCCGTCCTCGTCGCGGGCGGGCTCAAAGCCGCCGACGCCGCCGGCTACCAGGGCGTGCCCTTCTCCTACACGAAACCCACATTCCTGCTCCTCGGCGGACTCGTCGCCCTCTTCGCGCTCGTCCTCACGACGCCGCGCGGCCTCGCCTACGCGATTCCCGTCGCCGCCGTGCAGCTCACCGTCTACGTCCTCCTCTGCAAGGGCGCGATGAACGGCCTCACGAACCCCCACTCCTGGTGGTTCATCTGGCCCGTCGTCTGGAACTTCCTCATCCTCGCCCTCGCGCTCGTCGCCCTGCCGAACGGACGCGCCATCGCCGTCGCGACGTTCCTCGCGGAACTCGGCGTCTCGTTCTACGCCTACATGCCGATCGTCTCCGACCTGCGCAACCCGCCGATGAACTGGGGCTACCCGCGCACGTGGGAAGGCTTCAAGCACGCCATCATGCGCGGGCAGTACGAGGCGATCAAGATGCCGGACTTCTTCTCGAAGAGCGGCTTCGCGCTCTTCCTCAAGCAGCTCGGCTTCTACTTCCAGGACCTGCGTATGCAGTTCACGCTCGTCGCGGCCGCGCTCGCCCTCATCCCCTTCGCCCTCTGGAAGGCCGTCGTGCGGAAGGCGAACGGCGCGAAGCCGCTCGTCCTCAACGCCACCTGGCTCGCCGCCGGGCTCTACGTCGCCGTCGCGGGCCTCGTCATCGTCTTCTCCGAACTCTTCGAGGGGCTCACGGACGGCGAGGTGCCGCTGCGCCTCGACAAGCTCCTCCTCCTCTTCCTCGCCCTCCTTGCGCTCGTCGGCTTCGGCGCGATGCTCGTGCGCCAGGCGCGCGTCGTCGTCTGCATGATCCGCGGCCGCGCGGCCGACGGCGCGGACGCGGCGGCCCCCGCGCCCTTCTCCCTGCGCTTCAGCGCGGACGACGTCTCCCAGCAGTGGCTCATCGCCGTCGGCGCCTGCTTCGGCCTCATGTCCCTCTTCCTCGTCGCCCTCGCCGGCGTCAAGGGCGACATCCAGGACGGCTTCATCCAGAAGGTGAAGTTCATCTCCTCGCACGGCATGTTCTCCCTCTGGATCGGCTACGGCCTCGCCGTGGGCCTCGCCGTCGCGAACACGCTCCTCAAGCGCCTCTTCCGCGACAATCCCACCGTCCAGCGCCTCGCCCTCGGCCTCCTCTGCGTGGCCGCCGGCTGTACGGCCCTCATCCCGGTCTACGAGAACTACACGAACGACCGGCTCGTCTTCGCGATGGGCTCGGCCGAGCAGAACGGCCACACCTTCGGCTGGCAGTTCGGCAACTACCAGCTGCGCGGCGCGAACGCGATCCGCGAGGAGCTGGCCGACGACGAGGAGCCGCTGCCCAACCCGATGTGGCCCGAGGAGATGGCGCCCGGCGCGGTCTTCTTCGGCGGCACCGATCCGGGGCGCTTCGTGCCCACCTATATGATCTACTCCGCGCGCGTGCGCCCGGACGTCTACCTCATCACCCAGAACGCCCTCGCCGACGACACCTACATGTCCGTCGAGCGCGACCTCTACGGCGACGAGATCTGGATCCCCTCGAAGGAGGACTCCGCCGAGTCCTTCAACATCTACGTCAACGAGGTCCAGAGCGGCAAGCGCCCCGCGAACGCCGACCTCAAGATCGAGAACGGCCGCGTGCAGGTGACGGGCGCGCTCGGCGTGATGGAGATCAACGGCGTCCTCACGAAGATGATGTTCGACCACGAGAAGCGCCGCCGCGCGTTCTACGTGGAGGAGTCGTACGTCATCCAGTGGATGTACCCCTACCTCACGCCCCACGGCCTCATCATGAAGATCAACCCCGAGCCGCGCGCGATGAACGCCGCCATCATCCGCAACGACATGGAGTTCTGGGACTGGTACCAGCGCCGCCTCCTGCGCGACCCCGCCTTCCGCCGCGATTTCCCCGCGCAGAAGAGCTACTCGAAGCTGCGCGCCGCCATCGCCGGCCTCTACGCCCACACGGGTTACTTCTCGATGGCCGACCAGGCCTTCCGCGAGGCCGTACACCTCTACCCCGCCTCGCCGGAGGCGACCTTCCGCTACGCCCAGGAGGTGCTCATGCCCGCGAGCCGCTGGGACGCGATCCGCGACCTCCTCGACTACACGGACCGCGTGGACCCCAACAACAGCCGCACGGGCCAGATGCGCGGCTACGTCGACAGGCTGCAAACCGTCACCGCCACCATCCAGCGCCTCCAGTCCAAGGCGGCGAAGGCGCCGCTCTCCGCGTATGAGAACCTGTCCCTCGCCCAGAGCCTCCTCTCCCTCGGACGGAGCGGTCCGGCCGCCGAGGCCGCGCGCAAGGCGCTCGCCCTCCCGGACGCCGCCCACTCCTTCGACCTCGCCTACTCCGCCGCGCTCATCCTCTCGCAGTGCGGCCAGCGCGGCGACGCCGCCAACGCGATGAAGCGCGCCGCCGCCGCGATGCCGCCGTCGGCGGATGCGCGCATGCGGCGCGAAACGGCCGCCGTCCTCTCCGAGGGCGGACTCAACGCCGAGGCCGAGACCGTCCTCAACGCCTATCTGCGCCTCCAGCCCCAGGACGTCGAGGCCTGGCTGCAGCTCGCGCTCGTGAAGGACGCGCTCGGGCAAACCCAGAACGCCCAGAGCGCCATCCTCCAGGCCTACAAGCTCAACCCGGAACTGACCTCCCAGCGCCTCGGCGCCAGCGAACCGCTCCAGAAGGTCGCCGCCCCCCTCTTCCGGCGGAAGTAAGCCCCTCCGATTTACCACTGGACACCGTGAACCCCTCGTTTTACCACTGAACACACTGAAGCCGCCTCCGGCGGCACACGGAAAGCCGAGCCTCTTACGCCTACATCCCCACTACTTCTGCGTGTTCTGTGTCGGCCGCAGGCCGTTCTGTGTGTTCAGTGGTCGAGACAGGGGGGCTTCGGCCGCGCAGGAGCGCGGCCCTCCCGTACCGCTAACACCTAACACCTAAAACCTAAAACCTCTATCCCGTTCCCTCATGTTCTCACGCACTTTCCATCCCGACGAGGCGAACCAGGCGTTCACCGTCGGACGGCTTCTGGAGACGGGGCACTACACGTACAGGCCCACGGACCACCACGGTCCCACGCTCTACTACGCCGCCGCCCCGCTCCAGCGCGCGTTCGGCCACACGACGACCGCCGATCTCGACGGTACGCTCCTCCGCTGCACGCCGCTCCTCTTTGCCGTCCTCGGCCTCCTCCTTCTCGCCCACGCCGTCTTCCGGCTCTCCCGTTCCTGGCTGGGCGCGCTCATGACCGTCCTCCTCGTCGGCACCGCGCCGCTCTTCGCGTTCTTCGCGACGGACTTCATCCAGGAGATGCTACTCGTCTGCTTCACCCTGACGATGCTCTGGGCCGGCGTCGGCTACGAACGTGCCCTGCATCCGGACGCTGCGGCGCCGCGCCGCCTCAAACCGGGCTCCTGGGCCCTCCTCCTCGGCATCGGCGCCGGACTCGCCTTCGCGACCAAGGAGACAAGCCTTCTCACCTTCGCCGCCGCCGGTCTCACGCTCTGCGGACTGTGGGCGTTCCGCGTCTTCGGCCTGCGCGCCGCGCCCGCCGCGCGCCCGACGTGCCAGCACGTCGTCCTCGCCGCGCTCGGCTTCCTCCTCACCGCCGTCCTCTTCTTTTCGTCGTTCTGCCAGGATTGGCACGGCGTCTACAACGCCTTTGTCGCCGCACCGCTCCACTACCTCGGACGCGCCGTCGGCAACGCCGCCGCTTCGGAGGGCGCCAACTGGCACATCCACCCGTGGTGGCAGCATCTCCAGTGGCTTTTCTGCGGAAACGCCCCCCTTCCCCGTTCCAGCAGCGGCTTCACGGTTGATCTCGCCTTCGCGAACATCCTCCCCCTCACGCAGTTCGTCTTTACGGTCCTGCCCCTCGCGGTGTTCGCCGTCTGCCGGAGGAACCTGCGCGAACACCTCAACCGTCCGCTTCTGTGGGCCTTCTTCGGCACCTCCCTCTACACGGCCCTGCTGCTTTCGTTCTATTCGATCCTCCCCTACAAGACGCCCTGGTGTACGCTCCAGCTGCTCGTGCCGTTCCTCGTGAGCGTTTCCCTGGGGCTGATTCTCGGGCGCGACATCGTGCGCGCGGTGGCCGTCGCACGCGGAGCCTCGCCGCGTACGGCCCAGGTCGTCGCCTCCCTCTTCTTCCTCGTCGCCCTGCCGCTTGCAAGCCTCCTCGCGGAGCACGTGCCCGGCCTCGTGCGGATGGCGCGCGACCCCGATTCGCCGGCGATCCCCTACAACTACGCCCACGCCTCCCCCGAGGCGCGGCAGCTCGCCGCATGCGTCGCCGAGGCCGTGGCCGCGTCGCCGTCGAAATCCCCCTTCGTCGCCGTGGCCCTGCCGCCCGCCGACACATGGCCCTTCCCGTGGTACAACCGCACGCGCGAGCATCTGACGGGCTACTGGACGAAGTTCGACGACCTCGTGGCGCTCGCGAAGACGGGCGCGAAGCCAACCGTCGTCGTCGTCCCCATGACCGAAGGGCATCTCGTTCAGCCCCTCTTCCCGCACCTCACGCACACGAAGCGCTTCTACATGCGCCCCCGCGTCCGCGTCCGCGTCTTCTGGTAGCCTCAGAACGGATCGGTGCGGCGCAGGTTGGGCGAAAAGAGGTCGCCGCCCCGCACGGCGGGGGGCTGCGGAAGAAAACGGCGCGCGTCGGCAAGCGGACGCTCCCCGATCACGAGCGGACAGAGGATCGAAACCCATTCGTCGACGAGATCCGCGTCCGCGAGCGCGCGGGCGAGGCCGAACCCGCCCTCGCAGAGGACGGACATGAAGCCGCGCGCGCCAAGATCCCTCACCGCCTCGACGGGATCGCGGTAGACGAGCGTGCGGTCCTTCGCCGCATCCGTGAAGATCTGCGCGTCCTGCGGCAGATTTCCGCTGCGGGAGACGACGGCGCGCCAGAGGTCGTCGTTCCGCCGCGTGTGGCAGAGGAGCGAAGGGTTGTCCCGCCGCACCGTCTCCGCGCCCACGAGGACGACATCCGCCCGTTCCCGCCAGGTCGCCGTCTCGCGCAGGGACGCCGGCCCGGAAATCCACCGCGCCTGTCCCATCGTGTCGCAGATGCGTCCGTCCAGCGACAGGGCCAGCTTCACCGTCACATAGGGAAGGCCCGTCGTGACGTGCTTCGCGAAGGGACGCAGCGTCGTCGCCCAGATGTCCCGGGCGAGCGTGCGCCGGGCACCGCTCCGCTCCTGCGCCCAGCAGGCCGTGTCGATGCCCGCCCGGCGGAGGACGCGCGCGGCACGGCCCCGGTTCGTCGGATTGGGGTCCGGGCACGCCCAGACGACCCGCTTCACGCCCGCCGCGATGAGGGCGTCGCAGCACGCCCCCACGCGCCCGGGCTTCGAACACGGCTCCAGCGTGCAGTAGACGGTGGCGGGCGCCGCCGTGTGGAAATCAATCCCCGGAAGCCGGCGGGCGGCGGCCCTGAGCGCGGCGGGCCCGGCATGGGCGGCCCCGCAGACGCGGGGGGG
>ERZ1034962.418-NODE-418-length-20395-cov-33.498378_pt1 | contig 20395 bp, 18 predicted proteins | sample MGYA00520696_ERZ1034962 | MGnify/ENA primary metagenome ERZ1034962 (study PRJEB33766, sample SAMN09781770) | gut metagenome | biome: gut microbiome | host: Homo sapiens | place: Madagascar | study: EMG produced TPA metagenomics assembly of the PRJNA485056 data...
CTATTTTGTTTAGATTTTTTTCAACTTCAACTGCTTTCTGTTCAACGTTAGCAAGTGATTGGTTAGTCTCGGTTGCTAATTTTTCTAGTTTATCGTTAGCATTCGATATTAATTCTTCTATTTTATCAATCGTTTGGCTAAATCCGTTAAAATAGAAATTCTCCAGTTCCGGAACATTCTCGTCAATCGGACTTCGTTTTATTGAAAAAATAAACCGTCCAGCAGTATCTAATGCTTGCCCGTTAGGAAATTCAATATATATACTACCTTCCACCGTACCAACATATCCTAAAATATTATCATCTAATACAATGGAGACAACTCCACCAATCCGATCCTCAATCGTTGCTAAGTAATCGTGTTTTCCAAACCCTCCATCGGCTGCCTCTGAACGAAATTTTAAACGAATAGGGACCGTTACTCCTTCAGGTAAACTTTGAACAATTTCACCTTTCATTAGTTTAAAGCGTAGTTTAGCTGTTCCTCTATCATGTGACCAGAAAACAACACCAGTATAAATAGGATTTGTTGCTTCTGCTTGAATGGAAATGATTGAATCGTTAGTTTTATACACCATTAACCCAACACCGTTCCTTTCTTAATGTATAAGCCACAACCAGTAACTTTCGTTTGCGTATCAGCAAAGCTAGTGGGCGGCTCGCGGCGTATCAAGCCATCGTCAGATTGCGCACCAACTACATTCTGTGAGCCAACAATATCACTGATAAGAATCGTTCCCATGAATTTTGCTCTGATAGCAATGTTTTGTTTATAAAAATACGTTCCGTTGTAAATATGACACTGTGAAGTACCATTTATACATATTCCCATGGACGCAGTATTTCGATTATCATTTGCAAATTTACATTTTACAACCGACATATAACCACTTTGATCAGCTAACAACTGATAGATACTACCTCCGTATGTAGGGCCATTGGCAGTATCAACAAATTGTAATCCACTGACCTGAATGTAGCCGCGGACATAAAAAAATGCGATACTTCTAACTTTAACTGGCAAATCCGAGGTTGAAACATCAATGTTATCTATATTGTCTCTGCATCGTACATATACTGATGTCACGTTAATGTTTCTAAGAACAGCATCTTCCAAATATACACCGGAATCAATCCATATTGTAACTGATGGGATAGTAATCAAAGGTACTTGGTTGAAAGCCATTTGAATAGTCGCAAACGGATTCTCTTCCGAACCGTCTCCAGTTTGATCACTTCCATTGCTTGCTGAAACGTAAATGTTAATTTGTGCAGCGGAACCACCTATGATTTGTTCAATACTCCCATTTAATTGTCCCACTTGTTTTTGCATATTTAGTTGTTTGTTCTGCAATTCGTCTATTTCTCCTCTAAATAGTCGTTCAGATGCAATCAAGCGTTCTTGAAGAACGCTATACGTTTCTCCTTTATAATCGACTCTCCCATCTACTACTTCATTTGGCGAATCTCCACCAGAAGATAGTACAAGATTATCAATTCGATTGTCTAAATAATCGTCATTTTCTTTTAAGGAGGTTTCTAAGTCGTTTAAACAATCAACATTATGATTGAATATTTCTTTCCATTTTCTTGTAATAAGATTAGTGGTTAATTTCTTTAATAACATCAAACTACTCCTTTCTTTACCATATTCGCTAAAATAGCCGTCATTGTCTTCTTTGTATTACTTAATGTAATTTCTGGTGGTTTGTTAGGAATTGCTGGATAAGTTTTTATTCCCACTACTTGTATATAAGTATTAATATTTAGTGGTTCATAAATAAATGGTACGTAATCTCCTTTTTGAGGATTGATTTTCCATTTTAAATTAACTGATCCAGAAATACTTGGATAATCTTGTAAATCATTTTTTAAACGTTCAAGCATATTTCCCGATATCGTATAGCGTTCATCAGTAACCGGATCTTGAATCCTAATTCCCCATGTTTTTGATTCCGGACTGGTATACGTGATTGGTGTAAACACATAATCACTATCTTTTGGATTTTCTGTGTTAATACCTTCTTTCAATTTTCCATAGCCTTTAATCTGAGTTTTCAATGAGTAAGTATCAATATCAAACGTAACTTCATCAGTATTATATTTATAGCGAATTTGTTCTTCTACTTTCCGACCATACTCACTAATCGGATAAAACATAAGATGCTTATTATTAGGAATAACCACTGCATTATAATCTGAAAGAAGCTCATTAATTAGCTTCAAATAATTTCCATCACCAAAATTCTCTTGTTGAACAGTTAAAAACTTTTTATTCGGATCAATAACTTCCCATGTAAATCCTCGATTCCCAGCTTTAAAAATATGTGTCAATAACTGATTAATCGATTTTGTACCTGTTACTTTTTCATATTGATAACCATCCTGAATTGTATAATAGATATGTGTTGCAACTATCTGTTTAGTTACTAATCCACCTACTACATTTTCAGTCATTTTTTTTATAATAAATTCTTGTCCGTTAAAAATGATAGAAGATTCATATTCAATCAAATCAAACACTTCTTGATTGATCAAACTTGTTACTGATAGCCCAATTTCCCAAGTTTCATTTTGTTGCCAGTCTTCATAAAAAGAATCCTTGTCATACCTGACAAGGATTTCTTCTTTGGTTTGTTCATAATTTCGAACAATTATATCATCCATTCACTCACCTACTTATACAAAAAACGAAAATCCCACGAAGAATTTACTCGAGTAATATTTTGGATTTCGATTTCGTTTATCCCCTCAACTAAATTGATCAAACCATGATTTGTATTAATACCACAACTTACACCATTTAATTTAGGAATCACTCCGTCCAAAATTAGCGTCTGACCAAGATTCGCCGAAAGTGATGGATAGTAAATAAATCGATCACCAGTTGTTTTATTAAAGATTATCACATTTCCTTCCGACTCTCCTTCTAATGTAATTCTTAAATAGTGTTCTCGTGGATCAATTTCAAAACTACCAGCATTATAAATAATAAAATTACTTGTTTTATGTTTATATTTATAGTCCTCAGAAATTAACCCCTGAGAAAACTGCCAATCATTTTCTAACGCAAAACCATTTAAAGTCGTTGACAAAGATTCAGAACAGCCAGATGGAACATCAAATGTAATCTCAATTGTAGAATAATCATTTGCTTCTTCAGTTAATTCAAAATTTTTAGGATTGACTTTAAACCTTTTACCAGGACTCAAATCATAACCAATATAATATTGATATCCTATAAAAATCATTTCATAAAGTTCAGTAAGGAGTAATTCCTTATCATATTTATTCTTATAAAAGATGTCTAAAGTCAAGACTAATTCAAAAGGACGAAAACTAGCATTTATTTCTCTGCTACCGTTCGTCCCTTGAAATTCTTCATAACTTGCCTCATATACTGGCGCCTGACGTTTGATTTCTTTACAAATAATCCTGTTTTTCTCTTGTGGATCAAATATATGACCATTTTGATTAAACATCAATTTATAAAACATTCATCATATACCTCCATTTATATATCGGAGTTTCGCTAAATCTGCCCCCATGTAACTATTTGCAGATTTACCAATATCAGAAGATTTAATAATAAAGTCTTTTCCTAAGATTGCTTTTAAAATGGCCATCATTTCGTTATGTTGTTGTTGCTGTTGTTCACTTAAAGCAAGTAATTCTTCAGAATGATTATCATTTTGTCCACTACGCATCATTTGTTTTGATTTACCTGATAGGAAAGCGAGTACTTCCCCTACCAATTCAATAGCTCTCGTTTTTTTAGTTAACGGAACAACTACTTCAGGTTTATTTCCTTCCCCACCACGGAAAAGACCATCCTTCATAATCCAACCACCATTTTCATAACCAACTCCACGCCAACCATTCACTAAACTCCCATATCTACTCAAAGTATATCGAATCGAAGCAAGAATATTTGAAAGTGGATCATAAATATCTTTATTGTAGGGAGGAAGTGCGTAAGAACGGAATGTTGGATCAATTACTTGCATTAAACCTTTAGAAGGTATTCCAGCTACTGCATTGCTATCCCAATTATTAATTGCTTTAGGATTTCCATTAGATTCAGTTTGCATTTGATGCAATAGAGCGTTTAAATTTGCTGAATTGTATTGACCAGTCATTTTTAGTGCTTTTATTGCTACAGAACGCCAACGCTCAACTCCCGTTGAACTTCCTCCTTTAAAAATATTACCCGCTCCCAAAAGCCCATTTAAATGAATGTGGTCAAAGTGATCACCATCTGGCCAAGCAATCCATTGTCCACTCGCTCCTGTTCCAGACATACCGGATCTATCTCTTACTCGACCATTCGTAATAACATAAGCAATTTTCGATGGAAACTTCTCAAATGCATAATTAGCTGCAGCTGTATATCGACTATCACCAGAAACACCAGGATATGCTAAATCAATTGCTTGTCTTTTTCCATGATAGTATCTATCTCCAGGACGATATCCCGATGTAACAGTTAAACCTGGGAATTTGGCCATCACTCTTTGGGCAATATCAACTAAATATTGATAAACACCATTTGCATTTACTGCACCATCAAAATTTCCATGTGTAAAGAATTCACTCAATTTTGTTTGAAGAAATTTATTCGATGCTTTTGCCATTACTTTTACGCCAGATTTGGTCATATCTAGCCATAAATTAGTAAGATTACTATAATCAACTTTTCCATCTAAAAATTTAAGAACAGCATTTTCATTATCCAACAAATCAGCTAAATCGAAATTATTAGTACCATTAGCATATCTAGGAATATTTATATATTTTTTCAATTTTTTAGTAAGTGTTGCATTTAAAACTTGTGTTCCTTTTGGTAAATTAACCAATAAGTCTCGCCCTTTAGCAATGAAGCCTTTTCCGTTTGGCATTTGTACATATTCTTCATGAACTGGACCTTTTTGATCATTAATCATTGCTAAACCACCAGGATGTCCTACTGTTCCTTTTGCATACTGTGGTATTGCCCAATTACCAATTGTTTTACTTGATTCAACTTCTTTTAACACATAGTTAACGCCAGAAATAACCCCATTAACACCTTTTCCAATTCCTCCTACCATTCTATTAGCTACGCTATTCATAGTTGAGGATAGAGGACTTCCCATTGAATTAATTCCACCAATCAAAGACTGCATTAAAAATGAACCTGCAGCGTTAAATCCTCCATTTTTTGAACGAAGATTATTAATCGAATCGTTCCCAAGTTGATTTACTCGACCTATAAACACACCATAAAGTGAATTCCAACCGTTCAGATTATTTTGTTGCCATGATTGACCGTTGTTGTATATAGGAGTATTGTAGTTTCTGAGCGTAACCATCACTTGATTACAAAACGAATTAATTGTAGCAATAAATGTTCCAGTTAAACTATTCCAACCTGTCATTAGATTTCGATTCCACGAAATACCTAAATTATAATTAGGTATATTTTGAAGTTTTAATGCATTTTGATAGTTCGAAATAAATAGAGTCTCACTAGCTGTAAATTGTGGTACAGCAGAGTTCCATCCATTCATTAAACTATTTAGCCAATCAACACCTATAGAAGAATACTGTTCAGCAGTATCCTCAGGAAGTAAGGTCTCAGTAATATTCGCTTTGTTCAACGCACCATCACTACTATTAGCTTGTCTATTCAACGTTTGAGCTTTCAATACAGTAACCAACTCGTTTAATGCTAGGATTAATGTATCTAAATTCGGTACTGGGGAAACAGAAGTAATGTTACCAACGCCATCAGCATATTTAGGAATTAGCCGTTTAGTTTTCGTTGCATTTAATACCTTAGATCCTTTAGGCAATTTAGGTAAGAAAACATTTCTCCCCTCAGGGATAAATGGTACGCCACCTTTTGGTAAAACTAACTCTTTATAAAGTGATCCCCTTTGATCATTAACAATAGCTGGTCCGCCTAAATGGTAATTCGTTCCTTTTTCAAATCCTAAAATTTTAGCAAAGTTCAAACCATTAATAACCTTACCACCAATATCTGCTACTACTTTTAATGTTTTAGTAATTACTGAGTCACCTTTTGAAAACTTTTCAACAGCTTCTTTAGCCGCATCAGCTGGACCACTAGCATCATCCTTAGCTTGCAAAGTTTTAGGTATAGGATTGTTCTTTTGAAAATTATTTAATGCATTTTCTCCAATCAAAGCTTCTCTTTGAATGTTAGATGAATCACCTTTTAATTCTTTTTTTTCAATTTTTTTCTCGTTAAAGTATTTTATTGCAGAATTAGCATACATAGTAGCTTCAAATAAATTTGATGAATCACCTAATAGTCGTTTCAAGTTCGGCAATACTTTATTAAAATCATCAATTTTTATTGATCCATCAATTAATTTCGTTTTCAAATCTTCATTGTTACCTAAGATTGCTTTGATAGGATCAGGTATTCTTTTCCAAATTTCCAAGTTTTCTTGTGAAGAAGTAATTTTATTCAACAAATCAGTATTATCTGCTAGTATTCTCTTTTGCGAATTTGGTAATTCCACCCATCTTTGATATATTTCTTCAGAAGACAAAACAGTTGTAGCTAATTCTGAGTTATCTGCAAGTAATCTTTTCTCATTATCAGGGAGTTTTGACCATTCACTCCACATTCGATCAGATGATAGAATAGTTTCAGCAAATTCTGAATCATTTGCTAACAAATATTTTGTTTCAGGTGATAACTGATTGAAACGCTCAAGTAATGTTTCAGAACTGAAAATTTTAGTTGCAAATTCCGCATCGTCTAACAGTAGTTCTTTAGTAGGATCATCTAAACTAGTCCAAGCATTCAACTTTTCTTCTGATCTATTAATGGCATCATAAAATTTGTAAGTGTTCAAGTCTAAATCTTTCACTTGAAGCTTATAAGTATCCCAAAGCCCCAAATTCATAAGAGTTTGCCCCATAACTTCAGGCGTATTAGAAGTTAGAATTGCTCTTTTGGAAGGAATATCTAATTCTTTCCACTTTCCAGCATTTTCTAAGGCTTGAACTACATTTTTAGAACACTCATCTTCAAGTAATAGTTCCTTTTCATCCCACTTCATTGAATCCCAATACCCATTTTCAACAGCTGCAATAGAAATTACATCTTTTGCATTAGTTTTTAAGTCAGCATCATGGATTACTGGTTTTAATTCGTTCCATTTTGTAAAATCTTTTGTTGCTTCATTTATTACTTCCTGAACATTTGATTTAACTTTTCCTGTTTTTGGATCTAAAGTTAGAGAATTCCAAACTTTTCCAGCATGAGTGGTTTGATCAGCAAACATTCCTGATTCTTCTGCATTCTTTTTTGCGTTTTCTGCAATTTTATTAGAAGTTTTCTCAGCTTGTTCTAGAATTTTTTCATTATTCTCAATAAAAATTTTAGTATATTGCCCTGTATTATCTATAGCTGCAGCTGTTGCGCTAAATAATTGTCCGTTTGAGAAACTTACTTGACTAATTAAGTCAGGATATTTTTTAGCAATTGCTGAAATTTGTCGATCAAATCCATCATTAGTTGTTTTGATATAATCGTCCATTTCATCTTCTAATGCATCAATGAGTTCTTTGCTTGCTCCTGCATCTTTCAATGCTTTTTTCTTTTCTTCAAGCATTTCTTTATATTTTTCAGTTGTTGCGGCTTTTTGTTTTGCCAATGATTGAATCCATGTTTTAGCTTCTGCTTCTGTTGCTTGTTCTACGTCTCCGTTCATTGCAGCTAAAATACTTTTACGTTCTTTAGCAGTGACATCTAAAGTTTCAATATAAGATTTTGAAGTTTCTGTACTCAAATCTTGAATAATTTTTAATTCACTTGCAGTAAGTTCTCTTCCTTCATTTGCTGCATTTTGACGAATTCGTTTAATTTCCTCATTGTTTTCTTGAATAGTGGATAATGATTTACCCATTACTTCTTTCTCAGAATCAGCAAATTCTTTCATCGCTTGCTGAACAGTTTCAGGAAGTCCTTTTAATGATTTATCAATAGCAGAAATTCTATTTGTTAATGATGTTTCTAATGACTTACCTGCTTTTTCAAAGTTATCAGCCATTGAAGTAGCATCAGCTTCAGTAAATCCTTGTTTCAATAATTCGAACTTACCATTAGCTCCGGTCAATTTATCTTGAACACCATCTAACGTACCATCAACTTCTCTTCCTACATCAACGCCCCATTGTTTTACACGTTGAGAAGAGTTCCATGCTTCTTCTCCAAAAGTTTTCCAAGCTGCGTACCCTAGAGCTAGAGTTCCTCCAACACCAACAATTCCAAGAAGAATTGGATTCAATCCACCTAGTGCTGTTGTCATTGCTCCTATACCACTCGAACCTGCTGCTGAACTGGCTGCACCACCAAGAGCAGTTGCTTTACCTGCGCTTTCTCCTAGTTTTCCAGCTAGTTTTCCCAAACTAGCACTTCCATTAACAGAAGCAGTGCTAAGAGAATTTAAGCCTTCTTCAGCTGCTTTCATTGCCGAGCGTTTATTTAAGTGTGCATTTAAATCAACAAATGCTTTTCCAAAAGTCGAAATTTTAGAAGCTCCAGCTCCTGCAACCTTTATGATTGGACCTGCAGCTGCAGTCCACGCAACCAACTTTACAATTGATTTTTGAGTTTTAGGGTCAGCATCTGCAAAAGCTTCCGCTATTTCTGTCAAACTTCCAATCATAGGTCTAGCAGACTGTATCGCACTATTTAATGCAGCTACTAAAGGACCACCAAATGTAACCGCTATATCATTCAATTGACTACGTAAAATCTTTAACTGAGATTCTGTAGTTCCGTAACGTTTGTTAGCTTCATCTGTTAAAGCAGTATTTTCTTCCCAAGCTTGAGTTCCTCGTTTTATTGCACCTTCAAAAACACCACTAGCATTAGCTGCACGTAATAAACTATCCCGTAAGCGAACTTCTTTTATATCCATATCATCCAATACTTTGATTGCAGAAGTTCCATGTTTTTCTGCTTCGCCAAGCCCTTTTACGAATTCAATAATCGCTTGAGAAGGATTGCTCTTAAATAATTTGGCAAATTCATCTGATGTTCTTCCGGTTACATCCGCAAAAGATGATAAGCTCCCTGCTGATTCACTAGCATTTTTGTACATTTCTTTTAGATCTTTAGACGAAATACCTATTTTTTTAGAAAGATCTGTTAGTTCTTTTCCTCCCCAAGTAATAGCATGAACAAATTGTTCCCAAGAATAACCATATCTGCTTACCGTTTGTTTTAGCGGTTCTAAAGCTCCAACACCTTTTTCAACTGCTAACTGCATTTGTACCATTACTTTAGAAAAAGCAGTTCCTCCAGCTTCAGCTTCAATACCTACAGAAGACAATGCTGCTGCAAAACTCATGATTTCAGCTTGACTCATTCCAACCTGTTTCCCTGCACCAGCCAAACGGAGTCCCATTTCTGTGATTTCTGATTCAGTAGTTGCTAGATTATTCCCAAGATCAACAACCACAGCACCTAGTCGGTCAAAATCTTTTTGAGACATTTGTGTGATATTTGCAAATCTAGCAAAAGACGTCGCTGCAGTTTCTGCAGACATATTGGTAGATTCTCCTAAATCAATCATTGTTTTTGTAAAACTTACAACATTATCAGTTTGAATCCCTAATTGACCTGCTGCTTCTGCTACTCCTGCAATTTCCTCATGACTTGCTGGTAATTCTTTTGCTAAATCTCTAAGCCCTTTTTCTAAATCACTATAGGAGTAAACTACATTACCATTGGAATCTACAATTTCATCATTTGTTTTCTTTACACCAGCAAACGCGCTTTCCCATTTAACTGCTACTGTTGTAACTGCAGTAACGGCTCCAGCAATTGGTAGTGTTACCCCTCTAGTTAGAGAACTTCCCACATTTTGCATCGAAGTTCCAGCTTTACCTAAAACTTCCGAGGTTTTATTTATAGCACCAGTGACTCCCGTTGTTTTAGTTTTCAGTTCAGCATAAGCCCCAGCAGTTTCTTTCATCTGGGCTATATATCTAGCTTGTTCAGCTGAAGTTTTATTAATTTGATCAGCATATTTCATAGTCGCTTTTGTTGCATTGCCGCTTTCATCAAAACTTTTCTTATAATTTCTAATCAGAGCCTCCATGTGATTCTGACTATATTTTAAAACATTGTTAAGTCCATCATATTTAGCTTGCAGAGCGCCTAATCGATTACCCGAAGCATTCATTGCTTGTACTTGGGCATTCATAGCGGTTGTATGGTGTTTAATTGCATTCTTTGATTTTTGAAGTCCTTGACTTAACTTGGAACTATCAAGATCTAGTGTAATAAAAAGATTACCTATTGGCTTCCCTATACTCATCTTTATACCTCCTTCCTATAATGATTTCAAGAAATCTTTCAAATCCATTTCTTTTGGTTTTTCTATATCTTTTTCAGAACATACAATTTGAATCAATCGATTAAAATTGGTATCTTCAATATCATTTACAGACCACCCTACTTGAACTAATTGTCTAAATAAATTCAATAAATCATTCTTTGCCTCTGCAGGACTTACTTTTTTTCATTCGTTTCAGATGAAGGATCAATTCCTAAAATATCTAATATAGGTTGATTTAATGCATTAAAAGCTTCATCATTTGACAATCCTTGTAAAATTGATTCGCGAGTTACTTCGCTATTATTGAATAATGAAACATTAAATTCGATAAGTTCATTAAATTGCGTAACTACACTAGTATTTTCTGCGTACATACGCTCCTGACACTCTAAAGCATTTAGCACATCTCCTGCAGTTAAATTACTTTTTTCATGAACAACTTTTTTTCCATCTTTATCTTTTAAAACTAATTGAGTTTTATTTTTGATTTTCATCTTCTTATCTTCCTTTCAAAAAAAGAGAGCACGAGGCTCTCTTTAAGTTAATAGATTGATTAATTCTTCTTTTTTAGCATTTCTAGCATATTCAATATTTTTTTTATCTAATTCTTGTTTTAATTGCTTCACAGTAAGGGCATTATATTGAGATATTTTATCAAGTAAAATATCTTCTGGGGCAATAGTGAAACCACACATATTTTGCTTATTGCCTCTAAATAACTTAACCTTTCTATATCGAATTGATACAGATGTGGTATTATCGCCTTTTGCCCCTGGTGTGACCCCAATCGAAACAGTTCCTTCTGGAATTGTAATTTCTCCGACCGACGTGCCTGAATTACTTGGTGCAACTTCAGTTGAAGAAGCTGTTACTCTACCAGAACTTTTTTGTGCTCTTAATTCTGTAGTGATTGACATTGTACTGTTATTTTCGTATTCAGTTGAAGATGAAACAACATCTCCGACCTTCAACTGTAATTCTTCCAAAGTTTTGCTATATGGAGCTCCTGAAGGGGCCCATCCTGAGTAAGTAACTTCTTTCCATTCACCACTACTATTTAGATAATAGTTTCTTGTATATTCGAAAACATCGTCTTTCTTAGAAACATCAATTGGTACTGAACCTAAAAAATACACTCTACCTGACTCTGTATCTCTAGGTTGTACTCGATAGATAGTTTCACTCGAATAATCTTGTATTGCTAAATAATCTTCTTGAGAAATATCTAACACATAATAATCACCAGTGCGTTCTTCGCCATTAACCGTCAAATTTCTTCTTTCTTTTACAGAAAGTGTTGTAAAAGAAGGAAGATCCGTTCTTGTAGATTCTCGCTCACCTAATACTCTAGTAACTTGATAAGTACCTTGCGAAACAATGGTAGAAGGTTCTAATCCAGTAATGGTTAATGGACTCGATCCTTCTACTATTTTCTCTTCTCCTTTATATATTCTAAAAGTTTGATCCACGAATATCACTCCTTACACATTTATCTAAGCAACGTCAATAATTCCCCCATTAATTGTTGGTGTAACTTTCTCAACAATCGGGGGAGTTACTCCCCCGCTGGAAATGCTAATGTCTTAAGAGCTTTAATTGATTCTTGATCAGAACCAATATATTTTCCTACTGTTTGCCCCTTAGCGTCTCCCTCCGCATCGTTTGCAATTGCAGAAAATACATATTCTTCTGCTTCTGGTTCAAAAGCTTCATTTGTTAATGTATTTAACTTCATAGATTCACGGCTAAATTTACCTTTAAAAGCTGCCAATAAAGCAGTTTCGCCGCTTAAATCAGAAGATTCTAATAACACCGAACAAAATGGAGGATTTGTATCCTCTCCCACAAAACTAATTTTTTTATCATTTGTCTTATAACCTAGAATCTTATCATTAACTTCTTCCGGTAAATCTAATAAACCAAAATTAATACTTACATCTCCAGTTCCTTTTTGAGAAATGTAATAAGCAATATCAGAACCATGCACTTTAGTTGCTTCTTTTGCCAATCCTGTGATTTCAGCCGAAACTGTCGCACCTTTGTCTTGTTTCCCTTCAATCACGAACTGATTTTCTTTTGTAACTTTTCCAGTTTCATCTAATACTCCAATGGTTAATCTTTTAAATCCTACAAATGACATGATTTTTCCTCCTAAAAATTTAATAAAAAAAGACACAAAAATTTGCATCTTAATTCTTTAATATTTCGTATCATAAATTTTTGTATTTCCACGATATCTTCTTGCATCTACAAACCTATTTGTTTCTGCAAAATATTCATCAAGGCCTTGGCCACTTATTTGGCCAAAACCTAATTTTTTCATTTCATTTTTTATTTCGTATTGAACTTGTTTACATGTCGTTCTATATTTTGATTCAACATCTATCTGAATTAAATAGTTAATCGATAATTCTGTATCATTTCCATGATATGCCTCATTTGGAACATCTACTGGACGTATTGTGATGAAAGTTCCAGATTTGTCTGCATTTTCTGGCTGTTTATAAAAAACAACTCGAAAATCTTTCTCTTCTGCATTAAATGTTGCTGAACGTATATATTCATTTGAAATTAATGCGTTATATACTTTATCTAACATGTCATTTAAAAGCATCTTCTAATACCTCTCTCACTTCATCGATGTAAAGTTTTTCGGAAGAGTCTATCGATTTAGTTATCACACCAAAACCTCTAGGTTGTATTTGTTTTCCATACCTAGTATATCCCCACTCATTCAAATGAATAAGACTAGATCGATGATGCGGCCCATTCCATCCTATCTTAGCATTTGCTGTTTTCTTTTGAGAATAAAACCTTGCTTCAGTATGAACAACTTCTTTAATCGTATATCCTGTATCCTTAAACACCACCATATCTTCTTTCAGCTTTTCTTCTACTTTTTCAGTCCCTTTATTAACAGCATTCCTAGAAATTTGCCTCATTTTATTAGTTCCGAACTCACTATCAAGTTTTTTCAGAACATCTCCTACACCTTTTATTTGAATATTTTTAGCCATCATTAGTCATTCCTAAAAGAATGGTTATAAAGCGACTTTCAGTAATATCATTTCTAACATCTATAATGCTCCATTTCCCTAGGAGTCTATAGTCATCAATCTTAACATAATGTTTGTTAGAAGGAATATAGGCTCTTCGTGGATCGCGAATGACAATTGTTACTGCCTTTTTTGTGTCTATGCCGTTCAAAACCTCCATATCTTTCATAGATGGATCATATATTTCGGCACGAGCTTTGTACAAGATTGTTTTTTCTTCTTCTCCAGGCTCTGGACCCTTATGGGGTCGATATTTCCAAAAACTAACAATCGTGTTCATTTTTCCAGTTCTACTTTTTCTCAATTGCTTCACCCTCCTTAAAAACTAAATATTCTGCTTTTAATTGAAGAAGGAGGGAATTAAAACCTAAATCATATTCTCTTAGTGTACCGTTTTGATTACTTGATTCAATAGTTGCCGAACCGACATGATAATAATGATCTGTTAATAATAAAATCCCTAAATTTAATAGATCTATAGTTTCATTATCTTGCAAATAAAAAGAAGGCTTATCTTTTCCGATAGCCCCTTTTATATATGCAATAGCTGATTTAGTAGCTCGTATAATACCAGCATCATCGTTTGAATAATCTTCTCGAATAGCTTCCTTTATCTCTCTCAAATCCATATCATTTTTAGGGTCAAGAATCATAAACACACCACCTAACTAAGCTCAACTATCGCCCCATCTACAGTCGGAGTCACTTGTCCAATAACTGCTGGGGCTAATCTTTTTTTGCTTTTGCTAAACGAAACGCTGAAGCCAGTTTAATTTGGTGATCAAACCACGCTGTTACCATGAAATAATTAATACCTTTATCATAGTCTTTGTATTGTTCATATAATACATCTGCAATATCGTAGTTCAAATGCGCATATGAGAAGTCACCGACGACAGGCGTTGTAGCTGCATCAGTAAAGATTACTGGCTTACCTAATACTTGCTCTGGTTGTGCGTTATATAACGTAGCACTTCCATTAGCTAAAGTACGAATAATCGTCACATAGTCAGAAAAACGCATATAAACTGTTGCATTTTCTCGAAAATCTTCGTGTAAATCTGCCAAAGCATTGGTGATTGCTTCATATAGGTCGTTTCCTTCTACTTCCTTGATATTCACTTCTGTTTTATCATAGAAACTCATATGTTCTTCACCACTTTTAGGTGAAGTAGCAAATGAAACTTTGCGTTCCTTTGCAGCAAGCCCTGCACGTAAGTTATTTTCTACTGTTTGAACTAGGTTCGTATTCGTTCCCATCAATACTGTATCAGTAATCCCAGCTTTTACTTTTGTTTGAAATCGTCCAAAATTAACTGAATCTCCTTTCAGTTCTATTTCTTTAGCAGCTTCTCCATCTTGAATAAAATTATCGTCATCAATTGTGAATGAGATACGAGGAATTACAAGATTCGTAATTTGGGTTACTGCTTCTTTTTCTCTCAACTGATTTTTTACTAGCGGTTCCGCAATAATATCATTTGTTAATGTAGAAGGCAGGAATTTATTTCCTTTTGTAGTCGAATTATCTCCTAATACTTGCAGAACATCTGAATTCACAGGACGATTAGCCATCGTTGCTCGAATTAATTCTGCTTTTGCATCAATAATTTTTTGCTTAGGATCTGTGGCTTCTGTAAAGTTACCTTTCGAAAGGCTTGCTTTTTGTTCTGCTTCCATTTGATCATGTTGATTCTTGATAATATCAAATCTTTGTTGTAACTCTGCTGCAGTTTTATTTAATTGATTTAATTCTTCAACAGTTACTGAAGTATCAGCTGCTTTTTGAGAAATTTCATCTTTAGTTTTTTGTATTTGTTTTCCTACCGTTGTCATATCTTGTTTTAATTCAAAAAGTGTCTTCATTTTTAAAGTCCTCCTAATACGTTAGTTATATATTCTTTATCTTTTTTTGCCTGTTCGATTATTTTTTTTCTTTCATGATCATCTATTTGATTTTCTTGTTTAGTCATTAAGAATTTCTCAGGAACTCTTTGATAATTACTAAAGAGTTTTTCGCTAATAGATGCTGCTATTTGATTCGAAGATTCAACAATGTCACATAAACCATAGTCAAATGCTTCTTTTGCTGATAACCAAGTTTCCTCATCCATAATTTGTTTGATTTTTTCTTCTGTCAACTTTTCACCAGCTTTTGCTAAATACGTAACTACAGAAGATTCAGCTATTTTATCCAAATCATCTGCTTGTTTACGTAACTCTTTGGCATTCCCCATCGAAAATGTCCAAGGATTGTGAATCATTAACATGCTGTTCTCAGGCATAACGACTTCATCACAGCTTGCTACAATTACACTGGCAATAGAAGCCGCTAAAGCATCCACATGAGCCACAACACGTGCTTTATGCTGTCGTAACATATTTCCGATTGCAATTCCTTCAAAAACAGATCCTCCTGGTGAATTTATGTGAAGATTAATCTGACTAACTTCTCCAAGCTCTTTCAAATCTTTCTGAAAACTTGCTGCAGTAGTATCTGTGTCATCCCATTTGTAGGAAACAATCTCTCCAAATATAAAAATGTCTGCCTCATTTTGATTAGCAGACTGTTTGCATTCCCAAAACTTTTTCATAACTACCCTCCTTTCAAGGAAAAATAAAAAAAACCTAACTATTTTTAGTTACGTCTGTTTCACTAGATTTATTCAACTTTCTTAATGTAGGGTCCATTTCTTGAGGATACATATCGCCTGAAATCCATAGATCAGCGGCTTTACCTCCACGGGGTGGCATTTCTTCAAGCATACGTGCTTCATCTGGCGCCATCCACCCATCACGAATACCACCATGATAAAATTTCTGCCTAGCATCACTGTCTCCACGTAAGAGACCCATCATATTGAACTTAAAGTAGTATCCTTTTATTCTTTCGTTTTTTTGAAGTATCTTCTTGTTAAATTCTCTTTCATATTGCTTCACAATAGGAGTGAGAGTCATATTAACGAATAGTTGCATCAACTGTTCATTTGAAGAAAAACTACTGCTATTAGAGTTTAGAAAAATACTAGGAACGTTAAAAACGTTAGCAATCCGATCTCTTGTTATTTCCTCAGTAATTTTCATATCTGTGGCTACAAAGTTTCGGTTCATTTTTTCAATAGTTACACCTGGCTCTTGAAAGAGTACGCCGCCATTTTCTTCATAGAATCGTCGGAAATCTTCCACTACAGCTTTTCTTTTTTCTTCATCAACACTAGTATTATAAGTTAAAATAAATGAATCACGTAAGGATTGCATTTCTTTTAAAGAGAATTCCCGAACAGCTTTATCAAAATCATTAGAATTTTTTAATACTTGTATTGGGCTAATTCCCTTCCAATTTCCATTTCCTGCAATGTGTCGTACATGAATAACATCAGAATTATGAAAGTAGAATGTTTTGCCATCGTTATTCACTTGATACCATAATTCTTTACTATCCCTTTCAATTATTGGATTAACACAATTTGGATTGAATGGAACTAACGAATCTAATTGCCCACGCATATCTCGAATAATTAAAGCATACCCATTCCCATTCGTGTTTCTGCTAACTTCAAGAACATTAATTATTTGATCTAAAGTTTGATTTTTATTAGGGAAATACATCAATCGATCCATTGATTCATCGAACTGTTGTTTGTAATTAAGATATTTTTTGAATGGTAGACTGGATAATGTATTACTTAAACGAGAAATGACTGAAAATATATTTTCGTTAGTTTCAAGAGTTGAATTTTCTAATCCAAAAAAAGGCTTTCCAATCCATGATTTAAAATTTTGATTTTCAGCATATCCTTTGATAATTGATTGTTTGATGAATTTAGGAGTTATTTTGTTAATAGTCCTTTGGAATTTATTCATTTATTAACCTCCTCTCATCATTTCTCTTATACTTATAAATCCAACAGTTCCTGTTTGTTTTGATTTTTTAGCAAACATTTCTACTATACTTACATGACTATTTAACACTGATGCAAAACCGTCAATTTTTCTATTTTTTGATTGTTTCGTAGGCATCCAATTATTATTTCTATCTTGTACTAGTTTTACATTTGATAAATACCATCTAAAAATTTTTTGCTGATTATAAATAACTTTGCCATCTAAAAATCGTTCTTTTAAGTCTTTCATTGGTCCACCAAGAGTAGTGAATCCTTGAATAGCTTCTTCCATGACAAATCCAAAATCAATCATTTGTTGATTTAAAATCAGACTATTTCTTCGATCATATCTAATTTTCAACACTTTATACTTTTTTGATTGTTCCACAAACCAGTCAAAAACAAACTGATAATCAACATAACTTCCTGGTGTCACGGTTAAATCACCTGATTTTATCCAAGCATCCAACCGTTGTTTATTATTGTCGTTGTTATATCTTTCTTGCGAAATCCAACTATGTTCTAAAACTGCTATTTCTCCAGTTTCATAAATGGGAAATTCCAAATTAGCCGATGTAAAGTCTTGTGTTTCTGATAAGTCATATCCTCCAACACATTCTTCACCTTCCATCGTTTTCCAATCAATTATTTTGTTATTCTTATTAATTGTTTGCATATCTAAAAACGATAATTCGTCTATGTCAGAAAATAAATTAAACTGTTTTGTGAGCCAGTCAGCTTTCTCTTGAGGACTGTTACGTTCTGTTTTCCAGTCGGTTACTAAATCAACAAATGACATTAAGCCAATGTTAGGATTTGCTTTAATCCAGTTTCTTGGATCATCCGCTTCTGAAACATCGTCTAGTTTTGCTACAAAATAAAAAACCCGTTCATCCAGACCATCTTCAAGATGTTCTAAACAATCGAGTGCATTATCATAATATTGCATAAGTGGTCCATCAAGAACATAACCTGCTGTAGTTATATAAACTATTAGTGGTTGTCTTCGCGTACCGCGAGATTTTTTTATTACATTAATCAATTTGAAATTTATAAATTCATGGATTTCATCGAAAATCGCAAAATGAGTATTTAATCCATCGAGTTTTTTACTATCCGATGCTCGAGCCTCCATCTTAGAAAAAGTTGCTTCGTCTTTAATTAATGATCTTTGTGGCTTATACTTTTTGTCTAATCTAGGAGATTGCTTTACCATTTCCTTTGTTTTATCAAATAAAATTGATGCTTGATCTTTCGCATTGGCCAAAACATAGACATTAGCACCTTGCTCGTTATCATATCCCAACATATAAGCTGATAATCCGCTGATAAGTGACGTTTTACCATTTTTTCGTCCTACAAATGTCAAAGCTTCACGAAAACGTCGGATTCCTGTGTCTTTATGAATCCATCCAAACATTGAACCAATGATAAAATGTTGCCATGGTTGCAAAATAAATCGGTCAAAGTCTCCTTCAGTCGGACGGCAATTATCTTCAATAAATCGAATTGGACGATGCCCTACTTCTTCATCAAAAATCCACGGAAATTCTTCGGTTCCTTGTCGTTCTAAATCTAATATATGCCTTTTAGCAGCAAGAATATTTTCTTTACTCGCTGGTATAGATTCATCGATCAAACGTTCAGCGTACCAAGTAGTCAATAATTCTGGATAGGGTTCTAATAATATCCCGCCCCAAGAAGCTTGTTCCTCCTTGTAGTTTTCCCACCATTTTTCTAACTCAGAATAAGATAAAGAAGTCAATTCCATTCTGAATCATCTTCTTCATCTTGAGATAGTTTTATAGCTAATTTTGCTCTAGAAGCTGGAGAAAGTCCTAAATCTCCACCAAAAACACGTAAATTTTTGGAACATGTATCCATTTGTTTTGATAATGGATTCCCATACATCTCTGGTGGTTCATTGAATTCTTTACCACTTGCTTCAGCAAGCTCTTTATTTCGTTTGTATTCTTTTTTGTACTCTCTTTGCATTTTTCTATATTGCTTTCTTAATTCTACATATTGAGAATACCAGTCACTATACATAGCCATTAAGTAAACATCTGGATTCGTCACTAATTCAACTGATAGTAGTTCCTTTTTAATAAAATCAAATACTTCTTTCCCTTGTTTATCAAGCCATGAAGGAGCTCTAATTTCATCTGTTTTCATTTTCAATTTTTCTTCAACTTCTGCTCGCTTCTTCAATTCTTTTGTATTTCTTTTGTTTGGATTCTTTTGGAGCAATTGTAGTCTTGCACTTTTAGCTGGTCTTGGCATAATTTCACCTTCTTTCATTATTTTCTGACTGTCTCAAAAAAATCGAAAAGCGGTATTTGTGTAAAGGAAGGGCCGCACCGGTCTTGGCGCCCCTCCTGTTTCTACTTTTCTAAATAGGGGGGCTACTTATCTTTACTTCTTCTAAGTTCTATTTCCACTCGTAAATTCTCACACGCTAATCTAGGTGTCGCTAAAACTTGGTGATTAGTCTCACGAGATACATAGGTTGATTCTATAATTACAGTTCCGTCCAAAACATCCGTTTTTAATTTATTAATTCCTTCAATGAGATGATCTAAAGACTCAATCTGTTTATTTTTTGCATTACTCTCTTGTTGCATAGAACTTCACTACCTTTCTCTTCGTCTTAGCTTTCTTTTCTCCTCCTGATTTCTCAGGATGTTCTTTGTTATGGCAAGCAAGGCAAACAAGCTCTAGGTTATCTATGTCCCAGAACTTAGTTATATCTTCTCTTGCTTCGATTATGTGATGGACAACTACTCCTCTTGTTATTATCCCTCGGCGTTGACACTCTTGGCATACACCAAAGTCTCTTGCTATAACTAGCTCTCTAAGCTTCCTCCACTTGTTCGTCTTATAGAGTTTGTCTATCTCATCTCTAGGCCTAGCTTCTTTCATTTACATCTCTCTCTTGTGCCCAATGATTTTTCTATCTAAATGATTACTGCCATCAGAGGTATCGTAATATTCAATAGAAATATCGTTAGCCCCATCATTTGAATGTCTTTAAGTTGTATAGATGTCAATAAAGTAGACACAAAAAGAGCAGATACTTAAAGATTTTC
>ERZ1034962.422-NODE-422-length-20266-cov-10.600762_pt1 | contig 20266 bp, 32 predicted proteins | sample MGYA00520696_ERZ1034962 | MGnify/ENA primary metagenome ERZ1034962 (study PRJEB33766, sample SAMN09781770) | gut metagenome | biome: gut microbiome | host: Homo sapiens | place: Madagascar | study: EMG produced TPA metagenomics assembly of the PRJNA485056 data...
GTCAGCGCCAGGCGGAGCAGGCGGTGAATCCCGGCGGCGGCGGTGGCGGCGGTTATATGAACTTTGGCGTATTCACGGTTACGCCGGGAACCACTTACACTGTTACCATTGGCGCTGGCGGTTCCGGCAGTACTGCTTATGGAAGCAGTGGCGGCAAAACTTCTTTTGGCGAGTTGCTCAGTGCTGACGGTGGCCAGCATGGCGATGACTACATTGGCGGTAGCGGCGGCACTGGTGGCGGGCGTGGCAACGTTTTCGATTCCGAAACGAATCAAGATACAGGATATACAAGATATTGTTATGCTGGCGATGCGCAATATGGGGGAGCTGGCGGCGGCGGCGGCAGATACCAATCATATGTATACCACGGTCGAGGTGGAATATATGGTGGGTCAAGCAATAGTGAATTTAAGGCTTCTCCGGGCGTAACGTTAACATCCGCAGGCGAAAACGGCGTTAACGCATATATCTTTTATAAAGACGCGCAATATGCTAAATATCTTGGAAAAGCTACGACCAATGGTGCAGGCGGTGGTTGGGGCGGTAACGCTGGCAAAGGCGCCTACGGCGGCGGTGGTGGTTACTTAGCAAATGGCGGCGATGATAACGGAATAAATAACTCCACTGCAACGCGCGGTGGTGGCGGCGGCGGCTGGATGGGCGGCGATGGTGGCGACGGCGGGAAAGATGGTTCGGGAGGCGGCGGTGGATATGGGCCATTGAAACTAGCAACCGACGGTCGCGACGATGGCGGCAAAGGTGGTTTAGGTTATGGCGCAGGCGGTGGCGGCTGTTGGGGTAACGGCGCCCCTGGTATCTGCATCATAGAATACTAAGGTGGTGAGCAAATGAACATAGCGGTAATCAAGGACGGCGTATGCGTAAACGTATGCGTATTTCAAGACCTAAATACCGCGCAAAGCTTTCTCAAGGCGAACGTTTGGCCGGGCGCGAGCGAAGTACTGGAAGCGCCGGACGGGTACGGCATCGGGGACAGTTACGCGGACGGCGCGTGGACTAAAGCGCCAAGTGAACAACCCGAACCCGTGGAACCGGTAGAACCAACGCCGACGCTCAGTGAGCGGCTGACGGCGGCAGAAAAGCAAAACAAGTTACTCAGCGCCCAAATAAAGGCGCAGAGCGAGCGAACCGAGTTTCTGGAAGACTGCATCGCCGAAATGGCGACGCTTGTCTACAATGCTTAAAAAAATTTTACAACGAATACGAGGGGGTATTTTGATGATGGCTATGTTTTTTGCACAGAGGGTAATATTGGGCAAGACCGCGTTTGAAGATGTACCTAAGGCGCTCAAGGCTAAGACGGCGGAGATACTGATCGAATCGGGACTGCCGGAGATGGTGCCGGTGGAGTATGGCGGGACGAAAGAATAAGCGTGCGGCGAATTGCGCCAGCAAGCAAATTCAAGAGAGGGGTGGAATGACATATGTATCGCGTCGAAAGCCTGCCCATTAGCATTCCTATTGGGCGACAGGGCGAAAACCATGCGATGAAAATAGAAATAGACTGCTCCAGCTTTTTAGCGGAGTGGCCGCAAGCCACAATAACCGCCATGCTCAGACGCAGTGTTGCTGAAAACCCGTATATCCTTGTAACCAGCATAGACAGCAGCGGCATTTTGACGTGGGAACCCACGGCACATGACACCGGCATTGAAGGCGACGGCCAAATTGAAATACGCGCGGTAGAAAACGACGTGCTGGCAAAGTCCGTAACGGCCATCGTGTGCGTTGAACGCAGTCTTACTCCGCCTGAACCCGATACGCCTATTGATTGGGTTGAGAATATTAAAAGCGATATTGCACAGTCCGTAACCAGCGCGGCAAACAGCGCAAGCGACGCGGCCAAAAGCGCCGCGTCTGCGCAGGAAAGCGCCACGGCGGCAGCGGGATCGGCAGCGGCGGCGCAGTCGTCCGCAAACGCGGCGGCGGGCAGCGCAAGTGCGGCGAGCAAGTCAGCCGCGAGCGCGGCAACGTCGGCGGATGCGGCGAGCGGGTCGGCAAGCGCGGCGGCACAGTCGGCGGGCGATGCGGATGCGTCGGCCAAAGCATCGGCGGCAAGCGCGGCAGAGGCGGCGGGCACGCTGGATAGCGTCAAGGCATCGGCAGACGCGGCGGCGGCATCGGCGCGGGCGGCGGCTGAATCGGCGAGTGGAGCGGCAGGCAGTAAGAGCGCGGCGGCGCAGTCGGCCACGGATGCGGCGGGGTCTGCATCGGCGGCGGCGGGCAGCGCCACGCAATCGGCGGCGGCGCGGGACGCGGCACAGGCGGCACAGACGGCGGCGGCGCAGTCGGCATCGGATGCGGCAGACAGTGCCACGGCGGCATCGGGCAGCAAGGACGCGGCGGCGCAGTCGGCGGGCGAGGCGGCGGCTAGTGCGGAGGCGGCGGCGCAGTCGGCCACGGCGGCGGCGGGGATTATCGACGATACGGTTATTACGGAGAAAAAGGCGTGGTCGAGTAAGAATACGGTGGATAAGCTTTTGCCGATGCAGAAAGTGACGGGCAATCCGGTGGCCATAGAGACGCTTGAGGGGTATCCTTTGGAGCTAAGTGCGAGTTGGGAGCCTAAGCAAGATGGCAGCGGCACTCCGTCGCCAGATAATGTGAGGCCGATAACCGGGACTAAACTTGTGACGCTGCGGGAATCAAACGCGAACTTGCTAAATCCGGCCGATATTGTCAACCGAACCTTCGCGCCTTATAACTTACGAATAGATTTAGTCGATAAAAGCACGCTCCGAATCAAAGGGACATGGCAGGAAAGCGAAACGCGCAGCTTTGTGATAATGGAGCTTAATAACAAATTGTTAAGCGGACGCGGGCTAAAAATTGCTGATACAGTGACAAACGGTACACCTTTGGCGCACACACTGTATGGCCTAAGGACACGAGATGAGACAGCCATAGCATTAGCTACGGCCGAAGGTGGCTGGCCGCCCGGCACGGCAGTAGACATGACCCTAAAGGTAGGCGTATATGCGCCAGAAACAGCACTAACAGAATATCAGCCATACAATGGGAAAGATTTATCGCTGACTCTGCCGCACACGATCTACGGCGGAAAAATTGACCCGGCCACAGGCAAGGGGCACGAGACGTGGGACTATATCGATAGCTATGCAGGCGAGACCCTGCCGGGAGAGTGGATCAGTGACAGGGATGAGTATGCGGCGGGGGCTACTCCTACGATGGGCGCGCAGGTGGCGTACAAGCTGGCTACACCCGTGCCTTTTACAGCCACGGGCGGGCAGACGTCACTTGCGTTGGATGGCACAAACATAATTATAACGGATACGGATACTTTGACCGTCGGCGGCGTCAAGCCGATACGCAAGCTTATCGACGATACGCGGGTGGGGACGGATAATGTGTGGTCGGCAAAGCATACTGTAGGTACGCTGCTGCCGATGCAAAAAGTGACGGGCAATCCGGTGACCATAGAGACGCTTGCAGGGTATCCTTTGGAGCTAAGTGCGAGCTGGGAGCCTATACAGGAGGGAGAGGGAGAGCCTAGTCAGGATAATGTAAGGCCGATAAAGGGGCGAGATAATGTAAAAATAACGCGCAAAAACAAAACGCAGGAAGATAGCATAACGCTTACCCTCCCCACCACCATCTACGGCGGCGAGGTGGATGTGGAGACGGGGATGGGTTACGAAAAATGGGAGGCCGTGGAGCTTAATGGCACTGAGAGATGGCAAGTAAGACAAGTTATAGATACATACTCTTACGTAGTGAGTCTTAAATCTAGGTCTATGCAAGGGATATGCTCACATTACAAAAAACTTACATATGCTGATGTAGGATCATCAACCGTTGCGGGAACAATAGGCTGTTACATGGAATATAGTTTGTCTGCAATCTTTAATGTGCCTTTTGCAAGCATAGAAGCTTGGAAAAGTTACCTTGCCGCTCAATACGCTGCAGGAACGCCAGTCCAAATTGTTTATAAAAGTGATGCGCCGGAGAGCTTCGCGGCGACGGGCGGCGGCAGGATAGACGCACTGGCAGGCCCCAACACGATTTCGACCGACGCGGACACTTTGATCGCAACCGCCCCCACGCTGCCCCAGACCACTGCGAGCGCGGCAGAAAGGCAGGCGGCAAAGCTGGATTACGTCGCCATGATGGCAGACGTGGACGTGGACGACCTGACGGCGGTAGACGATGCAGGCGCGGATGCCGACATGGATATGGACATGCCGACGGGCATAGAGGGGAGTGAGACGGATGGCAAGCAAGAGGTATGAGCTAGTCAAGGGGTACTACGATAAGAGGCTTTGGACAAAAAAAATGCTTAAAAATGCCGTAGTCAAGGGCTGGATTACGCAGGATGAGTATGACGGGATAGTGGGCGTGACGGACGCGCCCACCGAAGCGGACGGCAGCGGCGGCGAGGCTGCGCCCGACTACGAGCAGATGGCCGCCGCCGTGCGCGCAAAGCGGGACGCGCTGCTGGCGGCGAGCGACTACACACAGGCGACCGACTATCCGTCCACATATGCCGCGCGCACGGCATGGGCGGAGTATCGGCAGCAGCTTAGGGACGTGACCAAGCAGGCGGGGTTTCCGGCGGATGTGGTGTGGCCGGTGCCGCCGACGGAAAAGTAGGTGCATCATGCGCGGCACGGGCAATCTGATACGCGCGCCGACTAACCATCGGCGCACGAAAGATATAAAAGGGAGGACATAGATATGAATAAGATCGCGGCGAGCGACTTCGTGCGATGGCTGCAAAAGCAGCACGACGATAAGTGCGGGTACATTATGGGCACGAGCGGACAAGCGCCTAAAGACCTGGGCAAAAATAGCTGGTACTTTACTCAGTACCACGACCGCGGCGAGTATACCGCGGCGCAAGAGGCTAAGGCGCTGTACTGGTATAACAATGCGCCGCGCGTCTTTGACTGCGCAGGCATGGCGGAGGGCGCGGTGGTCGAGATGCTGGGTCTGCCGCTCAAGGACGTCAATACCAAGGCGAGATACATATACAGCGACTGGTGCGCGGGCGCGAACAGCACCGACATGAGCAGGCTCCCGCGCGAGCCGGGCGTGGCGGTATTTAAGACCCGATCCAAGCCGGGCGCGATACATCACATAGGCTATCTGGAGCGGCCGGTCGTCGAGGGCGACACGGCGGGCGACTGGTACGTGATCGAGGCTAAAGGCGTGATGTACGGCGTGGTGCGCACCCGCCTCAACAATGACAAAAATTGGAACTGCTGGGGCTACATGAAAAAGTACTTTGACTACAAATCCGCGCCGCCCCAGCCCGCGCCGGTCAAGCCCGGCCAGATACGCATAACCGGTGGCAGCGTCAACCTGCGCACGGGGCCGGGCACGGAGTACGACGTGGGCACCGTGGCACACTACGGCGATACCTACGACCGCGCAAAGACGGACGGCTGGACGCCGGTCAAGGTGGGCGACGAGGTGCTATGGGTAAGCGATAAGTACGCGGAGGTGGTCAAGATATGACCGATACGATAATCGTGGCGCTGATAACCGGCGGCATAAGCCTGCTGGGCGTGATCGTAAGCAATGTGGCGACCCATCGCAAGACCATGGCGCTAATCGAATATAAATTGCAGGAATTGCGAGGAGACGTTACTACACTAAGCCGCCGCGTGGATGAGCACAATCATTTGGTAGAGCGCATGGCTGCGGTCGAATCCAGCACTAAATCCGCACACCACAGGCTCGATACCCTTGAGCAAAATATAAGGCACGACTAAAATCATAGGAGGATAAGCATATGGAGTTTGATTTCACACCCATTTTTCAGGCAATAATAGCCCTGCTAGGCGCGCTGATTACCTATTGGCTGATACCCTACATCAAGTCCAAGGCATCGGCGCAGCAGCAGGCGTATGTATCGGTGCTTGTGCGCACGGCGGTACAGGCGGCGGAGCAGCTCTACGGCGCGGGCATGGGCAAAGCCAAGCTGGACTATGCCCAGCAGTGGCTAAACGAGCGCGGTGTAAAGTACAGCCGCGCGGAGATAGAAGCGGCGGTTAGAGACCTGAGCAATGATATTGTAAGCGTGCTGGGCGCGGGCGACGAGGCGAGCAAGAGCGGCGGCGATAAGTCGGGAGGCGATTAACCATGCCCGACGACCCGTTCAGCGGCATCAGCACAGAAGAAATGTACGAACGCATAAACGCCGCGAGACTGGGGCGTGTGAATACCCAGATTGCAAAAATGCGGCTTATAGACCGCGAAAAGTACGCGGACATAGGCGCGGCAGTCGGGTATGACCGAACGACCGTTGCGCGGCGAATGAACGGAATCATAAGGCAGCTATCATCGGGCGGTTAAGCCGCCCATATTTTCAAGGCCAACTTGTAAGGAATCCTTACAGGCTGGCCTTTTTTAATGCGCAAATTTTGCCCGTGAATGCAGCATGAACGCCCGCAAACGCCCCCGCCAAAATGCCGAATAAGCGATAATTACAGCAAGGGAGGGGAAAACGATATGGCATACGGATACGCTTACGGCAACCAGACGGTCACGCCCAACAGCTACTTCAACGCGAACTACACGCCGCCGCCACTGCCTATGAGCACGGCACAGCAGCAGCAAATCCAACCTCAGACCAACGTCAACTGGATATACGTAAACGGCATACAGGGCGCGCGGGAGCATATCGTTCAGCCCGGTCAAACCGTTTGGATGATGGACAACAACGACCCTATCATTTACGTGAAAGCGGTCGATATGATGGGCTCCACGACGTTCAAGGCAATGCTGCTGACCGAATATAACTTTTCAAAGTCAGCGCAAAACAGCCAGCAGGAAGCTGCCGACATGAGCCAATTTGTCAAAAACGACGATTTTGAAAAGCTGGGCGCGCGAATGAACGAGCTTGAAAATCGCTTGAGCGCGCTGGTGAATGAGATCGGAGGTTTGAATACATGAATCCTCTCATAAGCATGATGGCCAAACAGGCCAACAGCAATATGCCTCAAATGCAGATGCTACAGCAGTTCATGAACTTTAAAAAGGACTGGACGCCCGAGACGGCTCAGGCAAAGATAAATGAGATGCTGAAAAGCGGGCAGATAAACGCCCAGCAACTTGAACAGGCCAAGCAAATGGCCCAGCAAATGCAGGGTCTTTTGGGCGGCAAATAACATATCGATACAACCGCCGGGTGCGCAACGGTGATTGCAAAATAAGCCTAAAAAACAGGAGGAAAAAGCATGGATAACATGACCCCCGCCGACGTAATGGCTATGACGCGAAACGACGGAAACGATAGTTTCTTCGGCGCGAACGGCTTCTTCGGCATAATCGTACTGTTCTTTATATTCGCCATGTTTGGTGGCGGCGGTATTGGCGGCTGGGGCGGGAACAACGCGGCCGCACAGGGCGCGCTTACCCGCGCGGAGCTGGCTGACGGCTTCAACACCGCCGAAATCCAGCGCAACCAGAGTGACATTATTCGCGACCAGTTCGGGCTCCAGCAGGAAATCATGAACAACCGCTTTGCGCTGGCCGACACTGCGAACGGAACTCAGCGTGAGATCATGCAGAACCGTTTCGAGAACCAGCAGATAGGCTGCAACACGCAGAAGGAAATCATGCAGAACCGCTATGACAATGCGCTGGCGATTCAGAATCTTCAGGCGCAGATGGCGCAGTGTTGCTGCGAAACTAAGACGGCCATACATGCCGAAGGCGAGGCCACGCGCTCGCTGATGCAGTCCAACACCATACAGGAACTGCGCGATCAGCTTCAGGCGGCACAGCTCCAGCTTGGCACTCTGTCTCAGACCAACACCATAATCGGCACGCTGCGCCCCACGCCCATTCCCGCCTACATAACCTGTTCGCCCTACCAGAGCGAGCAGTATAACTGCGGCACGTATGGCGGCTGCTGCGGCCGATAAGCTCTAAACTCAACTGACATTCGCTATTAACAGCGCGACGCCCGGCAGATATTAAGCGCTGTCGGGCGCTATCTTTTTAAGAGAAAGGATTTACAGTTATGAGCAATAACAATTGCCGAAACAGGTATTATAAGTCGGCGCAGACCGCCTACAACAACACCGCCCAGGTCTACGCGGCGGCGGGCACTCAGATCAATATCGAGGGCAATCTGGCAACCAACACGGGCTGCTCGATAGACACCCAGACCGGCGGCTTTAACATCAACGACACCGGCCTTTATCGGATAAGCTATGACGTGACGCACACGCCCAGCGCGGCGGGCGTGGCCATTGTGCAGCTATACAACGGCGCGAGCGCGCTCCCCTGCGCCATATCGCAGGAAACCGTGGCGGCAGACAGCGTATATACCACGCACGTTGAAACCGTTTTGTACCTTGCGGCGTGCTGCGCGATACGACCGGCCATAAGCGCGCGCATAAGCGGCGTGGCGGGCACGATTAACCATGTGTGCGCAAGCGTGGTGAGACTGGCATGAATACGCTCAAATGGCTGTCCGAAAAGCTGATGGGCAACATAAGCGAGGCCAAAGAGTACATCGACAAGGCGTACATGTGCAAGGAATCCGATAAGCCAGTTGCCGATTGGTGCATGGCTATGGCCAACGGACATTTACAGTTCAATGTGGCCGGGCTGGCGCTGATGGACAAGGCGCTCAACGAATTTTCGGACGAACTGCTTGCACCGGGAGTTAAGGCGGTATACGCGCTTCAGCGCGCGGAGATCGTCAAGCAGACCTCACATGCGAGGGCGCTTATCGACATGTACGGGAAATAAGAACAGGGCAAGAGCGGACGCGACATGCGCCCGCTTTTTTGTTATGCCTTAAACATAAGTTATGCTTGTTATGCCGATTATATATCAGGCATAGCGTATTGACATTATGCCCGCTATGAGTGTATCATAATAAGCATAAGTTATGCCCGCTATGCTTATGACATAACAGACATAATGCACATAACTGGAGCGTGAGAGACATGAGAACCATAGTCGTAGCCAACCAGAAGGGCGGCGTGGGCAAAACCACGACCGCACACGCGATGATCGCAGGGCTTGCCAAGCGCGGTTTCAGCGTGCTGGGCATCGACCTTGACCCACAGGGCAATTTATCGTCCGCGTGCGGCGCGGAGCAGTATGACGCGGCGACGATGTACGACGTGCTGACCGGTAAGGCCAGTGTGTCAAGCGCGATTCAGGAATTGGGCGAACCGCGCTATAAGCTCTTAGCGGCCAATATAATGCTTGCAAGCGCCGAACAGGAGCTAACACAGGTGGGCAAGGAATATCGCCTTAGAGAGGCGCTGACGGGCTTACAGGGCATTGATTACGTGATAGTCGATACGCCGCCGTCGCTGGGCATACTGACCGTCAATGCCTTTACCGCCGCGAACTGCGTAATCATACCCACCACGGCGGGCGTGTTCGCCGCAACCGGGATAGATCAGCTTAACATCACCATCGGCAATGTACGCAAGTATTGCAACCCCGGGCTGTACATCGCGGGCATACTCTTTACCCGCTACAACGCGCGCACGAACGTTGGCCGTCAGATAAGAACGCTGACGGAGCAGCTAGGCGAGCGCATATCCGCGCCGACATACCGCACCTGCATCCGTTCGGCGGTAGCGGTGGAGGAAGCGCAGATAAGCCGGGAGGATATATTTACCTATGCGGCAAGTTCGACCGTCGCCGCCGACTACAACGACTTTCTGGAGGAGTTCTTGAAAAATGGCTAAAAAAGCATTTGATACGGATAGGCTGTATGGCAACTTTATGAGCGTCAAGGGACAGGAAGAACCCGCGCGCAAGAGCAATGCAAAAAGGCGCGTATGCTTTGCCGTGCCCGCCGACGTGTACGCCGACGCGCAGAAGATAGCGCAGGTAAGGCTTGCGAGCATGAGCGAGATCGTGTCAAGGCTGCTGACCGAATACGTCGCCGGGAATCAGGACGCGCTGACCACTTACGATAGCCTTGCTGCGGCCAGGCAGGAAAAAGTGTGATGCGAATGAAATCTGAATATTCGCATATGTACTATGTCAAGCTTGCGCCTGGCATTCTGCGTCGGCTGCGCAAGCAAAAGGGATTGACGCAAAAAGAGTTGGCGCAGAAAACCGGTGTAGCGGCAGGAACCATCTGTAATTGGGAGCGAAATTTATGCACATGCAGCGAACGTTACATAAAGGCGCTTGCACAGGCTTTAGACTGCACCGTCGATGAGCTGTCTGACGGCGCGGAAAGCGTGACGGTATCACGACGTGCCAGCGGCATAAAACCGGCACCCTTGCCCAAGGCCAACATGATAAGTTGGTATCGTAAAGTTTGCAGACTGACCATAAAAGACTTGGCGCATAAAGTGGGCACTTCGGCCAATACAGTCGTTTTGTGGGAAAACGGCAAAGTAATACCGCCTGCCCCCAAAGTGCTATTGCTGGCTAAAACGCTCGGGTGCACCGTGAATGACCTTAAAATTCCCGGGGCATTTGATTTTGACTTTACAAATTTTGCATATAATTTGCGGCGTTTGCGCTGTGCGCGGGGATTGTCACGCGCCGAACTCAGCCTTGCGCTTTTTGGCCATCCGCGCACCGCTGGGTTGGGAGCTTTGGAGCGTGGTAAATACTCACCCGGCTTTGCACAGATTACGCAGATTATGCAAGCGTTAAATTGCACGCTTGATGACTTGCAGCTCGCCCCAGATGCACCTGCGGAGCAAAAGTGGATTAAAACCCAGTCTGCCGCCCAGTCTAAGCTGCGTCGTAAGCGGCTTGAGCGGGGATTATCGCAAGCTAAGCTGGCGCAGGCTTTAGGAGTGTATGGGGCTTATATTTCGCTTTGGGAGATTGGCGCAGGCCGTCCCAATGCGGCTTCGATGCAAAAGCTTTGCGATTTTTTCCATTGCTCACCTGACGATCTATTTATTACGCCAAGCAAGAGTGAAGAAAAAAGCTAAGAAAAAAGTTAAGGCAAAAGTGAAGACCATTTTGTTGACCCCACCAAAACGGCATACCATTTTTTCCCGAACCCGGAAAAAGGCCCCCAGAATCGCTTCTGAGGGCTTTTGCTTTGCAGACTGTTAAATGTGCGTCTGCCCCGCAAAAACGCCTTAGAAGTCAAATATGGGGCTTACAGAGGCATCGTAGCATGTCTGAACTTGTTGACTTCAAAAAGCATGCTTAAAAGGGCACAAAAAAGAGCTTACGGCCATTGCTCGAAGCAAGGCGGTAAACTCTTTTTTGGCACTAAAGATAATGCTATTTCAATCCACGCCGGCCTTGCGGCCAGTGACATTGGCGTTGCCGCCTTTGACAATCGGACAGCTTATTCTGAGTCACCCCTGCTAATGCGGGGAAAATGCACACCAGACACAGCGGTATCGCTGTTCGACTGCTGTATACATGATAGCACGCCATGAGGCTTTTGTCAAACGTAAAAAAGAAGCCTAAGGTTGCCGCCTTAGACTTCAGTTGTCAGGAAATGAATCCAACAGGTCTGGTCATAACCCGTGTAGCAACACTTATTATTGTATCATTGTCTTGCGATGTTGTCAAGCATAAAAACAGCCCGGAGAGGTTGACGGAAACCCCTCCGGACTGCCTTCATGCGAAAGATAGGCAACCATGTCGCGTGATGATTATACCACATTCGGAGGAAGGTGTCAATACGAGAATGCCCCTCAGAGGCTCTAAAATCGATTCTAAGCGGTTTTTGTGGGGTGGGGTAGTGAAACAACCACCTCGGGCGGGAAACGCCTTAAAATCAATTCTCGGGCGTTATGGTGCTATCCGAGTTTATCCACTCGCTTGTAATGTGCCATAGTCGCCTGCAATCGGGAGGGCGCATTGATTACGAACTCCACACTTTCTATTGAGCGTCCACTTCCGCGACACGGCATATAGTCAACGTGTATATCATCGCAATATCTGTTTATTTCGCATATCGCACCGCGAAGAACAAACCTGTCAAAGTCTGCCCATCGCGGATAGCCGCCTACACGTAGGACATCTCTAAGCTCCTCCACGGAGCACTTAACTATTTGAGATTGACCATTTTCAAGCTGCCTTTGCGTAACATGAGATCGCAATATCTCATAAAGCCTTATTGCGTACTTATTGCTAAATACTAAGACGTTTTGTAATCGATACTGCGTGTATTTTTCCTTGAGGTCAAAAAGATATGGCCCCATAAAAGGGTTAAACCTGATTTTGACCTTGGAATTGTTTGGAACGATTTGGCAATCTCCAATCCATGACATCGTTTGCTCTGTGCCATCTGGCATCGTGCACCATTCGCGCTTTGTTAATGCTATCAAATCTTTCTTTATGGCCGTATAATAATAACCTGTGTTGTCATACTTCAAATCGCAAGCTTTGCATAATTCGTCGATGCTGAAAGTATATATGGTGTCAACCGTATCTGTTGGCTTGATCTTAGAAATAGCAAATAGCACAATCTTTTGTTGCTGAGTAGTCAGGTTATATCGTGATTCGCGGATGAGCTTATTTGCTTTGACGACATATTGCTCTTTGTCTGCGACTGCTTTGTTAGAGCGTGCCATGTTTTTCCCTCCCTTGCGTAATTTGATTGTACCACGGTTTTGCATAAGTGTAAAGGCATAATATGAGTGACACCGAAAAAAAGCTTTTACACCGTTGGCTCAAAGCTCAGTTTTCACGTTCCCTCGCGCGCGCGCGTGCGTATTACTTCACTTGTGTGGTTACTTCTAAATACTTTAGGTAACCTTTATGTATAGTAACTTAGTACAGTATAAGACTGTATCTAGATACTATACTTCTATTACTTTAGAGCGAAAAAAAGCCCGAAAAATGGGCACTTTGAGGCGCTAAAGTGAGAAAAAACTGCCCTAAAAGTGAGAATTTTCTTCCCTCGAAGGGTGAGAAAAAGCTGCCCCGAACGGTGAGAATTTTCTTCCTGAGGGTGAGAATTTTCTTCCCTCGAAGAGTGAGAAAAAACTGCCCTAAAAGTGAGAATTTTCTTCCTGATTCGGTGACACTTTTCTCCGTGTTTCATCGGCTTAACTATGTACTTTTCTTCCGTGAATTGACCAGCCCCGCGCGCAGAGGCAAAATAAATTTAGTAATCACTGGAATACATCGACACATAACAGCATATATAATGTTACACGATAATTAACGGAAGGAGGGCTTTGAAGTGAAACATCACGGCAGTAAACCCAGATATGCGGGATGCTATTACGACACAATAAACGCGCCGGACTTTGACCATCTGTGCGCAATAGTCGATATTACGAGGCGTGCCGTATATATCAACCGCGCGGCCAAACCCGGCGCGAATCTTATTCAGCTAATTGCAAGGCGTGCGGACGGAGACGATGGTTAGTCATCGCCGCCAGCGCCCATAATGTCATCAAGCCAGCAGCGCAAGCGCCACTTGATGTAAATCAGACTGGGGCAAGCCTTTAACCACATGGGTATGTACTTGCTGTTGCGCCACGACTTTTTGCCCTCGCTTTCGGCGGCAATGGCCTCAGCTATGGCCTTTTCGCGCTCGACGCACATTTCGTCCCAGTAGTTCCAGCTTCTCGTTTCCGTCACGACTTTATTTTCTCCAAGCGGTATGTCCTTCAGCGACATGGTAGCACCTCCCAAATATACAGCAATATACAGCAAAACGGGACGTTTTTACACGTCCCGTCTTACCTATCACAGGGCCCCCTCAGTAACGGGGACGCATTTATTATGCACCCGAACGGGTACTTTTGTCAAGCAAATCGTGCAATCTTTCTGACTGCGCAATTTGTTCATCCACCTCGCCGTTGTCCAGGTGGTCGGGGAGGGTGGATGTACTCATATACCATGCGTATTCAATGTCAAGCAAAGTATCTACTACATGTTGCCCGTGATCGCCCAGAGCACGATACTTCTTTATATGTTCGCGTTCTGCTGGACTTACGTAGAGTTCATCGGTTGTGTTCACCAAATCTTGATACAGGTAATTAGCGTCGCACTCTAACACCTCCATTATGGAACATAGTATGTCACGCTTTGGCGTGGTTGCATCACTTTCATAATTGCCGACTGCGCCGTTGGTGACATGCAATGCTTTTGCTAGCTGTTCTTGCGTCATGCCTTTTCTCATGCGAGCTTCTTTTATTCTGCTTCCTATACTCATGCCTTTTCACCTCCATTCTTTTGTAAGCAAATACATTATACAATTTTTCTTGAGAATAGTCAATATTTTCCTCATAAAAAATATAGACTTTTGCTTGACATACTAACAATTTGTGAGTATAATGTGCTTGTATCACACAAAACGTGAGAAACGGAGGCAAAACATGACGAATCAGGAAATCGGGGTAAACATCAAGAAAATCATTGATGAGCGCGGCTTGAAGCAAAAGTACGTTGCTGATAAGGCAGGCTTCACGGAGGACGACCTTAGTCGAATGATTAACGGCTATAAGCCCATTCGCGCTGAGTACCTTCCTACGATAGCGAAGGTTCTCGGAGTTACCATTAACGACCTTTTCGGTATGGCATGACATAATAGGAGGAACATCATGAACGAACTCAAGACTTTTCAGAATCCGAAATTCGGAACGATAAGAACCACGACCATCAACGGCGAACCATGGTTCGTGGCGGTTGACGTGTGCAAGGCGTTGGAAATCGATCCGACAGCGACACGCCGACTTGATGAAGACGAAAAATCTGCCCTGCGTTTAACGCAGACCAGCTCCAATGGCACGACACAGGAACGCGAAGTTACCATCGTCAACGAACCCGGCCTGTACGCTTTGGTTCTTGGCAGCCGCAAGCCGGAGGCGAAAGCGTTCAAACGCTGGATAACGCACGAAGTAATCCCCACCATCCGCAAGCACGGCGCATACATGACGCCGGAGACAATAGAGAAGGTATTGAGCGATCCGGACACGATAATCAAGCTGGCGACGGATCTAAAGGAAGAGCGCGAGCGCACGGCGGCACTGAACGCCAAGATAAAGGCGGATAAGCCCTACACGGAGTTTGGCGCGGCGATAGCGGCCAACAGCGACGCGATACTGGTAAGGGATTTCGCAAAGCTGCTTCACAACGACGGCATTAAGATGGGCGAGAAGCGGCTGTACAAGTGGCTGAGGGAGAACGGATTCTTGATGCAGACCGCGCCTACAAAGCCGTATCAAAAGTACGTGGACATGGGATGGTTTAGAGTTGACGAAAGGTCGATAAGCACGGTGCAGGGACAGATGATAGTGAGCACGACCAAGATAACCGGTAAGGGGCAGATGGCGCTTTTGAGCGCGCTTAGGGCTAGCCGGGGAGGGAATTAAAGCCATGCGAAACATATACAAAAGATGCCCGAAATGCGGGAAGTACTTCTGGACGGCGGCGGAGCTTTTTAACCTGTGCCGCGACTGCTACGAAAAGCGGAACAACGAGCGCACGCTGAGGGCGACGAAAGAAGAGATGGAAGCGCGCCGCAAGGCCTATCAGGTCAAGCGCGCAATACGGCACGGCGGGGATAAGCTCAGCAAGGCGCACAAGGGCGGCTGGGCGCGGCATGGGTGCTGATGAACGCATTAACCGAACTGAACATCCAGTACGAAGGGCTAAAGAACAAATGGGGACAGATGTACAGGACGCTACGCAAGTGCGATCCGCGCAATCTGTCCCCCAGCGAAGCGAGAGCGCTTCAGCGCGACATGAAGAACCAGTTTAACGCATATATCAGAATGCAGACGGCGTTTGACTGGGAGCTGGTCAGGATATACGAAACCAAATCCGAATTGCTCAAGGCAATTATCGACGGCGACTGACGGAGGTAAGCACAAATGATGCAGGCAATAACGAATGACGAAAAGTATAAGCCCGGTGTGGACATGATAGCCGATAACCGCAATCTGAAGCAGCGCATAGACGCGCTGGAGAGCGAGAACGAAGCGCTCAAAAAGGACGTTGACTTCTACCGGCGGCTTTATTACCGCCTGCTCGACATGTACGACACGGTGGAGAAGAAGTACGTAAGCGAGGTCAAGGCCTATGTGCATCTGTCCGCCATGCTGTACGAGGCGCAGGAGGTAGACTGATGGCTGACAGCGTGTGGTGCAACTGCCCCAACGGCAGGAAAACGCCGTGTCAGCATTGCCAGAGGCGCGAGCCGGGCTGTCACGGCAGATGCGCGGACTATCAGACGTTCCGAGCGGAATGCGACCGTCATATTGCCCTGCATCACGAGGATATGGAAGCCAGAACAATGACGGTTACGCGCAGGATTGCCTTTAATAGGCATTTGTACAGGAGCAAGGACGATGCGCGCAACAAAGGGAGGTCGGAACAATGAGAGAATCCAACGACATTGAGACAAGGGCAGCGGTGCTTACCGACGCGGCAGACCTTATAAACAGCGCACTAAAGCTGTTCGAGGGGCTGGAGGATGCAGCGCTGGACGATCTGACAGGCATACTGGAGGAAGCACGCAATGAAGCGGCGTTTCAGCTCAAGCTCATACGCAGCAGGTTTTCCGACGCGCCCGACGACGACGAGCTGCTTGAGATGAAGCACGAAAACGACAGGTACGGCTATAAGATGGATTGTGAATATCCCAATATCCAAACGAGGTATCTGTACACCAGCGACGGCCGTAGGATTGCATCGGAGGTGGAGCTTTGATGCAGCCCAGAGCATTCGCGAGCACGAAGGATATGCCGCGCGAAACGTGGCTAAAGATGCGCAAAAAGGGCATAGGCGGCAGCGACGCCGCCGCGATACTGGGCATGAGCCATTACTCCACGCCTTACAGCGTGTACGCCGATAAGGTGGGCGCACTGCCCGAAAAGGACGATACGGAGGCCATGAGGCAAGGGCGCGACTTGGAAGAATACGTCGCGCAGCGCTTTACCGCCCAGACCGGCATAAAGGTAAGGCGGCGCAATCAGATGCTTCAGAACCCGGAGCACCCGTTTATGCTGGCCGACATTGACCGCGAATGCGTGGGACTTAATGGCATACGCGCCGGCCTGGAGATAAAGACTACCCGCGATATATACCTAAAGCGGTTCAAGGACGGCGAGTACCCGGATGAATACTACTGCCAGTGTATGCACTACATGGCAGTGACGGGGTGGGAAAGATGGTATCTGGCGGTGCTGGTGTACGGCACTGACTTTATGATATTCCAGATTGACCGCGACGAAGAGGAGATTCAGGCGCTTATCAAGGCAGAGGAAGCCTTTTGGACAGACCTTGAAAAGGGCATAGCGCCGCCCGTGGACGGACGCGCGCCCACCGAAACGGCGGTCAGCGCAATGTACCCGGCGGTCAATGAGGGCGACGATGAAGTGCAATTGTCATGCGGCGACGCGATAAGTAATTACATGGCGCTGGAGGCTCAAATAAAGCTGCTGGAGCGTGAGCGCGACCGCAACAAGGAAATCATACAGTGCGAGATGCAGGACGCGCCTAAGGCCGTTTGCGGGGCTTACAGGGTATCTTGGAAGCCGTCGGTGCGGTCTACACTGGATATAAAGCGGTACATCGCCGATCACGGCAAGATTGACGCAGACTATTATAAGACAACCGTTTCGAGACGGTTTGCGATTAAGGAGGTAAAGTGAGTATGGCAAGAATACAGAATACCCAGATGGCGCGCGCGGCGCAGGGACAGAATATGGCGGCGGCACAGCCGCAGGTCAAGCAGAGCATGACCGTAATGATGAACAGCCTGCTGGACAGCGAGGGCTACCGCAAGCGGTTCGACGAATTGCTGGGCAAGCGCACGCCCCAGTTTGTAAGCGCGCTGATTACGCTGTGCAACTCCACACCCCAGCTTCAAGAGGCGTTCGCGACGGCGCCTAACACGGTTATACAGTCGGCGCTGAAGGCCGCGAGCTTTGATTTGCCGATTGAACCTAACCTTGGATATGCCTATATCGTGCCGTTCCGCAATCAGGGACGCATGGAGGCTACTTTTCTGCTCGGTTACAAAGGGCTTTTGCAACTTGCCATGCGCACGGGTGTATACCAGAAGATCAACGTCGTGGATGTGCGCGAAGGCGAATTGAAGAAGTTCAACCGACTGACAGAAGACATTGAGCTGGAGTTTATCGAGGATGAGGAAAAGCGCGAGGCACTGCCGATTATCGGCTGGTGCGGCTATTATCGCCTCATCAACGGCACGGAAAAGATAATCTACATGAGCCGCCGCCAGATAGAAGCCCATGAGCGCAAGAACCGCAAGGGCCAGAACATGAGCAAGGGCTGGCGAGAGAACTTTGAAGCGATGGCCGCTAAAACCGTGCTGAGGCAGCTAATCGGCAAGTGGGGACTTATGAGCATAGACTACCAGACCGCAACCCCGGCGGCAGTGGCGGCGGCAGACGCGATAGCCCACGGCACGTTCGATGACGAAGCGGCCAATGAAATCAACATGGCCGAAGCCGAATTTGCAATAACCGACGGCGAAGAAATGCAAAATGCCGACGCGCAGAACATGCCCGGCGAGGTGCACGAATAATGCTGATGCTTGTGAACTACAACTATGGCGGCCAGAAGATAGCCGCCATAGTGACCGGGCAAATAAGGATAGCCCCTAGAAAGCGCGATTACGGCGGCGACAAGGTAAAGTACGTCATAAGCGTGCAGCACGGGTACAATTCCCAGACCAAGAAGGGGTACTTCATCGACTGCGACTTCTGGTACCCCATGCTTGACCTGGCTAAAAGCATACAGGTGGGCGACGTGGTACTTGTGACCGGGCTTTACACCAAGCGGGTAGTCGAGGGCAAGATTTACGAGACCATTACCGCTGACTATGTGGGCGTGGCTGGCGCGTCGGCATACATAGCATCCCCCGCAAACGCATTCTACGCCCCGTCAGTGGGCGAAAACAGCGTGGAAATGGCGGATGGCCAGCACGCGGCTGACCCAAGTACCTTTACGCCGGTCAACCCGGCTGACCTGCCGTTTTAGGGGGGAGAACGATGCCGTTAAGAGAACTCAAACGCGCCACTATCCGGGAAGAATTTGTGGCAATTGCCGGGAACTATGTGAAAGCCCTGATATTAGACCGACTGCTTTACTATAATTATGAATTGAGCGATTGGGAAACCTGCTCAGCGGAATACCTTATTAACCTCACGATGCTTGACACGCCTGAAGAACATATGGAGCAAGCTATTCGCGAACTCGCTGCTGCTGGGTTGGTAAAATGCTGGGAAGAGACGAGCTTCTTTCACAAGAAGATACTTTATTGCCAGATAAATATATCAAACGTCGTGGATGCGTTGGACGAAAAGGGCTACGCGCTCGAAGGGTATAAACAGGTGGGAGAAAATGAATACGGCATTTAGACAGCCTAATACCTGCTTTAGGATGGTACAGCAAACATGAACAGCAACGTAATAAGATCACGGCGGCTAAAGGTTGCAATTATTCGAGAAGAATTTGTGACGATAACTGGTGACTTTGCAAAAGCTGTGATACTTAACCAAATGCTCTATTGGTCAGAGCGTGTCGATGATTTTGACAGCTTCATCGCCGCCGAGAACAAACGGGCTGAATCACATGGATTACCCACAAGCGATGCAACGGACGGCTGGTTTTATAAAACCGCCGAGGAATTGTCAGATGAAACGCTGCTTGGGCAGTCGGTAGCCAATATGCGCCGACACATTAAAGCGCTGGAGGACATGGGGTTTATCAGCGAGCGCAACAATCCCAAATACCAATGGGACAGAACGAAGCAGTATCGCGTGAACTTGATCGAAATTGTGGACGCATTAGCTGAAAAGGGGTACACCCTGAACGGCTACAGGGTTCAAATCGATTTCCGGAATTTGAGAAATGGAAGTTACATTTTGAAAGTATATGCTAACAATTTGAAAGCTGACAAATGTCAAAATGTAAGTGCAATACCAGAGACTACTACAGAGACTACTAACAGAGAGGAGTACGTGCCCGAACTTTCATTTTCGGGCAAATCCCCCCGCCATGAGTACGGACAGTACAAGAACGTGATGCTGACCGACAAGGACATGGACAAGCTCAAGGAAGAGTACCCGGATGACTGGCAAGAACGCATTGAGCGACTAAGCGAATACATGGCCAGCAAGGGCACGAAGTACAAGAATCATCTCGCCACCATACGCGCATGGGCGCGCAAGGACGCTTCAAAGCCTACTGAGAAGCCCAAGGACGACCCATACGAGAACTACACGATACGCTGGTAATTGTCCTTGACTAAAAAACATACCCCAAAACGCAGGAAAACAGAAAACCAAATTTGCGGGTGGAGGATTTCACCGCAAGCAAGGCAGAG
>ERZ1034962.423-NODE-423-length-20236-cov-4.550865_pt1 | contig 20236 bp, 18 predicted proteins | sample MGYA00520696_ERZ1034962 | MGnify/ENA primary metagenome ERZ1034962 (study PRJEB33766, sample SAMN09781770) | gut metagenome | biome: gut microbiome | host: Homo sapiens | place: Madagascar | study: EMG produced TPA metagenomics assembly of the PRJNA485056 data set...
AAACGAAGAAGCTGTTCAAGGTGTGCACGCTGCGCCACATCCCCATCTTCACGTTCGTGAACAAGATGGACCGCGAAAGCCGCGACCCGTTCGAGCTTATGGAAGAGATCGAGACGGTGCTCGGCATCGGCACGTACCCCATGAACTGGCCCATCGGCAACGGCCGCACGTTCCGCGGCGTATTCGACCGCCAAACGCGCAACGTCATCGCATTCGACGGCGAAGGCCGCGGTAACTCGGCGAAAAAGGTTGCCGAGATCGAGGCCGAACTGGGCGACGCCGCGCTTGACGAGCTGATCGGCGAGGAAAACCACCGCAACCTGATGGACGACATCGAGCTGCTCGACGGCGCCGCCGACGAGTTCGACCTTGACGCCGTGCGGTCGGGCAAGCTGTCGCCGGTGTTCTTCGGCTCGGCACTCACGAACTTCGGCGTGGAGCCGTTCCTGAAGGAGTTCCTGCACCTGGCCCCCGCGCCGCGCCCCTACCTTGACACCTTGAGCGGCCAGGAAATCGACCCGCAGCGCAAGGAATTCTCGGGCTTCGTGTTCAAAATCCAGGCGAACATGGACAAGAACCACCGCGACCGCATCGCGTTCGTGCGCATCTGCTCGGGCAAGTTCGAGCGCGGCATGGAGGCATTCCACGTGCAGGGCGGCAAGAAGCTGAAGCTGGCGACGGGCACGTCGCTCATGGCCGACGACCGCGCCACCGTCGACGAGGCGTTCGCCGGCGACATCGTGGGCCTGTTCGACCCCGGCATCTTCAGCATCGGCGACACGGTGTGCAAGGGCGAGCACGTGCAATTCCCGCCCATCCCCACGTTCTCGCCGGAGCATTTCGCGCGAATCACGCAGGTCAACACGCTGAAACGCAAGCAGTTCGTCAAGGGCATGCACGAGCTGGCGCAGGAAGGCGCCGTGCAGATCTTCCGCGAGCCGGGCTTCGGCATGGAAAGCGTCATCGCCGGCGTGGTTGGCGTGCTGCAGCTTGACGTGCTGGAAACGCGCCTGAAAAACGAGTACGGCGTGGAAGTGCGCCGCCAAGGCATGCCGTACACCGACATCCGCTGGATCGAGAACGACCCCGACGAGCTGGACACGTCGCGCCTGAATATCACGCGCGACACGAAGCTGGTCGAGGACATGCGCGGAGGGCGGCTGCTTTTGTTCACGAACTCGTGGAACGTGAAGTGGGCAACCGATCACAACCCCGAGCTCAAGCTGGCCGAAGTCGGCAACGTTAATTTCTAGTAGATTGGTCAACATTGTGCAAGGCCGCGACCTGGGGAAATGGGAGAGCTGACGAGACCGCAAGGCTGAGTTTCTAGCGAGTTAATCGGCCCTTCCTTGCAACGCAAACGTAATCGCAAGGAAAATCTTGCGGCAACTTGCTTTTCAAAAGCGGCAGCCATCGGCTGCCGCTTTTTCGTACCCCAGCCCCTAACAGCACCCGGCAGACCCTTCTTGTCGCGAACCAACGCCAAAGCAAACCCAAAACGCCACCGAATGGCGCCTCAAATTCCTAGTAAATCCTTATCATTCGCGAAGTGCGTAGGTTGTAGGGCTCACCGGACCATAGCCCCGTCCAAGGCCAACTGCGACCAGCCAAAACACACTGCCAACCTATCCCCATGCCCAGTATTCCTCTTCGAACCTACGCACTTCGCAACCGATTTTAATCAGCCGCTGAATTAGTGCACAAGGAGCACTCGTCCCAAGCCAGTTTCGTGTCGAACATACGCGAAGTGCGTAGGTTGCCGCACGTGCCTGCACAAGCCGCCCTAGTCCGAAAACCGCCACCTGGGCATTTGCGGCGCGCCGGCGAGGAGCTCTCGCATCTGTCGCCTCAACCTACGCACATCGCGCACCTTTTGACAAAGCAAGGGCGGCACAGTAGGACATCCTACGCACTTCGCGAACGTTAGCGTTTTACTAGGATTTCAATGGTCTCGATTTTCTTTACCAAAGGGCCACTCCGCCGCCCTGCATGCTATAAATGGTTTAAACGGTTGAACGAAAGAAGGTATCGCCGATTGGAAAACGCGAAATCGCATGATGCGCAAGACGACGAGCAGCGGCAACACGTTGACTCACTCGAAATTCAACAGCTAGCCGAAGAGTTCGCGTCGTGCCGAAAAATCCTGCTGGCACTTGGCGATGAAAACCGCCAACACCTCATCGTCGAGATAGTTGGAATCGGCAAGTGCAGCGGCGTTCGCGTAGGCGAAATCACGGAGCGCACACATCTTTCCCGCCCCGCCGTGTCGCACCATCTGCAAATCCTCAAGGACGCGGGGCTAGTCAAGATGCGCCGCGAGGGCACGAAAAACTATTACTACTTCGACGCCGACGCGAAAGCCATGAACGGCCTACTGCACATGCTCATGCACGCAAAACGCATCATGGAAGACCAACCAGACCGAAGCTACACCAAATAACACGGGCACGCGCTGCAACCAAATCCTTCGATTCTACCCTGTTTACCTGCGGTTATACCGCATCAAAGAAACGCAGCCACAGCGTAAGACGAGGCGGACACCGTACCCCTTGATACGACGAAAAGAGCGAATACCATGGAACTTATGGAAGCAATCCAGCAGCGCCACAGCGTGCGCCAGTACACCGACGAGCCCATCGCGGCCGATGCGCTTGCTGCGCTGCAAGACGAAATCGCGGCGTGCAACCGCGAAGGCGGGCTGCACATCCAGCTTGTCGCGAACGAGCCGAAGGCGTTCGACAGCACCATGGCCCACTACGGCAAGTTCAGCGGCGTCAAAAACTACATCGCGCTGGTGGGCCCGAAAGGCAGCCAGCTTGACGAGCTGTGCGGCTACTACGGCGAGCGCCTGGTGCTGAAGGCGCAGCAGCTGGGCCTGAACACCTGCTGGGTAGCCATGACGTACAAGAAGATCCCGGGCGTGTTCCAGGTGGGCGCCAACGAGAAGCTGACCGTGGTCATTGCGCTGGGACATGGGGAAACGCAAGGCGCAACGCACAAGGTGAAGTCCGCCGCCGAGGTAAGCAACCTGAGCAGCGGATCGCCGGCGTGGTTCAAGGCCGGCGTCGAGGCAGCGCTTCTGGCGCCCACGGCTATGAACCAGCAGAAGTTCAAGCTGACCTTGGAAAACGGCAAAGTGTTGGCAAAGGCGGGCATGGGCTTCTACGCGACAGTGGACTTGGGCATCGTGAAGTACCACTTCGAAGTGGGCGCCGGACGCGAGAATTTCACCTGGGCGTAAGGTAAAACCGCGCATTGGTGCAAGCCGAAGCAGCAAAAGGGCGAGCTGCTTTTTCAGGGGCAGCCCGTCCTTTTTGCACAGCCCTGCCAAGCGTAATTCCCCCTCGCTGGCGAATCCGGCTTGGCAAGTCACACCACCATCGCCCTCGAAATGCCCCGCGACATCAATCGACGCGCGTCGGCAAAGCCGCTTTCGCCAACAGACGGCCCTGCCGGCACGCCGCACCGCCGTCGCCCTCCCGCAAGCTGAACGCCGGAAGCCCGCTAGCGGCCGAGCGCCGCCGAGAGCGCGTCGATTGTCTTCGCCAAATCGGCGTTGATGCAGATGGATCGGCCCTCTATCTCGCGCGGCGCCACCGCCTCGCCGTAGTTCGCGCACACGTACGTGGCCCGCGAATTCTCTAGCACGGCGCGCCAAAACGGGTACTTGATGATCACCGGCGTGTTGTAACCCACGCCCAGCTCCAGGTACACCGCGCGCATGCCCGCGTGGCGGCGCACGAAATCGGCGTAGCGCGCCTGCGCGGCGTACCAGCCCTCGTCCTGCACGAACTTGTTGTCCGCGCGCAGGTTCATGGTCATCTCGCGGTCGCAATGCGGGCAGCGCGGAATCAGCTCGCTGGGAATACGCAGGTCGCGCTGCTGTTCGCACATGGCGCGCACCTGCGCTTCGTTGTCGAACGTCTCGGCGCAGCACGGCTCCGAGCACTGGAACAGGCCGTAGTCACCCTGCGTGTAGAACAGGCGACGCTTGTCGAACCCGGCCAGCTGAAACTGGTGGTCGACGTTGGTAGTCAGCACGAAGTAGTCGCGGCCTTCAAGCAGCTTGCATAGCTGCACGTACAGCGGGTTCGCGCCCAGGTCGTAGCGGTTCACCATAACGTAGCGGCTCCAAAACGCCCACAGCTCCTCGCTGGTGGCGTACGGGTAGAACCCGCCCGAGTACATGTCGGTGAACCCGTAGCACGCGTGGAAATCGGCGAAGTAACGCTCGAACCGCTCGCCGGTGTAGGCGAACCCGGCCGCCGTGGAAAGCCCCGCGCCGGCACCCACGAACACGGCGTCGGCCGCGTTAATCACCTCAGCCGTGCGCGCGATATCGCGCTCGAACGCTTCCGCATTGTTTGCCCAGTTCATTGCCTAATTCCTTCCAAATTTCCTCATTCGCAACTCACCCTATATTCTTACGAGGCCGCCGTCGGCGCAAGCTTTTTCGCCACCAGCGCGTCGAAGCCGCGTAACCCCTTACCTCGCTCCGCCAAAGTGCCGCGCGGTTCGCGGCACACGAACCCGCCGCGGCGCGCACTTCCGAATGGCGAAACGGCGCCGCGGCAAATCCGTCAACTGCTAGTCCACTTCCATCCAGCATTGCGGGTCAGGGGCGTACCTGTTGCCCGTGTAGCCCGCCGCCACGGCCGGGCAGCCGCGACACCACCCGCGCAGCTTGCGACAGTTGCACTTCTCGAACTTCGAGAACTCGCGATGCGCTTCCATATTCTGCCCCGTGAACAGGTCGAACATGATTTTCTCGCGCACGTTGCCGATGCGGCTTTCCATGCGGCGGCACGCGTACACATCGCCGGTGGGCAGCGCCGTCATGTGCGCGATGCCGCAGTGACAGCCGTCGTAGATCTTGCCGCACGCCGCGCCTTCAGGGATGGTGAAGCGCCCCTGCTCCCACTCCAGCAGCGTCCACAAGTGGTCCTTCTTCTAGAACGTGGTGGTGCAGCCGGCGGCCGTCAGCTCGTCGATGCGCTTTTGGCAAGCGAGCAGCAGCGCACGATACTCCAGCGGTTCCATGTGGAATTCCTCGAGGCGCTGGCCCTTCGTGGGACAGTAGCGCCCGAACGCGAACACATCGGCACCGATGCGGGCGGCCAGGCCGATCATGTCGGGCAACTCAGCGGCGTTCATGCTGCTCACCGTGCTCATAAGCGCCAGCCACATGCCGCTGCGCTTGATGCAGCCGGCAGCACGCAGCGTTTCGTCGAAGCTGCCGGGCTTGCGGAACAGGTCGTGCGTGGCGGCGGTGGCGCCGTCAAGGCTGAGCTGGTACTTGACACAGCCCAGCGCGCACCTCGTCGGTGAGGTGGAAGGGGTTGCCCATGATGCACCACTTCGCGCCGCGGGCGTGCAGCTCTTCGGCCAACCGCCAGAAATCGCGATGCAGAATCGGGTCGCTGCCGGTGATGTAGAAGTACGGCTCGCGGCCGACGCGGTCGCAGAAGTCATAGCAGCTGTCCAGCACGAACATCATGCCGTCCCATGTCATCGACTTGCAGGCCATGCGCGCGTCCTCGCTGAACAGGTAGCAGTGCTTGCAGCGCTGATCGCACTCGGAGGCAGGTTTGCAAATCCATGGTAATTCTCGCCTTTCATCTGGGGTGATGCTCTCGTCTTCTGTCGTTGTGCGGTAGTTGGTGGGGGCGCTGCGAAACCGTCAGCGCGCCCGCCGAGCGGCGCACAAGTGATTGCCGCCCGCGCAACGGCACAGCAGCGCAAACGGGCGCGCAGCAGACCACACAGCGCGCCCGTCAACAAGCGCGACAGCGCCCGCGCGCGACGGCGCGCAGCAGCGCGGCAGCGCCGACCGGAACGCTCCGCAGCAGCGCCACCAGCCGCAAGCCTTCGCAAGCCGCCCGCACAAGGCAAGAAAGGAACGCCATGCTCACGAAAGAGGAATTGCCGCCCTGCCCCGTTGCCACCACGCTCATGCTCATCGGCAACAAGTGGAAGATCTTCATCATCCAGCAGCTGATGGACCGGCCGTTCCGCTTCGGCGAGCTGCGCCGCGCCATCCCCGGCATCAGCGAGAAAGTGCTCACGGACAACCTGCGCGCCATGGAGAAAGACGGCATCATCACGCGCACCGTCTTCCCCGAAGTGCCGCCGCGCACCGAATACGCCTTAAGCGAGCTGGGCAACACCATGCGCCCCATCATCGAAAGCATGGCCACGTGGGGCACCGGCTACCAGCAGCTCGTGCGCGAGCAGTAACGCGCACGAGGGCATCGCAATCCAAGTCCGCTTCCGCCGAGTTGTCCCTGACGCGTGCGGCTTTCAAGCGCCATAGTCGAAAACCGCACGTCTTAGGCTTCGCAACCGCACGGCTTGGTGCCTCCGTTGTCCGATGCGCTCTCGCAAGACGCACCGCCCCGCGGCTTCGCGCAAAAGCGCCACGGAGGAATTGGCGCCCCCGTCGCGCAGCAGCACCCCCACGGCGGGCGCCTAACAACCCCTCGCGCAAACGGTTGGCGCATCACGGCATCCAACCAAAAAGGGTCCGAGGCACATGCCCCGGACCCTTTCATTTTCGCTTCGTTTTCCCTGTTCGCAGGCTTAATAGCCGAACAGTTCCGCCGCGTATTCCATGCGGCAGGCAATGCGCACGCCGAACGGGCAGTTGCGCTCGCAGCAGCCGCAATCCAGGCAGTCGCCCGCATGCGCCGACAGCGCCGCGTAATGGCCGGCCACCGATTCCGGCACCTCGTCGTGGACGCGCGCCAGATCGTAGAACTTGTTGACTTCCGCGATGTTGATGCCCACCGCGCACGGCTGACAGTGCCCGCAATAGATGCACTGGCCGAAATACGAGTGCGCCGGCGCGTGGGACAGCACGCGGCCGCAATTGCGTTCCCAGTCGGTTGCGGTTTCGTACGCCACGCATCCGGCCAGCTCATCGACATTGCGATAGCCCGCCAGCACCGACGCCACCGCCGGGCGCGCCAGGCAATAGTCGATGCACTGCACCGGCGTCATGGCCACGCCGAACGGCGATTTCTCCGCATCAAGCAGCCGCCCGCCAGCGAACGGCTTCATCACCGTCAGCCCCACGTTGCGCTCTTCGCAGCGATGGTGCAGCTCCTGGCGGCGCGGGTCGATGTTCGACAGGTCGTCGCTGTAATGTTCGGCAAACATGGTGCTGATGTCCTCGGACGGCGGCAGCATGTCGAACGCCGGGTTGAGCGAGAACATAATCATGGCGATGTCGTCATAGTCGCATGCTTCAAGCGCCACGTCGGGGTTGTGCGTCGACAGGCCGATGTGGTCGATGTGGCCCGCCGCGCGCTCAGCGCGCACGTAGTCGATGAACGGGCCCGCCATGATTTCGGCGAACTCGGCCGTCGAGTCAACGTAATGGATAAGCCCCAGCTCAATGTGGCCGCCGAAGCAGTCAAGCAGGTATTCCCACGCCGGCACAACCTTGTCCATGTCGCGCGTGCGCACGTATTGGCCGTCCTGCCAAGTCGAACCGAAATGCCCCTGCACGATCCACTGTTCACGCTGCTCGCACACCGCATCGCCCAACGCGCGGCGCACGGCCGGATCGGCCATCCAGCAATCAACGATGTTCACACCCGCCGCGGCCGCCGCGCGCGTCACCTCGCGCACCGCCTGCGCGTCATCGCCCGGCATCCATTCGGCGCCGAAGCCGATTTCGCTGACTTTCAATCCCGTCTTCCCCAGCACGCGATAGTTCATGTGTTCCTCCGTGTACCTTTCGATTCTCTCCGCACACCAGGATACCGTCCATGCTCGCGTGCCACAACAATCCCGCGTATACTAATGTCCCATGGACATTGCAAGCAGGACATATCCTCTGGGCGTTTACCGCCTGGTACTGGTGTGCGCGGCCGCCATTTGGGGGCTGGGGTTCGTCATCGGCAAAGGGGCCATCGCAACCGTTGGTGCAACGTGGTTCACCGCCATTCGGTTCTTGGGCGCGGGCATCGTGCTGCTTATCATCCTGTTTCCCCACATCAAACGTCACTTCGACGCACGCGTTCTTAAAGCAGGGTGCATCATCGGCCTGTTTTCGTTCCTGGGTTTCTGGACGCAGTTTTTGGGGCTTGGCATGACCACGCCGTCGAAAAACGCCTTCCTGAGCGCGTGCTACTGCCTAACCGTCCCGTTTATCTGGTGGGTGGTTGCGCGGCGCCGGCCGGCAACAAAAACCCTGATCGCCGCCGCCGTTTGTACAATCGGCATTGCACTGGTGTCGCTGACCGACGGCTTTTCCATCAGCCTAGGCGACGGCGTCAGCGTCCTTTCCGCGTTCCTCTATGGCGCCGAGATCGTTGTCATCGGGCTGGTCATGCGCGACAACGACGTGCTGACCGTCACCGTCATCCAGCAATTCACCAGCGGCGTGCTTGCCCTTGCGCTTGCAGCAGCCACGCAGCCGGCACCTACCGCCGCGCAGGTGGCAACGCCCCAGTTCATCGGCGCGATGGCCTACGTGTGCGTGCTTTCGGCAGCGTTCGGCGCCGTTGCGCAAAACCTTGCGCAAGCGCACGTATCGCCTGCCGAAGCCGGCCTGCTTTGCTCGCTGGAAAGCGTGTTCTGCGCCCTGTTCAGCGTGGCATTTTTCGGCGAGATTCTTACGCCAAGGATGGCGCTGGGCTTCATGCTGATTTTCGGTTCGATCGCCATCACGCAGCTGGGCGACAAGGGTAGCTCCGAACACCAGGAGGCAGCCGAAAGCGCGCCCGGCGCATCGGCGGACGCCGCGAATGGCAGCACCCCTAACTCCCACCAGCGAAAACGCAATCGCGGCCGTATCGCCCGCTAGCATCGCGTAACCCAAACCAAACCCCCAACCCATCGCCAATCACCTCAAACGGCAGCAGCCGTCGTACCCTTTGATTCCCTAGTAATTCCCTATCATTCGCGAAGTGCGTAGGTTGTAGCCACTCCCCGCCCTCGCGCCTAAATCGCATCCCCATTTCCCAGGCATTTTGCCAACCTGCAACCACCGCCGCACGCACCTTGACGCATTACCTACGCACTTCGCGAATAATAGGAACCAGCTAGGAATTACCGCTCGCCAACAGCGCCCGAAATCGCAGTTAAAGCCCGCGCAGCCTTTTCTGCCGCGGCGCGCAAATGCGGGTATAATGCCATGCAAGCAGCTATCACCAACCCCGAACGCGACGCGCATAGCAAGCTGCCGGCGCGCCGAAGACATGTTTTCAAGGAGAGAGAAGCATGACGAAGTTCAACCACGTAATCATCCGCCGCCCGGGCAAGTCGCTGTGCGACGGCATCACCAGCGCTCCTGAACTGGGCAAACCCATGTACGAGCGCGCCATCGAGGAGCACTACGACTACGAGCACGCCCTTGAGCAGTGCGGCGTCGACGTCACCGTCCTGCCCGCGCTTGAGCAGTATCCCGACAGCTGCTTCGTTGAGGATCCGGCCGTCATCACGCGCTGCGGCGCCATCATCACCAACCCCGGCGCGGACAGCCGCAACGGCGAGAAGAACGAGATCGAGCCGGTCGTGCGCCGCTTCTTTGACGACGAGCACGTCAAGCACATTGAGGCCCCGGGCACGCTCGACGGCGGCGATGTCATGATGGTGGGCGACCACTTCTATGTCGGCCGTTCCGCGCGCACCAACGAAGAGGGCATCCGCCAGTTCTGCGAAATCCTGGCCGGCTGGGGTCTTGAGGGCTCCGAAGTGCCGCTTGAGGAGGTGCTGCACCTGAAGACGGGCGTGAACTACATCGAGGACAACAACATGCTGGTGTCCGGCGAGTTCATCGACAAGCCCGACTTCGCCAAGTACAACAAGGTGGTCGTGCCCGAGGACGAGGCCTACGGCGCGAACTGCATCTGGGTCAACGGCACCGTCATCGTGGCCGAGGGCTACCCCACCGTGCTCAAGGCCGTCCAGGACCTGGGCTACAAGACGCTGGTGGTGGACACCTCCGAGTACCGCAAGATCGACGGCGGCCTGTCCTGCCTGAGCCTGCGCTTCTAATCGCGCGCATTTCACCTGGGGAAACTGATTTCCACGAAGCCCGCTGGCGAAAGCTCTAGCGGGCTTTTTGCGCCGCGGGCCGACCGTGTCATGCATGTGGCACGCGATGGCATAGCCCCTGGGGCGAGTTTGCGCGTCACACGCATGCGGCACATGGTCGGCGTAGCTGCGTGGCCACGGGGCCGCACAGCCGCAACCACGCGAACTCGCCCGCGCGAACGCAACCCGCAAGTTGACGATTTTGTGTACCCGACCGTCATCCGTTACTAAAGCGTTACCATAGTCAACCCTTGCAACCGCAAGGCAACAACTGAAAACGCGCATGTCCCGCCCGGGGCAACCTGGGCGGGACATTTTTTGTCTCCAAAGCCCGGCCCGGGCGACAAGCGCGCCCGCAACCGCACAACCAGCAACGAAACGGAACCCATGCAGCACGACAAACTCAAGCCAATCCTGTTCAGCGTTATCAAACACACCGATAAAGAGGAGCTGCGCCGCCAAATCCCACGCGACATCGTGTCCGGCATCGTCGTAGCTATCGTGGCGCTGCCGCTTTCCATCGCGCTTGCCATCGCGTCAGGTGTCGGCCCTGAGCAGGGGCTTTACACCGCTATCGTCGCCGGCTTCCTCATTGCGCTGCTTGGCGGCAGCCGCGTGCAAATCTCTGGTCCCACCGCCGCGTTCGCCACCATCGTCGCCGGAATTGTTGCCACCGACGGCATCGACGGCCTTATCGCGGCGACCATCATCGCCGGCATTCTGCTGGTGCTCATGGGCCTGCTGAAGCTTGGCACGCTCATCCGCTTTGTGCCGTACACCATCACGACGGGCTTCACGGCCGGCATCGCCGTCACCATCGTGATTGGCCAGGTCAAAGACCTGCTTGGTCTCACATACCCCGCCGGTACCACCATCATCGAAACCGCCGACAAGCTTGCCGCCATCGGCGCCAACATCGCCACCATCAACGGGCAGGCGCTGCTGGTCGGCGCCGTGTGCCTTGCCATCCTCATCGTGTGGCCGCGCGTGTCCCGCCGCATCCCCGGCTCGCTTGTGGCCGTCATCGTCGGCGCGGCCATGGTTGGCGCCTTCAACCTGAACGTCAGCACCATCGGCGACCTGTACACCATCAACGCCGGCCTTCCCACGCTTCACGTTCCCCAACTTGACCTGGGGATTTTCCGCGACGAACTCGCCAACGGCATCACCATCGCTATTTTGGCCGCCATCGAGTCGCTGCTGTCGTGCGTCGTCGCCGATTCCATGATCAGCTCGCACCACCGCTGCAACATGGAGCTGGTGGCGCAAGGCGTCGGCAACATCGGTTCCGTGCTGTTCGGCGGCATCCCCGCCACCGGCGCCATCGCGCGCACGGCCGCCAACGTGAAAAGCGGCGGCCGCACGCCCATCGCCGGCATGGTGCACGCCGTCGTGCTGCTGGTGGTGCTGGTGTTCCTTATGCCCTACGCCGCGCTCATTCCCATGCCCACCATCGCGGCCATCCTGCTGCAAGTTGCCTACAACATGTCGGGGTGGCGCAATTTCGCGCACCTGTGCCGCACCGCGTCGCGCGGCGCAGTTGCCACACTGGTGCTCACGTTCGCGCTGACCATCGTGTTTGACCTGGTCACGGCCATTGCCGTGGGCATGCTGATCACCGTGGCGCTGTTCATGAAGATGGTCAGCGAAGAAACCGAAGTAAAAGGCTGGAAATACTACTGCGACGAAAACTCCGAGGTTACGCACCTGCGCGAGCTGCCGAAAAGCGTGCGCGTGTACGAGATCAACGGCCCGATGTTCTTCGGCATGACCGACCGCATCTCCGACATCTCGGTGAAGGATTTCACGAAATACCTGATCATCCGCATGCGCGGCGTGCCGTCGCTTGACGCAACGGGTATGAACGCGCTTGAGAACCTGTACGATTATTGCAGCGAAAACGGCGTTCGGCTCATTTTCAGCCACGCGAACGAGCAGCCGATGAAAACGATGCGCCGCGCCGGATTCGTCGACCTGATCGGCGAAGAGCACTTCCGCCCGAACATCGACGACGCCATCGCCCACGCCCGCGCGCTGCTTGAGGCCGAACGCGAGCAGAAGCAGGCCGCAAAGTCCGCCGCGTAACGGCAGGCGCAAGGGTGTAAGGGCCACAAACGGCGTGAGCGGAACGTACCATCTGCCGCAGCACGGCAGATTGACGAAGGCGGGCAGAGCGATTACCTCTCGTTTGCCCGCCTCGTTGCCGCAGGTGAAACAGCATAAACGCCAGGGGGTCGACGCCAAAACGAGCTTCGCGCGAGTAGCCAACCCCCTTCGTTTCTCAACCTCGCGGGCTTCCTCCTTTCCCAAACCCCTCACGTCAAATCGCTCATGACTGCCCACCAGCACGCGAAACCTTGCCGCTCTGCTCGCAATGGGTAACACGTTGGCAACCGTTTCGCGTCGCGGCGCTGAAGCCCGCAATCATCGCGTATAGTTCGCCCATGGAAGAAACCTTATGCGACATATCAGCGTTCCACCTGCACCGCACACCGCCGCAGGTGCTCGCGCTAATGCCCACAGTTCCCGCAACTCAAACCGACAAAACCCGCAGCAGACTTAAGCGCCACCCCTTGGTGCAGCACGTGGTCGGGCCAACCATTCACCTTATGGTCACCAACCGCCGCAAGCGCTCGAGCGCTAAATGCATCCAGTCGCACCTTGCCTCCACCGAGCTTCCATTCGGCTGCGTTCAGACTACCGACCTTGGCATCAACGTTACATCGCCCCTGTTCACGCTGCTGCAGCTGGCGCAACATCTTTCGGAAGAGCACCTTGCGATGGCCATGTACGAGTTCTGTGGCACGTTTTCCGTGTTCAAACCCTCGACCGAAATCGAAGACCTGCTTGCCACCGCGCAACAAGCCGGCACACTGCCGGCGAACAGCTGGCGGCGAGTCACCGGGCAAGACGGCAAACCCACCAGCCTTTGGCAACGCAGCCCGCTTATCAGCCTTGACGAGCTACGCCAGTTCGCAGTGGCCACGAAGGGCATGCGCGGCAATCGACGCTTCGCAAAAGCGGCGAAAACCGTAACGGGCGCAACCGCCTCGCCCTTTGAGGCACAAACATCCATTTTGCTGACCCAATCCCGCCGCAAAGGCGGCGAGGGCTTCCCGGCATTTACCAATAACCAGCGCATTGCGCTTTCCCCCGCCGCATCTATGCTGGCAAATCGCAGCACCTGCTATGCCGACCTGCTGTTTGACCAGCATAAAGGCAAGAAGCCGCTCATTATCGAGTGCCAGGGGCGCATCGCGCACGACAACACCGCGTCGGCAGTGTCCGACGCCAACCGCACCGTAGCCTTGCAGCACATGGGCTACGAAGTCGTGTTGCTTTCATACGAGCAGATTGCACTGGCCGATCGGTTCGACGCCGTCAAGCGGCTCTTAGCAAGCCACCTCGGCATCACCTACCGCCGCAAAACTAAAAACCTGCGCAAACGAGAGCACGACCTGCGCCGCAACATCTTCATCAACTGGGAAACACTAGCCGCGTAACCTCGCCAAGTTAGCGTCCGCCTGCGCACGCTCGGCGCCCACACCGCCGGCAGGGAGCGACTCCTGCCCCCCCCCACCACGCTACAAATAAGAAGCATCTGCGCTTTCGAATGCCAAACACCTCAAGCAGATGCTCCAAGAACGATTATTAGCAAAACGCCTAATCAGAACGCTACTGAGGCAGCTCTCTTCTATTCCGCTGTTCTCGGCAATCCACACATCAACATGCTGGCAGCCTCCATCATCAGCAAATTCAAGCCTATGTAGCGCCACTTTGCCTTTTCCGCACCGCATTCAAACGCGGAGACGCCAAACAAGCCGCGATACCCCCTCGTTCGGCCCATTCCTCTCTATGTCAAATTCCCACCACTTTCCTTTCGTTCGCGAAGTGCGTAGGTATTTCAACCCCCGCTCGCGACACCCTTTTTCACATCGACGCCACCTGGCCTTTTCCCGTAAAGCAACCTCGCCAAACCCCTGTATATGCGCTTTCGCGAAATCCACCTACGCACTTCGCGCATCTTTTGACGCCCGAAGTGCACCCGACCGCCTTTCGCGCTCCATCAACCCCAGACAACGCCGCCGGCAGCACGCGAATAAAGCCCTCTGGCTAGTACGATTCCCCGTTTGCCAGTTCGACAAAAAGCGCGATAATCAACCAAAGAAAGGGACATATCATGAATGAGTGCGAATATGAAGCAGCGGCACGCTACTGGACTAGCAAGGAAAACGATGCGACGCGTATGCCGGATGAACAGCTCAAAGAAGCGGTTGACGACTTTCTAACCTCGCATAACACCTGTGCGCTCGCCTGCGCCTCGGGCGATTTTGTGCGATGCACACCGCTTGAGTACGCCTATCGCGAGGGCGCTATTTGGATCTTTTCGGAAGGCGGTCTGAAATTCGCGGCGCTCGAGCACAACAAGAACGTGTGCCTTGCTATCTACGAGCCGTATGCCGGATTCGGAACGCTTGCAAGTGCCCAGGTCACTGGCGTTGCGAAAATCGTCGACCCCGACAACGCAGAGTTCGCCGACGCCGCCAGCGCGAAAGGCATCAAGCCCGCCATGTTCGACAAAATCAAAACTATGCTGCACCTAATTAAGGTCACGCCCACCAGCATCGATTACCTGGCCAGCAGCCTTAAGGAGCTGGGCTTCGATTCGCGGCAGCACCTCGATTGCTAGCTGGTACTGCCCGGCCAATCGCTCGCTACTGTTGCGCGCGATTGGCCGCGCGCGTACAATACCGGCAAGCGACAAAGAAAAGCTTTGTCGCAACCAATTTCAAGGGGATGTCTTTTTGGTCCTTGTTCTTTAGAGAACGCTAAGCAAATAGCCTGGTCAGAAGGCTGCGATAAGCAGGCCTAAGATTTTGCGGCGTTCTTTTGGCCCCTATGTCAAAACCGAGCTATCAACCAATGAGAACAGGACACCATCATGCATTTTCCAAAAGCGAACAGCTTCGACTCTGCAATCGTGCAATCTAAAATCATGGGTCCCAACCCGCTAAAACTCTGTGAGGAGTTGTTCCTTGAAGCCGACCTCCCTGCAGGCAGCCGCATTTGCGACCTCGGGTCGGGCACCGGCATTACCAGCGTTATGCTTGCGCGAATACGGCCTGGATACCTATGCCGTTGATCTGTGGAGCGACCCTGCGGAAAACCGCGCGTTTTTCCGCAGCATGAAGGTTCCTGACCAGGGGATACATCCCGTGAAGGCCGATGCAACGCAGGGGCTGCCGTTCCCGCACGGCTTCTTCGATGCCGTGGTGAGCATCGACTCCTACAACTACTACGGCCGCGATGCGCACTACCTCGGCGAAAAGCTGCTGCCCTATGTGAAGCAAGGTGGCATGCTGTACCTGTCTATCCCCGGCATGGTGCGCGATTGCCATGACGATTTGCCTGCATGCCTGCTTGAATCTTGGACATCTGAGCAGCTTGCATACATGCACGATATCCCCTGGTGGCGGAGCATGATTGGGCAAACCCCCGGCGTTCAGATTCTCGACATGCATCCCATGACATCCACGGCAGAAGCCTGGGCCGATTGGGTTGCCTGCGACAACCCCTATGCAGCAGGCGATCGCGCAGCCGTTAAGGCCGGCGCGCTCGAGCACCTCAACACCATCGCGATAACGCTTCGCAAGCAATAGGGGCAAGTGGGCCGGCAGGGGTTCCTGCCGGCCCACTTTTTTCATGCTGCGCATTTTGAGAAATACGGTTTCGTAGCAGTTTAGCTACGTTGAACCCCGGCGGCGGTAGCCATCGCGGCGAAATGCGTCGTGCCGGCACCCATCGATCTTGCCATTTGCCCTTGAGAAAACTTGGACGCAGCAAAACGTGCGTGAAGTGCGTAGGTTGCGAAAGGGAGAGCGCGCCGGCCACCGCACTTCGACGCCAAAACCGCAGGGAAACCGCCCTTCGTGTCGAAATCTCCGAATGAACCTACGCACATGGCGCCCGTTCGAAACAAGCCGACCAAAATTTTGATGCCGAACGAGGCTTACCTACGCACTTGACGCACGTTCGAAACGAAGTCTTTACCTTACAGGGATTACAATGGTTTTTGCAGGCAAACCGCCGCTGCCACCCAACTGCTCTGCGCTCAAGCGTGGGTTCGCAGCAGCGAAGCAGCCCGCCCCAAAGCGAAATCATCGACCTATCGGCGAAAAGAGAACATCCACGCCGGAAACGCTCAAATGCAAACGCTCAGCAAAAGGAGAACCATGGACGCGAAAACTGCACGCATCGGATTCATTGGGTTTGGAAATATGGCCCAGGCAATGGCGAAAGGCCTGGTAGAGCACGCGAATGTTGCAGGCGATCGCATCACCGCCTGCGCCGCGCATTACGACAAGCTTCAGGCCAGCTGCGCCGCGCTAGGCGCGACGCCGGTGCACACCGCAGCCGAAGTCGCCGAAGCAAGCGATCTGGTCATCGTTGCCGTGAAGCCGCACATGGTTGCCGACGTGCTTGCACCGGCGCGCGAAGCGCTTGCGGGCAAGGCCGTAGTCTCGGTTGCCGCCGGGCTGCTGTTCGACTTCTACAACGAGCTGCTCGGGCAAGAAAGCCACCACCTGTCCACCATCCCGAACACGCCCATTGCCGTTGGCTGCGGCGTGATCGCCTGCGAGCAAAAACACTCTCTGATCTGCGACGAATGGGACACGTTCACGCAGCTGTTCAGCCCTATCGCGCTCATCGAGCCTGTGGCGGGAAACCTGCTGTCCACCGCATCGGCCGTTGCCGGGTGCGGGCCGGCCTTTGCCGCCATGTTCCTGGAGTCGCTTGCCGACGGCGCCGTGAAGAACGGCCTGCCACGCGCCACCGCGTACCGCTTGGCCGCGCAGATGATGGCCGGCACCGCACAGCTTCACCTGGCAGAGGGCACGCATCCCGGCGCCATGAAGGACGCCGTCTGCTCGCCGGGCGGCACCACCATCAAGGGCGTCGCCGCGCTGGAGGCGGCTGGCCTGCGCAACGCCGTGATCAGCGCCGTAGATGCCACGCTGCAGTAAAAGCAAGCGCGACCTGCGAAAACGAAGATACCAACAAGCGCAACCGTAAAGACCGGTTCAAACCGCAACAGGCGCCCTGGCAGCCGCACTCATTACCCTTAAGTCACCGCACAAACCGCAAAGCATTTCGGTTTCGTTTCGGTCTGCATGCACCCCCACGCAACAGCACAAGCAGGGGTAAAATAAGCACGTTTGTATATTGAATCCGTTCGTGCGCGAAGCACCAAGCCGGACAATCAACCGGCAGGCTGTGCGCGGCCGAAGGCGCCACAACCTGGCAAAACACCAGCGCCGCTACGCTATGCCCACCAAGGCACGTGCGCGAGCAACTAGCAAAGGAGCAGCCCCATGAGATTGGGTCCCCAAGAAACCGTATGGATCGCCGGCGCCGCCGGCCGCATGGGCCAAGCCATCGAGCACGCGCTCGACCACAGCCGCTACAAGGTGGTCACCACCGACGCCGAAATCGACGTCACCGACCTACACGAAATCATGAACTACGCCGAATCGTATCGCCCCGACTTCGTCATCAACTGCGCCGCGCTGGCCAGCCGCACCGAGGCGGACGAAGACCCCGACAAGGCCTACAAGGTCAACGCGCTCGGCGCGCGCAACCTGGCCATCGCCAGCAACGGTGTGGGCGCCACGCTGGTGCACCTGTCCACCGACGACCTGTTCCCGGAAAACGCCGACCATGCGTTCAACGAGTTCGACGCCACGAACCCGCCGCATGTGTACGGCAAGTCGAAGCAGGCCGGCGAGCGCTTCGTACGCGAGCTGTGCCAGCGCCACATCATCGTGCGCTCCAGCTGGGTGTACACCGCCCAGCCCGACGACCTGCTTGGCCGCGCCCTCAAAGCGTCGGCACAGGGCAAAACCGTGCCCGTCCCCGCCAACCAATTCGCCTGCCCCACGTCGGCCGACACGTTCGCGCGCTTTGTCCTGGCCGTCATGGAGTCAGATGAGTTCGGCACGTTCCACGCGGCCTGCACGGGCGTGACCAGCCGCTTCGAGTTCTTCGAGCGCGCATTCGCGCTTGCCGGCCAGCCCACGGGCAACCTGCGCGGCACCGCGAACCCACGCCAGGGCTACCGCATCGAGCTCGACGACATGATGGCGCGCCTGACCGGCGTGTTCGCCATGCCCACCTGGGAAGACGACCTTGCCGCCTTCGCCGCCGAACACGACCTGGCCGCGCTGGCCTGCACAGAATAGGGGCGCCGCATGTCCACCGAAATCAACATGGGCGAAAAGCCCAAGCGCCTGCACATCGGGCTGACCGGCGCCATCCTTATCGCGCTTCTGCTCGGCCTTGTCTGCGGCGTGATCTTCCACTACCTGGTTCCGGCCGGCACCATCCGCGACGACGTGTTCGTCAACGGCATCTTCTACATGGTTGGCCAGGGCTTCATCCGCCTGATGCAGATGCTGGTGGTGCCGCTGGTGTTCTGCTCAATCGTGTGCGGCGCGTCGTCCATCGGCGACACGAAAACGCTTGGCACCATCGGCCTGAAAACGCTGGCGTTCTACCTGTGCACCACCGCGCTTGCCGTGTCCGTGGCGCTGAGCGTGGCGAACCTCATCAACCCCGGCCGCGGCGTGGACATGTCCAGCCTGGTCGCCGGCGACACCTCGTCGCTTTCAAGCAGCACGTCCACCGACGTCTCGTTCGCCGACACGCTGCTGAACATCATCCCGAAGAACCCCATCCAGGCGCTGGCCTCAGGCGATATGCTGGCCATCATCTTCTTCGCCCTGTTCATCGGCATCATCCTGTCCATGATGGGCCGCAAGGTCGAGGTGGTGCACCGCTTCTTCGAGCAGTTCAACGACATCATGATGAAGATGACCTCGCTGGTCATGTATGTGGCGCCCATCGGCGTGTTTTGCCTGCTGGCGCGTACGTTCGCCAACATCGGCTTCGACGCGTTCCTGCCCATGGTGAAGTACATGGCCGGCGTGCTTTTGGCGCTGGCCGTGCAGTGCCTGGTGGTGTATATGCTGCTGCTGTTCCTGCTGGCGCGCGTGAACCCCGTGAAGTTCCTGAAGAAGTTCATCTCCGTGATGATGTTCGCGTTCTCCACGGCCACGTCGAACGCCACCATTCCGCTGAACATCGAGACGCTGGAGAAGAAGATGGGCGTCGACCGCCGCATCTCGTCATTCACCATCCCGTTGGGCGCCACCATCAACATGGACGGCACGTCCATCATGCAGGGCGTGGCCGTGGTGTTCACGGCACAGCTGTTCGGCGTACAGCTGGGACCTGTGGAGTATGCAACGGTTATCGCCACGGCAACGCTGGCATCCATTGGCACGGCTGGTGTCCCGTCGGTGGGACTTATCACGTTGTCGATGGTGTTCAACTCCGTGGGGCTGCCGCTTGAAGGCATCGCGCTGATCATGGGCATCGACCGCATCCTGGACATGACCCGCACCGCCGTGAACATCACGGGCGACGCCGTGTGCACCACCGTGGTTGCCAAGCAGGCCGGTCGCATGAACCTTGACGTGTTCAACGACCCGCTCGCAGGTCAGGAGCTTGACGACGTGAAAGCGGCGTAAACGGAGCGCCCCGCACGAATCCCGACCGAATAGCACGGGCCACATCGCCAACGCCTGGCGATGCGGCCCGTTTTCTGTTGCAAGTTTTCACGCTCCGGCGGCTAGCGCCAGGCGCCAACCGCGCCTACTCAGCCGGCTCCTTCGCGTTCAGCGCAACCATCACATGGCTGGTGAACTGCGGGTCGTCGCGCCACGGGACCACCTTGTCGCCGGCAAGCGTGGCCGGCAGGTCGATGATGCGCTGGTTCGACGAGCCACGGAAGCGCAGCGTAATATCGTGGTGCGCCTGCACGAACGGACCGTCCACCAGCACATCGATGGCGGCCAGCAGCCGATCGGTCACCTCGGTATGGCGCGGGCTATTGGGATTGCGCAGGTCATCCAGCGAATCGCCCGTGTAGCACCAAATGGACTTGCCGGGATACGTCTGCCGCACGCGCTCCACGAAGTCCACCAGCGCGCGCTGGTTCTCCGGCTCCATCGGCTCGCCGCCAAGCAGCGACAGGCCGTCAACATATTCCGGCGCCAGGCTTTCGACGATTTTGTCCTGCACCTCGCGCGAGAACGGCTTGCCCGCCGTGAAATCCCACTGGTCTGGGTTG
>ERZ1034962.425-NODE-425-length-20156-cov-24.510323_pt1 | contig 20156 bp, 48 predicted proteins | sample MGYA00520696_ERZ1034962 | MGnify/ENA primary metagenome ERZ1034962 (study PRJEB33766, sample SAMN09781770) | gut metagenome | biome: gut microbiome | host: Homo sapiens | place: Madagascar | study: EMG produced TPA metagenomics assembly of the PRJNA485056 data...
CATCCCAACCCAAACCAATTGAAAACTCTGTTACACCATTTGCTTCTTTAGCGAGGTTGATGTTACCTCCTTTACTTAATTGAATCATAATTGTGAATTGAATTAATATTTGCCGCAAAATTCACGGCTAATTATAGTCATAATTTCATCGTAAGTTAACTTTTTAGCTTCCTTCTCAGAATAACCTTCTATAATATAAGAGTCTACTATTTTCTCAATTATAGCATTCATTTCAGAAAATATATACTTTTGTTCTTTAGTTAACTTATCACTGTATAAATAAGATTTATTCATCTACTTGTAAATCAGCCTGAGTACTTTCTAAGTAATCTTTATTATCTAAGTCTTTAATAAGATTAACTAAGTCTTCAACAGTCTTTAGATTCTGAGCCTTATCATCTCTAATAGGATAACCAAACTCCTGTTCACATTCAATAATAATCTCTATTAAATCAAGACTGTCTGCATACAAATCGTCGAAAGTATCTTCAATCTTAGCATCTACACCTAGTTCTTCATTAATGATATTAATGACTTTTTCTTCTATACTCATGCTTCAGGTCTTACTGGATAAATAGCATCTTCGAAACCATCGATATCCTCAGGGTCAAGACCCTTAACAGGCTTATCACTAAACAACTGATTATGAATAGCTACATCAATGCTAATGGAACGAGCAAGAATAACTAACTCTTCGGCTGCTGCATTAACATCTGCAGTAAACTTCACTGGATCAATACTTCTAATTTTAGCAGCAATATCCATAGTAGTATCATCTCCAAGATCCAACAGAGAATCAAACTTCATTCTCTTATTGAGAAAATCTACCATTTTAACCTGAATGTTCTGTGCAGAAACACTTGCCATGTTCTTTAAGGCACTACTAACTCTGGAGTCCTTCAAATCCTTAGTTGAGGCTCCTACAATTTCTTTAATACTTTTCATTCTTAATTAAATTAATAAACGTTTATTTAAAATTACTGGTGTACCCTTTGATTCCTTAGTTGGACCTAGTACGGAAGGCGCTTTAGACCCCCCAATTTTAAATTCATCAAGATGCTCTTGAATATAACTTTTAAATGGCTCATTATTAAGTAGTGTTGAAATGTGCCAATCAAAAGTCTTATAATATCTAGCTACTTCTTTATCTACTGAAAAAGTATCTATAGAAGTTAAGACTTCGAAGACATCTACTTTAGCTTCTGAGGGTCTTCCAAATACATAACCAACAGAATTATCCGGAGGGCATATTCCTAAAACATATAAATAATTATCTTCCTCTGTAGACATATTGTCAGTATCAAATTGATCTACACAATGATCTCTCAGATAGTTATTCATGTCTAGCTTACACCCTTTGCAACTATTATAGAATGGTTCTTCCTCATAATCGGGCTTTTTGTCCATTACAAATAGCATTTCACTATCCTTAGGGCGTACTAGATAATATTTAGCATCAGGAATATTATTTTGAGAAGTCTTTGAAATATCACTTACATCCATTATATATCTTCCTTTTTAGTTTTAAACACATGTTCTGTATGAGTAGAAGTAAATCCTGGATTATACTGTAATTTCTGAATACCAAGTACCTTGTTGTACATCACATTAGGAAAAGAGTCCAACATAGAGTTCTGTTGTCTTACTGTTTCCATACATGCTTCTTCCAACTTGTAATACTCCTCTCGTTGTCCATTTACAAATCCAGATAAATCACCATAAAATCTAGTAAACTCAGAATAAGGAATATTTTGATTCTCTTGAAGCCATTTCCAAGTAAGTTGTGCCCCATCATGTCTTCCCTCCATAATCATATTAGTGACTTCTAAGAAAGTATTTTTGTTTAATTCACAAATCTCATACTTCTGAAGATACACTTTCCACAATTTATCGAAGAACATCTTACGGGCATACTCCTGCTTATCAAGCTGATTAGTATATTCTATATTCTTATTATACAATTTTACAATAGCACCAACAGGACTTATAAGCCAACAGAATATAATAATTCCAGGAATTATAATCCACTTCTTTTTAATATTTATGTCAGAATAGTCCGCTTTTTCATCACAAAATGCACAAATAGCCATTATAGCTGAAATAAAGGTTGCAATAAATAGAACCCATTGAATGACGCAGTGACAAAATCCCATTCTTATTGCATTAGTTGAACCCTCTAGTGTTAAAGGACCTTTATCACTAATCATGTCATCAAGCATTCTAGTATTCCACAAAAGTAGAAACACAAGGGCACATACAATAGAAATACTTAAAAATACTAAACCGTGTTTAACGTTATTTTTCATATTACTTAATTAAAAATTTATTAAATTTATCATGTAATGGCTGAAACTCCTTTCTAAGTTCTGCCAGTTCCGCCATTTCTTCTATAGAACTAACATCACTTAATTTAATATTATCAATCATATTCATAGCGTCTCTAAGACGGTTTTGAACACCTTTTATTGGATAATCATTTAACATAATTTAAAATAAATCATAACATAAAACATATGAAGTAGCACCTAGTAAAAGAAATACAAAGTACGTTTTTAATTCAGCATCTAGTATGGCACATATACTTTCTATTATTCCTAAGACTAATAACCATATTATAAGCATTGCAATTTTATTTTTCATCAATTAATACTGTTAATATTTCTAAACTTTTAGATATTGTCTCTAAACTATTAGCTATTCTGTCCAGTCTATTATTTATTTTAGCATAGAACTCTCTTTCTTCTACTGTTAACATAATTACTTAAGAATTTTAACCTTCACATGCTTTATACTAATTCTCTTAGAGTCTTTAGGATGGATGAGTATATCAATACGATGCTTATGTCTTTTATTCATAATATCCTTGACTTCATACACACCATATCCTTCTATAGATACTCTCTTTGGTTTATTTTTTGGAAACAAATAGAGTAAATCACGAGAGATTGCGCACCATTTAATGCCACCTCTTTTTAAATGACGTAAATTAATTTTAGAGCCATCAGATGTAACTAATGGTTCACTATCACACTGACTCTTTACTGGTTGATAACAAGTAAGAGTTACATGAGTAATTGTTTGACAGAAAGCCTTACTCATAAAGCCCAATAATAAAAATATTAATATCTGTTTCTTCATTTAATATATTTGATTAAATTTACCTGAAGCATTTGTAGAATACCCAGATTTAATTACATAAATAATAAAATGGTTATAACAAGTCACAATATATCTCTTCTTAGGATCTATATAGAATATAGGACAGTCATCAAACTCTTCTCCTATTTTAAGATACTTTATTTCTTTATTTACACTCACAGAATCTGTTCTAATAAAAGTACCTACCATAGTACTTTTAGCATCCAATTCTTCTTCAGTCAGTTCAGAAATAGACTTTCCAATAATTTTACGAGTTATTTCACGACTTTTAATTACTTTCTCAAATAACTGCTCATTAATATTTTGAACACCATCAAGAGCACCAGACTATAATTCTATAGATTCTACTAAATAAGTAAAATCAGAGAACTCAAGATTAAAGTTCTTTCGAATCATATCAATCTTGTCAATACCATGAATATTAACTTCTTGAGCAAGAGCCTTAACTAAGTCAACAGTAATTATCTGCATCTGTCTAATTAAGTCTAGCACAGATTCTACAGCATTCTTATCAGTAAGAATATCGTTAAGTAATTCAATTGTTGTCTCTTCAGGTAAATTACCAAAAGAGCGTACATATCTAATACGTGAAGGACGACCTAATAAATTACTATTAATTTCCAACTCATTAGTAGTAAGCAAGAATACTTTACGATATTGTGAGTTATGTACACCATCCATAAAAGACAGTACTGTAGAAGACTCCTTAAATTCCTTCTCATACTCATCAAAGAAGAAGATACAATCAAAGTTAATTTGAGTAGCTAAGAACTTAAGCATATCATCAGCTTCTTTGCAAGACTTAACAATAACTACTGGAAGTCCTAAACGATTACAGAGTTCTTCTGCAGTTACTGTCTTACCAGTTCCTTTAGTACCATTAAATAATACTCCTATATTACCAGTAGTATTATTGTAAGTCTTTACAAAATGCTCAATGAAATCATTATTAATACCATATACTTTGTAATTAAATACAAAAGAATCTCCAAGTCTATTTAAATAATAGCCTGTCATTGATTCTCTTACTTCATAAATTCCTTTAGGTAATCCTTCAGGGTGAGCTTTTGTTGTGGCGCTACCCTTCATAAAAGCACTACCATCTTGAATCCAAATGTTCTGTTCCATAATTAAAATTATTCTTTATATATTTATAAATTCATATTAGAGTTTAAATCCAAACCAAATAAAAAATGTTGAAGTTGATGAACATATTTAATTTTTCTAAAGCGATGTCTAGTATTACCACGACAAAGTTCCCATATAGAGGGATAATCTTTGTTTGGTTTAATAAAATAATAAGTACCATCGAATCTGGCTTTCCACCACGTATATCGCTTAGATTTTAATTTTCTCCATCCATTATTATCTAATATTTCTGGAGTAAGAGGAATCAGCACAATTTCATCTTCCGTAACAGATACACAACCTCTAGTTTCATAAATATACTCATTTGCCAACAAGTATCTTTTATATGTAGGGTCATAACCTATAACTTTTACAACTTGTTCTTTATCATCAAGAACTATTTTAACTAAATCCCCTGGAATATATTTATTTGGTTTCATAATTAAATTAAATTGTTTAACTTCTTATATTCTTCAAATACCGTATCTTCTGCTTCATCTCCCCACATAGTATATATCAATACTCCAAAAGGACAATACTGAAATATTATAGGGTCTATAGGTTTAGAAAATATAATTGGCTTTTCTTGAAGATTAGACTTAGGACAAGCTATAAAGAAATCATCAGGAGAAGCATGGTCTACATCTATATAAACATGCGTTGTCCATTTCTCTTCTTTAAAATTCTCAGCACAGCATAGACTAATATCAGACATGCTAAATGTAAATACCTGCAATATATTAAAATAATATTCTAAGCGTTTTTTAACATAGGAATCACTTTTCTCGTTGCTGTAATTAGAAATCTTATTAACTCTTACTATCTGATTATTTAAATGTAATTTATGAGAATTACTATTAGTGCGTAACTTATTACTAATTTCTAATAATTCATTTAAATTCTGAGCAGGTATAACACCAGTAAAATCTTGAAGAAAACCTATAGATAATCCATACTTACGGCATAAATCATAGAATGCTTTAGTACTAACTAAGATTACTGAATTTCCTAAAAGACTATTTACATCTTTTATATATTTCAGTAATTCTAGTGCCTTTGTAATAGTCTTGTTATACTCATTAATATTATCTAATTGTTTCTTTAAAACCTTGGCATTAGCACTATTTTCTAATCCTATTTTAACTAATTCAGCATATTTAATACTTATATTGTCTTCTTGTAAAGGTATAAGAGCTGTACGTTCTGAAACTCCAATTACTTCTACAGCTAAATTAGCTAAGGATTCCTTAATAGTTGGTTCTACTACTGGTTTTGTAGGAACAACTACTGGTTCCATTTTAGGTTCCATTTCAGGTTCATTCTTCTTTGAACCAAATAAATTACTTAATATTCCCATAATCAAACTATTTAATTATTTCACCTTTATCGTAACCATATCCATCATATACATAAATAGTTTTGATTGTATATTGTTTAGTACTCTTGTTATATATTCGTATTCGAAAAATATAACAATCATCTAAACCAACTTTTTTAGTCACTATTGTTGCTCCTTTATAATTAAGAATAGAATCCTTTCTTTGAACAGGAGTAATAGAAGGACCACAAGACACTAATAAAGATAAAAATACTAATAATATTACTTTCATAATAATTTAAATACAAAAATCCCTGAACTAAATTAATAGTCCAGGGACGCACAAAATAACGTAAAATAATATAATCAGTTCTATGAACTGGTGGAGCTAGACGGTACTGCCCCGTCGTCTTGCCTATTTGCATCAAAACGTTCTTACAGCATAGGTTTTAGAGACTATCCTTGTCTTTTGAGGCTGACAGGATTGATATCCTATCAACTTCCACCACTCTGTTCCTAAAGTATACAGAGAACTTAAAAAGAAATGGAAAATAGTGCACCTTTCTGTTCCCAAGCAAGTGCTGCTCGGCTTCTTAGGCTGCAATAGCGTAAGAAGCAGAAGTGTTATTTACTTCGCCAATTATTTTTTACTTGTCTATCCAAGTTGCCTTGCTGTGTTCCTTATCTCCTAGACAATCAAATACTAGATTAGCCCCATATTTAAAAGAGTCCTAAATTAGAACTCTTTTATGAAATTAATGTCTTCCACGATAGGGAAAACCTATACCATACCAAATTTCTGGATCTATTTTATCTTCGTCTCCCATAATTTAAAAATTAATTAATGTTAAAAACTATACTGAATTTCTCTATTGACATCTAATAATCCTCCTTGCCAATTAGATTGAATATCCATACTGAACCATCTACCATTTACTGTTCGGGCAAACCAAACAAGATGATTATCATACTTAGGAATATAACAACCCACGAAATAATCAGTATCTCCATTCCATATCCAATCACAATCAAGAGCACTATTAACTAAATGTACCTTTAAATGTATATCAGCTTTGTTAAAAGGAATTACTTTCTTTACATAAGCTTTATATAATCTACTAGGTGAACATTTACCATCGTCAAAGAAATTATAAATCTGTTTTTTCTTCGGAATCATTTTTGGTTATTTTACATATCTTTCTTACACTCTTTAATTAATCACCACCAGGTAAGCTATCTAAATATTGAGGAATATTTACTTCTATATTATTCTTTTCTTTTTCAAGTTGCTGAATAGCATTTGCTTGTCTATCTACAGTTGTTTGTAACTCTTCAATTTGATTTGAAAGATTATTACTACCAATAGTCATACTAATACCATATGCTAATAACGCACATGTTGCTAATTTCCAAAATTTATTCATATTCTTACCATATTATATAAAGTCCTGGATCTTCATTACCTAAATAAGATGTTTTAAATCCTAAACTATAAAAATAATCAAAATAAGCCTTTTCAGGCTTCATTTCCTTATGTATAAGAGTAATATTTGCACAACGATTACCTTTACTAGCTTCTGCAATTATAGCAAAGTTTACTCGGTCTAATATATGCTGGTCTAATACGGCAGCCCTAGATATAGCCTTTGCGTCTTTTGCCTTAATCATAACTTTTTAATTTTAAATTGGAATCCTTAAGCCACATATTAAGCTTACTTAAAGCACACTCCCATTCAGATTTAGAGCACATTTCATAATATTTTAAGAAGTCCGTAGTATTTGAAATATATTGGGATATTCCCAAGTATTTTCCACTTGGAGTAATTTTAGTTACAATATATTCACCTCTATCACTAATACCTACTTTTATACAAGACACCTTATTTTTATAATAAGGATTTATCCTAAGAGTGTCATTATTAGTTTGAATCTTTTTATATTTTATATTATTTACTACTTCTTCTATAGTATTATTTAAGTTACTCTTTCGATTTAAAAGATCCTCTTTGAGTTCTTCTAAATCTTTTATAGACATTTGTGAATAATCACCCATAATTAATTTAATAATTTATTTAGTCTTATTTACCATATCTCTCCCACCAATCATGATATTTTATCCACCAATTTTCTAATTCTGCCTCCTTTGTTAGCTTTTCATAAGGAAAATTATCATATTGTATACTATCTATAATTTTGTAGTTTAAAATTAGTATGCAAATGATTAAGCTTATTAATATTAATAAAATATCCATAGTTATTTATCAAATTTGTTTCCAACTACATATAATTCCCAGGAATAGTCATTAATGCCTGTTATTAATGGCATACGAATGTGGATTCTAGGATTAAATGCCAAGAAGCAGCCCTTCTCAAAGATTACTTCACAAGGTTCTCTATCTTTAAATATAGAGATAAGATCATGCTCGTATATCTCATTACCTTCCCTGTCTTTTAATCCTGTGAACATACAGACAGTATCTGGGTCAACTCTATGCACTACTGGTACATCAGGAAATGTGTTATTTGGATGATATATACATATACCAATATAACTTGTACTATGTACTAAGTCCCCTTTTACCCATTCTCCGTCATTAAGACGTTTAGCTTTAAATTTAATATCCTTTATATCCATAAACTATAATTTCATTAATATTTTTACATTCTTAATTAATGGTTCACCATCAGTACCAGTCTCATCTAATAAGTCACCTGTTACTAGATATTTATTACTAGTAGAGTATGCTACATTTATGATAAAACTATTAAGAGCCCTTTCACTTATTGGAAATGGAAGAACTGGAGAGTATGTTCCATTTATGTTTTTATGAGCTTCATAAACCGAAACCCCGGGCTCTTCTCCAATTTTCTCTTCACCCTTCCAGATAGATGATTTCTCATTTTTAGGTATTTCACCAAATCTATAGAATATCATTTTAAGTCTTTCTAATACTATTTATACTCATTTATGAAATACATAACTATAGAAAAGATACTTACTGCAGCAGCTACTACACAAATAACTGCTATCGAAATCATTACACTAAATAAAATAATGTCCATAATTATTTTGTTTAATATTATTTAAGTTCTACTGGCTCATCTTCCCAAGTAAGTTTTCTTCCGACGAGCTTCTTGATACTACCCTTGGGAATACGAACTAATCCAAAAGCGCTGTACCAACAACCTGCAGATGTTCTACTAGGTTTGTCTTCATAGATGTATTCTGTACTATCTTTATCTACTGCTACCCAAGCCATACTATTCTTCTTTTATACCAAAGGGAGTACCATCTGCAAATGTATACTCTTTAATAGCATCTGAATAACGTATAGTATCATCAACATCTGTTATAAAACTATATTCAGTTTCTCCTATCAATTTAGTCCATCCAAAAGGCTTGTGCTTTTGCATTTCATCCCAACATTCTCCTGCATCTTTGAATGGTCTATACTTTGCTTCCAACTTTGGTTTAACACGATATTCAATATTATGCCAGTACTCAATTTCCTTCATTTCAGTCCATTCATTCATGTCTTGCCAAGCTTTACTTAAAGTACTGGGCTTAGTTCGACATTCAATGATTTCCCCATCAGCATAAGCTCGCAGAATGGGATAAAATTCTTTCGCTTGATTTCTGTCCATACTCTAACCCATATAATTTTTTATTCTTCCACACTTTTGGCACTCTTCAAAGTTAATTCTGCCATATTCTTTATAGACATACTTATGACGACAAGTGACATTTTGCTTCCACCACGTCTTTAAAAATAAGATTATATCTCCTATCATACTTTATTTATTTCTTTTACAGTAATATTAACACGAATTGAGAATCCATTAACTATTTCATATACTCTGTTACCCACAAAGATATATTTAATCTTATATGAGTTTCGTTTCATTCCTTAGTGTTAAATTGATTCTTGTAGAATTCCGGGACTCTATGGACTTCCCACCAAGAACCTCCTTCATCTCCATAAGACACTATCCATACAGGTTCTTTAGTATCTTTATCTCGACAATATACTGTACCTTGAACCTCTTCCTGCATGAAGATAGAATCTACTTCAAAGTCTAAGTCTTCTAGAGTAGTATAGACTTTACAAGAAAATACATCTCTTTCCCAACCATAGAATCTAGCATCGGATTCTTCATCATTGCACAGGTCTATCTTGAGTATTTCTAGATTATTCTTCTCAACAATCTCTAGAATTGACTCTTTAACATTTATTTTACACATTGTTTATCTTTCTTTTCTTCATATTCTTTTCTTTTTACCCTCTCTCTGTTGCTAGGAGAGGGTAGTTACTTATTGCCATTCTTCTCCAGTTTATAAGCCTTATTAGTTGCCTCACTCAATGCTTGTGATGCAAGACACAACATTGCATAACTTCTACTTTTACCATAGGCATTAATTGCTTTTATTGTTTTATTGAGCAATTTGTCAATTCCATTTTCTTCCATATTACTTATGTTTATATCCTTTGCAGGATGGTTAATCTCGTTGTCCACAATATACCTCAGTACTAGGTGGTTTTGGTAAATACGTAAGACGATTATCAGCATATTTTTGAAATGCTTCACAAAAAGCTTTCATAATCACCATATTTTTATAATAATCATGACATTCTTCTGAATTAATATCTGGTCTAGGAAATTCAGCATTCATTTTACCACTAATAAACTCATAACATTCATTAGTCATTTTATCATAATCATATTTAGGAATATCATATCCACCAAATAACCTGTCTCTTGTTACGTTACTCTTATTCTTTTCAATAAAAGTTTTCAAAAAATCTTCATAAGTCATATTTTATTTATAGGATAATTAATTAATTTGTATTATTGTATTAGGATTGACGTCTCTAATATTTCCATAACAAGTATACACTGCTTCCACAAAGTCCTTCTTTGTAAGGAATTCCTTATCAGGAGGCAATGTTATGTCTATTGTAAACTTAATATGTTTCATACTCTATTCATCTTCTAATTCTTTTTGAATATCATCCAACATCTCTGAAACCTCATCTATAGATAATTCATCTGGATAATAAGCTCTATAATAGAGTTCTCTTCGAAATTCGATGATTTTATTTATTGCCGTAATTCTACTCATTTATTAATTTAAGTATTCAATTTAAAATGTTGAATGTCTTTTAGTTATAGTGAATTTGGATAAATCCTTAACATCCCTTATATCTGGTCTTCCCTTAGGACTAAGCCAGTAATCATATCTAATATATAATTCATCATAGTCACCAAGTAACCAACATTTACGTCCATTTGAAATATCTACCAATTCATCGTCTATGCAGACAATACTACCTTGACTATCTTTAAGATTTGTAGTTCTCTCTATTTTATACCAATAAGTTAAAACATCCTTAGTTTTCTTATTAATATATACAGAAAAATCTTGTGCACATCCATATAATAAATTATAACCTGAATATTTAGTAAATATTTCTTTTTCTGTAGCTTCAAGCTCCTCCCAAGAATGGACTATTCTGTACAGTTCTTTATTTAAATATACAAAGAACTCTGTTTTTACTATTTTACCGACACTCATTAATTAATATATTTATAAGAATATACAACCTAACATAGTAACTATAATTAGAAATACCAATATAGCACATCCTAATGTAGCATCTTTGTCTGCTTTTCTAGCTTCTTGTTTCATACACTTTACTTCTTAATTTATCACATTTTTTAATTTATAATGACCTCCACGACCAGTATTGTGCTGGGGCTAAGAAGGTATATGGGCATAAAGCCTTGACTTACTTTCGCCCATTCTGTGTCGTGGAGGTTGTATTATTCAAAATCATCTGTCGTACCTAAAAGACGCTCATTACCTTCATAAGGAATGCAGAATTTCCAAGTAAAACATGTAGTTACATATCTTCCATCTTCTCTAATATGACTAAAGAAACATGCTCTCCACATATCATCATAAGAATCTCTAACCAATACCTTATCGAATGGCTTAAACTTACACTTTGAGTTCAACTCCACAATTTGTCTCTTCTCAGCATCCCAAGCTTTACCTTCCTTTGCTAGAGCATTAAAGAGTTCTTTCTTTTCATCTTCACTAGCATAATTAAGTCTTGAAAGAAGAAAATCACTTATAGGATTATTATCTTCTATAAGTTTCTTATGTCTAACCAAAGAAACTATTGATTCTCTTGTATCCCCATTCTTGTGAAATATTAAAGTTGTATGTCTTGTATATGAATCTTCATCACAACTAAGTATGTCTCCATCCTTGAACTCAGCTTGAGATTTCTCTACTTCCAAGGTTTTAAGATTTAATTTTCCACCCAAATCTTTCTCGACAGTATCGATGTAGGTCTGAGCAGCCTCATTGTCTTCAAGAGTGTAATCACTTGTTGCAATACAATCTTCATCCCCAAAATACAGAGTATGTCCATCAGAAAAGACTTCAATTCCATGCTTTGCCTTAAATAAAGCATAAGTATCATCTGTAAATCCGTTAAAGAAGACTCTTTTCTTTCCATCATTACTTACTAACACATCGCCCTTCTTCCAAGCAAATTTACTCCAGTCCTGCATTTCCTTTGATGGCAACAATAATGGCTCTGATTCAGGATAACTATAATATCTACCATCACTAAAGAATACTGACACTCTTCCATCATGATGCGTCACTTTTATAAGGTCATCTGCCACATAATAAAAGTACACATTTCCAAATAGTCGAGAATATAACTTCGTATTTTCTGTCTTATGCTTTAGGATTTCTGCTATGTTAAGTTTCTGTTCCATAATCTACTTAATTTTAACAAAATATATTGTATATCACATCTTCATATTTAAGTCTATCTATTACTTTATTCAAGTAATCAATAGCTACTACACAATCTGGTCTAAATTTTTTTATTTCATAAACTAGTTGCTCTAAATCTGATAATTTAGTATTCATTTATCAAGACTTTTCATAATAGCTTCTGAAGTTACGTCCCAATTAGATTCTTTATTATCATCTAAATCTGGGTCTTGAATATCTTTCAGAACAGCAAGATAAATATCTTTAAACTGTTCCGATGTAATCTTTTTCCAGCATCTAGTATCATTTAAATAATAAAAATCTCTTAGAATATTATCATTATTTACTACTATACAATAAAGTACATTTCCATCTAATGCCAGAACTTTTTTAAAACTTTTACAATAAGTATCTACATAGCACTCACCAACAGTAAATGCATTAGTTACTTTTTGTCGTTCTAATTCTAGAATTTTTTTATAAATAGCATTTCGCTTTTTATTAAGATCATCGTATTCTTTTCTTAATTTCTCTAATGTTTTCATAATTAATTTTTATAAATAGCATCAAGAATATCTCTAAAATTAGGATTATCTATTACATATTGTGCATCATCTTCATTTTTAAATATTGGATTACCATAATATACATCAGTAGTGGGATAAATAGTATTAACTTTATAATAAGGTTTTTTATACTATTATCATAAGCTATCATATAGCCACGTTCACCGCTATTAACTTTATATTTCCAATTACCATTAAAGTATTTAGCAATATCCATAAGATTACTTATTGCAATTATTTTCTTACGAGTTGATGTACTTACAATAATAGATGAATTAAGATATTCACACGCAACAATTTCTGCTATCGTTAACCATTTATTCCTAAATTTGATAATCCCTTTAGCTAAATCACTATTTTCTAAATCTATTTCCATTCCTTCAGGAATATCAATAGTTAATTGATTATTCTTTATTTCCATATTATTTATTTCTTTAAAAATTACACTAGTTCCATCAGTTCTTTTAACATAATCACAAGGACCTAAAATTTTATTAACTGAGTAACAACTACTAGCCTTCATAAAAGCACAACCATCACATGAAAAACCTTTTACTACTTGATAAAGCTCCCCATTACAAGTAAATACTTCACCTATTTTTCTTTCTATAGCTCTTTCAAATTAGTATCAAAAACTCTCCATACACTAGAATATTGTCCTGTGTAAATCATCTCACTAGATATAATTCCATTTGATTCATTAATACAATAAATTGCCCCTTTAGGTACTATAAATTTACCTAAATATAGAGGTTCATAATTTGATGGATAAATACTGATTACAGGTTTATCTTTAGTGTTTTTTTGTATAGCAATAGATATCGGGACAACAGAACTAGATATTATTATATTTATATATCCATGATATCCTTCTATTATAAGATTACTTTCAAACTCTGGAGATGTTTGACATTTAATACCAGTCAGATATTTAAAACTACATACAAAATAGGGTATAAAAGCATTTTTATTCGCTTCACTACCTATCTTATAAACTACTATATCTCTTTTAGCTCTTAATACTTTACTTTTCTTCGATTTCCAAAAACACATAAACTTAATTTTTAATACGTTTATCTACAACTACATCATCTAGCTTTTGAAAGGATATTACACGTACATCCCCTAATTCTATGCCAGATTCTTTAAGATTATCGGCTATTTCTTCTTCCCATCTCCATACTGTAAATGCTGTGACTTTTCCATCATCGTTATATAGAGGCAGTGCACCAATATATCCATCTAATTTATGTTTTACTTTTGAAATCCTATACGTTACTAAACTTTGTTCCATAATTAATTTTGTTAATGTGTTAAACGTAAAAAGGAGCATACTAACTAAATAGCTAATATACTCCTATGAAACCTGGCATTTCAGTCTATCAAAGACTTTGGAGAAGTAGTACGAATCGAACGTACTTTGGCTACTTGATATATTAACTTCATCCATTATTTGCTAAAACATCAGCTAATAATGGAAAGCCTTCACCTGTCATTATTATTCTGACGTTACCTTTTCACCTTATCACCTGTCCTATATATTCATGACTATATAGGTAACTTCTCTTTTCCCTAATTAGGTACACAAATCCCTAATTAAGTACAATGATTGAAACTTCGCAGTGGGGGACTTACGAATTAAACGTACTTCGAAACTTTCGTTCACAATTCCTAAAGGTTTACTAGATTACCCCAGCTCATTGTTTCCGTTTCTTATCAATCTGCCCTATAATATTCGCGACTACATAGGTATCCCCCTGGAGAGCTGTTAAACTCTGCCACATAGATATATTTTATTACTCAGGATAGAATTTAGACTTATCTATTACATGAGCATCTTGTACTAAGGAATACCCTTATATTTAAATATTCTTGCCATTTTACTACTATTTAAATAATTCTATAATTGGATAATAAATAATTGTATTATATTTAGCTATATTTAGTGTCCAAACTGTACCCCAAATCATAGTAAAGACTCCAAGTCCTATTGCAATATATAATGCTTTATATATAGTTCGAGTTTCATTTAATAATTTCACTCTAAGTATTATATATAGTACAATCATAACTATCCCCAACAATACCTTAAGTATAATCATTTGTATGTATTAGCATCTAAATCAACAACTGCCATGCCAGTTCTATATTCACTGTAGATAACTATCTTATGAGGTCTTTTCTTAGAATCATACATAATCTCTAGAGTTTTACGATAGTAAGCCTGTGCTTTAATGCCGCTTCTAGTAGGATAATTATAACTATTAACTAAAGTAACAGTTAATAACAGTCCCATAATTAATAATACTTTCTTCATAGCTTTAAATATTTACCAGTATAAATAATTTGATTTGAAACAACTTCACCCTTCCAATTCACAGCATATTGAGAACCCTTGGGAATTATGAATGCAGCTACATAATAAGGATTATCAATTCTTATAGGCATCAGTAAATTACCTGCAATGATTCCTTTGTATACAAAATCTGAATTTGGTTCACAAGGTTTTTTAAGTGTAAAGCGTATCTTATTATAACTATGATAAGCTTTTTTAATATAAATTAAATCAGCGGTATGAAAAGCACTGCTGATACTTGTTTCTTTAAGTTCCATAGAAGGCGTTTCATATCTTATATTAGCTTTATATACAAATCCTTGAATAAGAGATTCACATGACAGCTTATTAGCATCTGATACTATTTTATACACTTCAATGTCTTTATCAGCAATTTGTAAATCCAAACTTTTTATATTTTCAATCCAACACATAATTATTCTTCAGAATTACCTATTTTTACATACTTACCAGTATAAATTATATCAGAAGAAACTATTTCTCCATTATCATTCTCATAATACTCTGAACCTTTAGGTACGATGAATGCTGCAATAGAGTAAATATTATGTAATCTAATATTCTCTGCAATCTTACCTAAATAAATTGTTCTAGAATGCAAACCTAAATCAGAGTAAGGCATAGCTATATCTCTATAAGAGTGATACCCTTCATATATTATTCCATACTGCTCTTTCAGTAATTTATATATACTATAATAATGAGGTATGATAGGGCTCATTTTAACCTTTTCATTTAATACTCTTGGTATATAAAGAAAGTCTTGATATAAACTATTGAAACCTTTATCAGATACACGACCTAACTTATAGACATAAAAATCCCGTTCAGCTATTTTTACATCGCATTTACCTATCCAACACATAATTGAATATTATTATATATAATACAGATAATATAATTATCAGTATAACTTGAAAAATCAAAAATCGTAAAGCCTTTTTAGGATTACGACTAGTACGTATAGAATGGACTATTTTGCTGATTAATATTATAATTATAAGTCCTTCTGTAAATATTAAAAATGCTATCATTCTATTTAACTAGTTTATAGTCACCAATTTCAAATCCTGCTTCTGTAGAATCTAAAGACCAAATTTCAGGAAACACAGTAAGACCATCAAATGAATGACACTCTACTTCTATGCTGTTAGTAATTCTATCGATATTAAGAACTCTAAACCACATAGGTTTTTGACACCCTTTCCACGCTTGGGAAAAGATGTCATTTACCTGTAATACTATTTTGTCCATTCTGAATCAATATTAAGAAGTCTGAACACATATTTAATATTATCTATTATGTCCGCAAAACTATTCTGAGTATTTAAATAAATAGCATAAGCTAAACGAGCCATTTCAGGGGTTTCAAAAGCAAGATTACACACAGTAGCCTGTTGAGTATTCTCATATTTATCATTTGGTTTAATGGAATATCCAAGTCCATTCTTTCTGATAGTGTACTCTGAACCTCTATTAAGTCTCTTTTGTAATGCATTATACATTACATTTTGCTCTACTGGACTTAATAAATCAATAATTTTATTTATATCCTTCATCTTTGTGCATAAATTTAGTTAAATCTAAATAATTAATAAGCTGGTTAGCATACCATTTACTTTCTCCTAAATCTTCGTAATAGTACCACTGTTTCTTAGAATTAACATAAAACATAACGATACCATTATTTACTTTTACTTTAGTAATTAGCAGTTCATCTCTACCCGCCTTAGTCCGAAACATATTAAAGCAAAACTGTTCTCCACACAACTCAGATACTAAGTGTTCTTTACCGTCATCAGGTATACTATTAATATATTTGAACAATTGGGTATAGTCACTATTAATATTATTAAGTTTTCTTTGCTGATACTCTGTTGCCCACTTAATAAATTCTTCTTTGGATATTTCTTTAGCACCTTCTAGTTGCTTACTTAATTCCTCTACATTCCAACATTTACGGCTGAGATGTCCTGCTGTACTTACTAAAGTACAATTAAATATGAAACGCTCATGATTAAGGCGCTCTCCTCCAGTGTATAATAAAGAATACCCCTTCAGTTTAAAGAATCTTCTGTATCTATCACAATGAGGTTTTGTGGACACCTCTTTTAAAAGTTGCAAACGATCATTATTACGTTTCAACATTTCCTCTAATCTGAGTTTCTCAGATTCAAGAGTGTTTATTTCATTTGTAAAATCCATAGTTAATGTGTTATTTAATTTTCAATTTTGATTTATACCTTTTATTATCAAATAATTTGTAAAGACTGCAAACTATTAGTGCCCTGTCAGGACTCTTAAATGGAGTGCTTCGAAGACTTCTTGGCAAATCATTTCTATATCCTTTTGAGACACATAGGAAATATTTGCCATATCTACACTTTACAGAATATTTATTTTTGTGTTCTGTTGGCATACCAGTTAGATATAGTAGGTTAAGTAAACCCATTCTGCCAACTTTTCTATTTAAATTATGTATTCTACCCAATGTTAATGTGTATTTAATTAAACAATAAAAGAGCCTAACTAGATTAACTAATTAGACTCTTCAAAATAACAATAATATGATAAAAGAAATGGTGGGCTCGCCCGGGATTGAACCGAGAATAAGAGATTATGAGTCTCCCGTTTTAACCGATTGAACTACAAGCCCTAAAAATGTGTCTGAGGGTCGTTACTTCCTCTCCTTCCTAATTGCTAGCAGGAAATGCACTTGACACTAAGACACGATTTGAGTTTTTATAAGTCCTCCGACTTATTAATGATTCACATATATCTGTATACCTCAAAAACAGATACATAAAGCCTCATTTTCACAAATAAAACTTCTGATACGATTAAAACTAAAAAACTTATACCATAAAAATAAAGTGTAAATGTGGACAGATTCGAACTGTCAACCTCTGGTGACCTAACCAGTGCTCTATCCAATTGAGCTACACATTCCACCACGAATCTCACGTAGAAGTATTTACGCTTACTAAATACATAAACCTAGTTAGTTGATTATGTGCCACCACATACTGCCATACTATTCAGTCAGACAGCCTATTCCAGGGATTAAGCATCTGGACCTGCTTTTATACTAGTATTGCTATATAGCCTTATTTAAAAACTCACACTACTTTCACAAGCAATATGAGTCTATTTTTGATTCAAACTGTCTTCTAACAGAGAAAACAATAACTAATATATCAATTTTCACAAACTAACATATCAATATAAATGTTCATAAAGAAAAACTATTTAAATAACCATTTAGTCATAATCTAGTAGCTCGAAGGAGACTCGAACTCCCAAATTCCTCACGGAATGCAGCATTTTAAGTGCTGTGCGTTTACCCATTTCGCCATCGAGCCAGATAGCAACTAATTATCTGCTAGTTGCCAACAATATTTGTGAAAAAATCAACGTGTCGTTATTCTAATTTCTTAAATTTGTTCAACATCATAGTCATATCCAATACCAATATTTTCTACTAGCCAATATGGGTCAACTAGTACAAAATCGTCTGGAACTTCTACTGTTACTTTCAATACTATTTTCTTCATGTTATAATTGCTCTAAAATTTTTCCAGCAGCATATCTAGATACTGTTATAGTAGTACAATCAACATCATTCAGTACTAGTTTATAAACACTTTTATCTTCAACTCTCTTAGTTAATTCCAATATATATTTTTTATTAATTAGGAAACCTTTAGTTACTATTATAAATTCAAGACATAAGTGTTTAGTAATATCTATTGAAGAGCAACAAATAGTAAACTTCTTACAATTCTTAGTACAAATTGTAGCATACTTATTATCTGCTTTTATACTAACTATGTCTTCTACATTTATCTGTATATATTGAGTTCCCTTAAATACAAGAAATGTATCAGAGTCAATTTGTATTGTTTTTATTTCCATATTACTTAATTTAATTAACCCATAATAAAGCGAGAACTCTTAATATTCTCAGGATGTTGAATATGCTTAGCTAAAATATCTTCTGCCCATTTAGCAATAGCAGAATGCTTAGCACCTGGAGCAATCTCATGATAATACATCAAATCATATACTTCACCATTCTTAAAAGTTACACGTATTTGAAAAGTAGGGTCTACTCCATCTTCTATGAGCTTATCCGCCTCTTCTCTAGTTACCATATAACTAAACAATGGATTAGAAAAATGTTCTTCCCAAAATTTCTTCTCCAATTTAGCTAATTCTGTTCGTGCACATTTAAGTACATTCTTGCAACCTAACTTCTCAGCACTATCTATTTGTGCCAATAAATTAGCCTTTTTAATAAAATGTTCTTGTCTATTCATAATCTATTAATGTGTTGATAATCTATTTAAATAATAGGCAATTTTCACTGGTTATATTTAAACTATTCCATTGTCCTCAGCTATCTAACGTTCTTTCTCTTTTTAACCCAAATGATTAATTTTAAGGTAATTACGCTATTTAATAGAGTTACTGAGAGTTGTTTAGTACCTATTTATTAATTAGTAGAGGATGACAGAGTCGGACTGCCTATTAGGGAGTCAAAGTCCCTCGTGTGAAACCGTTACACTAATCCTCCGAATAAAATACTATTCTCACGAACCATATTTTCCAACTACAAGTTCACAATTTGTCATAAATGTTGCGGAGAAAGAAGGATTCGAACCTTCGAGCCACATAATATGACTAGCACCTTAGCAGGGTGCCGCTTTAGACCACTCAGCCATTTCTCCAATAGGGTCACGCTAGGGATTCGAACCCTGTACTGTAGTCTCACAAACTACCGTGTTACCAGTTACACTAGACGGACCATAATGACTTCCTATCTTCACAGAC
>ERZ1034962.426-NODE-426-length-20142-cov-20.736397_pt1 | contig 20142 bp, 22 predicted proteins | sample MGYA00520696_ERZ1034962 | MGnify/ENA primary metagenome ERZ1034962 (study PRJEB33766, sample SAMN09781770) | gut metagenome | biome: gut microbiome | host: Homo sapiens | place: Madagascar | study: EMG produced TPA metagenomics assembly of the PRJNA485056 data...
GGGACAAGGCGGGGGACCGCTGGGGCTGGCGCGCGGCGCGGTACCAGCTGCTCGCCGGGATCGACTGCGCGACGGACTTCTTCTGCGGCTTCGGCTACGTGATGCGGACGAGCGACGGGTACCGCGCGTGCGACGTCGCCAACGTGATGCACCGCGTGTGGCGGCAGCAGGGATTCATGCCGAAGAAGGTGGTCCTCGAGGGCGGCAGCTGGCAGGCGCGGACGACGGTCGACTTCCTGAAGACGGCGGGCGTGGGGATCGTCGACGCGAAGGGCCGCCCGAACCAGAAGCTCGTCGAGAACTACTTCAACCGGCTGTGGACGGCGCTCTCGATCTTCCTGCCGGGCTACGGGCAGATCGGGCGCTACCGGGGCGAGATGCGCCGGGAGAACCTGAACTGGATGAAGGTGCTCTCGGGCTCGGCGGACCCGCGCCAGTACTTCCCGACGCTGAAGACGTTCCTCGCGGCCTTGAACAAGGCGGTCGAGTACCTGCGCTGGGAGCGGGTGGAGTCGAAGATCTACGGCACGTGGAGTCCGCAGGACCTCTACCAGGGGGCCGAAGCGAACGGGCTGAAGCTCGTGGACGGGCTGGAGCGGTACGCGCTGCCGGTGGTGGCGCGGCGGCAGCTGCGGCGCGGGGGGATGGTGTTCGTGACGGCCGAGACGCAGATGGAGGGCCTCAAGCACGAGTACGCGTTCGCGACGCGGGACGGCTGGAGGTTCGACGGCGCGCCGGTGACGGTGCGCTTCGACCCGGCGACGGCGGCGGAGCGCGGCGCCGTGATCGAGCTCGCGGCGGCGTGGCGGGACATGAGGGCGGGGACGGTCGTCGACGCGGCCGCGCCGTGCGTCTCGGCGCCGCCGGACTTCCTCTCGCCGTCGGGCATCTTCGACCTGCGCGGCGCGGGCCGGCGCGAGCAGCGGGCGAACCGCGCGGCGGTGCGCACCGTCGTCACGGCGTACGACACGCGCGGGCCGATCGCGACGCGGCTCGAGGACGGCGAGGAGACGGGCTTCGCCCTGCGCGGCGGGATCCCGCCGGCGGCGGACGGCGGACGACAGGCCCCGGCCGGACCCAGCGCGGCGGACCTCGCGGCGCTCGCCGCCGAGGAGCGGCTGATGGCGTACGCATAGGTTCCAGGTTTCAGCTTTTAGGTTTCAGGTTCCAGGTTTCAGGAAGAAAGGAAAAGGAGGCGGTCATGGAAGAGAGGGAAGAGACGGCGGACGGGCGCGTGGACCGCGCGTTCGACGTCTGCTGGAACGCGCTGCTCGCGGCGGCGCTGCTCGCGGCGCTCGCGGGGTGCTGGCTCCTCGTGCGGGGGCGCGAGCGGGCCCGGCTGGAGCGGATCCTGCGCGACCCGCACGGCGCGGAGGCGCGCGTGGAGGGGCGGCTCATGGCGGGGGACGCGGCGTACCGCGCGTGCCGCCGGGCGGCGGGGGCCGTGTTCGGCCCCGGCGCGGAGGCCCTGCCGTGAACGCAGGGAAGTGGATGCTGCACCTCGACCTCACGTGCGGGTCGGTGGAGTACGCGGGCGGGGAGCCGCCCGCCGACGCGCTCGCGCGGGTGGTCGGCGTGCTGAGGGAGCACGGGCTCCTCCGGGGCCCCGGCGCGGCGGACGGATGTCAACGGCAACAACAACAGGAAGGAGAGACGGCATGACGAAGACGGAAGAGGAGCTGGTGGGGATCGCCGCGAAGATCGCGGCATGGGGCGAAAACCACGGAATGAGCCGCGCGCAGCTCGTGCGGAGCTTCACGGACCTCGGCAGCGAGAAGAGCTTCCGGGACATCTCGGGCGGGCAGCTCGAGGGCTACAACGCCGAGAACCAGCTCACGAGGTACCGGGCGGTCTACGCCACGATGGAGGAGCTCGCGGACCGCGGGGGCGAGGAGCGGATCTTCGACGACCTGGGGACGGTCGTCAAGCTCCGGCGCGCGTTCCTGGGCGTCGTGAAGGCGACGGGGTCGAACCGCGTCCTCATCGTGCAGGGCGAGAGCGGCATCGGCAAGACCACGGCGGTGGGCCTGCTGCGGGGCAAGTACGGCACGGGCCGCATCAGCTACGTGGAGGCGAGCGACGTGTGGGCGGACTCGCCGAACGCCTTCCTCGGCGCGGTGCTGCGGGCGCTGGGCGTCTCGGAGCTGCCGTCCGGGCGCGTCCAGCGCCTCGAGGAGGTGCAGGCGCGGCTCTCGCTCTCGCGGCGGTGCCTCGTGATCGACGAGGCGCACCACCTGGGGCCGCACTGCCTCAACACGGTGAAGACGCTCGTCAACACGACGCCGGGCGAGTTCATCCTGGTGGCGATCCCGACCCTCTGGAACAAGCTGCAGGCGCACGCCTACCAGGAGGCGAAGCAGATCGCGACGAACCGGCTCTCGGAGCGCGTGAAGCTCACCCTCGAGGAGGCGGACATCCGGACGTATCTCGCGAAGCGCTTCCCCGACGCGGCGGCGGCGGACCTGAAGGTGGCGGCGAAGATCGTCCGTCCGAACGCCCTGCTCGCCGGGAACTACGCCTTCGTGCGGGACGTCGTGCGGGAGCTCGCCGACCTGTCGGCGGACGGCGTCTCGCGGGCGGTCACATCCGTCACCGCCAGGCGGTGACGGATGAGTGAACAAACAGGTAATAGTGAATAGTTGAAAGGACGAAGAAGATGGCACGTGAAATCACGACAATGCGCGACTCCAACGGGAACGACATCCCGCTCAAGTACGTGAGCAAGTACGACAGGGCGAAGGACAAGACGGTGCGGAGGATCCTGGCGCGGTTCCTGAAGGCGCGCGCGATGCTGGAGGGCGTCGTCGCCGAGACGATCGCCGAGCTGGACGCGCTCGCCCAGACGAAGGAGAGCGTGGGGGCGAAGGGCAACTTCAGCGCCCGGAGCTTCGACGCGCTCGTGCAGGTGTCGATCCGGCAGCAGTACAACGTGTTCCTCGACGAGCGCGTGGTGCGGGCGCGGGACCTGATGCTCGGGTACGTCGAGAGCGTCCTGGCGAAGGTGGGCGGGAACGACGGCGCGGCGCTCCGGCTGATCGTCGCCGAGGCGTTCAAGGCGAACGCGCAGGGCTTCCTCTCGACGGGCAAGGTGATGTCGCTCCTCCGGATGGAGATCGACAACGCCGACTGGCGCGAGGCGAAGCGGATCCTGCAGGCGGCGATCAAGCCGCAGAAGGGGAAGCGCTACCTCGTGTGCGAACGCCGGAGCTCGACGCAGGGCGACTTCGAGGCGATCCGGCTCGACATCGCCGACTGCTGGCCCGAAGAGAGTGAACAGGCAATAGTGAATAGCGAACAGGTTTAAGAAAAGAAAGGAGGTGGTCAAGATGCCGGTTAAATGGAGCAAGCCGAAGACCGCGGGCGCGAAGCCCAAGGCCAAGAAGCCCGTGAACGAAAATCCGTCCAAGGGCGGGAAGTCCAAGGGCAAGAAGGAGTCCAAGTGAGGACGAACGCCCTCGACAAGGCCGTGCGCGCGCAGGGCGGGTTCGTCGTCAAGCCCCACCAGGTGAAGGCGATGATCCTCGCCGCGCGCCGCGCATACGACATCCAGGCGAAGGCCGGCCTCGTCGACGACGGGGTGGGGTTCGACGCCTGGCGGCGGGCGACGCTCCACGACGTCGTGGGCGGCGCCGCGCCGAGTTCCTTCCGGGCCGTCACGCAGCGCGACTACCCGGTCGTGCTGCGGTACTTCGGGGAACTGGCGGGGAACGGCGGCACGGATGCCGCCGCGCAGGACAAGGCGGTCGACGAGCGGCGGCGGGCGCTGTGGGCGCTCGCGCTCGTCGAGGGAGAGGTCGCGGGGGCGTTCGGGGGACGCGGGGAGGCCGCACGGTACGCCGACGCGCTCTTCGGGAAGATCCACCGGACGGATCGGGGCCGTGCCACGGCGCGGCAGATCTGGTCGGTGATTTTCACGCTCCGCAACCGCGCCGCCGGGAGACGCGCAAAAACGCCCCTAGGAGCGCGCGGCGCGTCGGGCGTCCACTCGACGCCCCCGGAGGGCTCCGGACGTTTTCCCGCGTTTTCCCGCGGCTTCTAGGCGATTCCAGGGAAGAGGAGGCCGGCGATGGGCGCGAAAATGGAGCAGATGGAGCTTTTCGGGGATCTCGACGCGCGGGATCTCGTCCCGCCGCCGCTCTCCGTCGAGCCGGAGCCAGACATGGTGCGCGTGGCGCCGGGACGGCACGCCTGGGTGCCGAAGCGCGCGGCGACGCCGCCGCCCGAGTACGTGGTGTGCCGGTGGTCGAAGCAGGCCGACGGCACCTGGGCGCCGGTGCCCGTGGCGGGACGTTACGTGCGGCTCGACTCGTCGACCGCCACGCTGCTCGGATTCCCGGCCCGCGCCGGGGCGGACGAGCGCGAGCGGTGCCGCTACGACACGATCCTGCGGCTCGGCCGCGCCGGCTTCGTCGACCTCGTGCGCGTGGCGCCGAACACGATCCTCCTCGATCTCGACAGCTGGTACCGGCACCTGGCGGACTGCATGGACGACCCCGACCGCTGGGAGGACGGACGGGATGACCGCAAGACCTACCTGAAGGAGAACGGCCTGGGCGGGTGGCGGCAGTTCGTCCAGAGAAGAGTGAACAGGGAACAGTGAATAGTTTTTTGGTAGAATAGAGGACAGGCATGACGGCGACACTCAAGATCGAGACATTTCCGAACGAGGCGGCGGCGGACTACATCCGCGGCAAGGCCGTGGCGGATCCGGCGAACTTCGGCAAACTTCCCGACCAGCTGAAGCAGCGGGCCTTCACGGTCGCCGGCATCGAGCAGCTGGACACCGTGCGCAAACTCCGCGACATCATCGCGAAGCTGCCCGAGGGCGTGAGCTGGGACGAGGCGAAGAAGGACCTCGCCGCGCAGATCTCGCCGTTCGTTGGCGATGACGCGAAGGCCGCGAAGGCCCGTGCGGAGCACATGCTGCGGACGCACGGCTTCCAGGCGTACGCCGTCTCGCGCCACCAGGAGCAGATGTCGACGGTGAAGGACTTCCCCTACTGGAGATATGAGACCGTCGGAGACAGCCGGGTACGCCCCGGCCACGCCGCGCTCGACGGCAAGGTTCTGCGGGCGGACGATCCGTGGTGGAAGACGCACTATCCGCCGTGGGACTGGGGCTGCCGGTGCATCGTGATCGCGCTCGACGAAGAGGACGCCGAGACGTTCGGAATCTCCGGGCACAACGACATGCCGATGCCGGAGCGCAGCGATTCCTATTCCTTCGACCCGTCCGACGCGGGGATATCGCTCGACGCGCTCACCCAGGGCCGTGACGACGCCGACCTGTGGATCCTCTTCAACGGGGCCCGCAGCACGACCGTGCAGAAGAGCGACGGCACGGAGACGACGATGTGGGACCACATGCTCGACCGGCACATGGAGAAGGCGGCCGGACGTCTGACCTCTGCAACCGAGCACGACGGGAACGAACGCGCCCTGGCGCTGGACTATCTGACCGGCAAGCCGATCGGCAAGGTGTCCGTGGGAGACAATGGGAACGTCGAAATCAACGTTCCGCAGGGCAAGTCCGTCGCCACGCTGCACACGCACCCGAACGGAGACAACACCCCTTCACCTGCGGACATCCTGGTCGGCTTCAACCTGAAGAGCAAGGCCGAGTACATCGCTGCCGGGAGAAAGCTCAGACGCTGGCAGTGGCTCAAGACGCCGGAGCCGGAAGACGCACGGTTGATCCGGAAGTTCGACGAGGACAACAGGAACGGGAGCGTGGACTTTGACCTCTACAAAGAATTTCTCGGCAGGCTTATCCGAGACGGTTACATCAAGATGGAGAATCTGTCATGACGAAAGAAGAAGCATCGGAAGAACTCAGTCGCCTTCACAAGATCGTGAAGAACTGGCGGGCGAAGGATGCCTGGCACGACGCCGTGCGTGACCGCAACGACAACCTTTTCGATTATGTGTTCTGCTGCAACGGCAAGGACCCGGGGCCGTGGGAGATGCCGCCCGTGCCGGAAGGAGTCGAGCCGTGAACATCGAGATCTCAGTCGACACGTCGAGGTTCGACCGGAGGATGGCGGACTTCCCGGCGAAGATCGCCAGTGCGCAGAAGCGTGCGCTCATGGCGATCGGACAGGCGGTGGCGTACCGGGCGACGCTGCCCTTCCGGTCTCCCGAGTACCGGCCGTCGCCCTGGGCGCCGCGGAAGAAGCCCGGCGACGGGCATCCGCTGCTGATCAGGAGCGGCCATCTGCGGCAGTCGATCTCCTGGAAGCTCGATGGGGACGACGCCGTGGTGGTCGGAACGAGCCAGGAGTACGCGAAGTACCACCAGCACGGCACGAAGAAGATGCCGGCGCGGCCGTTCATGCCGGTGGACAAGACCGGACAGCTAATGCCGGACGTGGACCGCAAGATCAGGAAGATCGCCGACAGGGCCATTGCGGAAGAGTTCGAGAAGCCCTAGTTCGAATACACACGATGCGCGCACAGTCCGCACGGGTTGAAGCCCGTGCGGTTCTTTTTTTATAGACTCTGCGGCGTCATGAGCAAACCAGACAAAGTCATACTCCTGCGGACCACGGGCGTCGCCGTGGCGCTCTCGGCGGACGCGGCGAAGCTGCCGCGCCGGATCAAGGTCCTGAACTGGGGCGAGAATCCGAACTGCCACGGCAGGCGCGTGAACGTGGGGCCTCTCTTCGCGAAGTGCCTGTCGTCCGCGGTCTATCCCTACCGCCAGGTGGCGCTCGACTTCGAGCACAACACCTTCCCGGGGACGGCGGCGTACAAGGAAAGCCGGGAGCCGCGTCCGGTGGCCGGCTTCGGATCGATCGAGGTGGTCGAGGGCAGGGGCGTGTATCTCACGATGTCGAGCTGGACGCCGGAGGGCGAGAGGATGGCGGTCAACTACGCCGACGTCTCGGCGGGCGCGGTAACGGACAAGGACGGCAACGTGGTGGCCGTGTCGAGCGTGGCGCTGTGCCGCGCCGGCGCGGTGGACGGCATGGATTTCGTGGAGGCTCCGCTGAGTGGCGGCGTCTCGTCCGCGCTGAGCGGAATCATCAACAACAACAACCAGGAAGGACAGGCAATGGACTTCAAGGCATTGCTGATCAAGTCGCTGGGGCTTGGCGACGACGCCACGGACGAGGCCATCCAGGCCGCGCTCGCGAAGGCGCTCGAAAGGAAGCCCGATGAAAACCAGGAAGCGCGGCAGGCCGCGATGTCCGCCGCCGTCAAGGCCGCGGTCGCCGAGGCCGTGAAGCCGATCCAGGAGCAGGTCGCGGCGCTCTCCGCCGCGGCGGTCGCCCACGAGAAACGGGACCTGGTCGCCGAGGCGGCGCGCGAGGGCAAGGTGGTCGCGCTCTCCGCGGACGCGCTCGCGAAACTCTCGGTCGAGGACCTGAAGGCGACGATCGCGAAGACGGCCGTGACGGTGCCGCTCAGCGCGAAGACGCCGGCGACCGTGAAGGAGACCGCGCCGAGCGGCGAGGTGCCCGACGAATTCAGGCGGATTGCGCTCAACTGCGGCGTCTCTCCGGACATCTTCAGGAAGCAGTAAGGAAAGGAACCAGGCGACATGAACATCACCGCAGCGAACCTGGACGCGCTCTTCAAGACGTTCCAGACGAAGTTCTCCGAGGCCCAGAAGGCGGCGCAGACGCGCGTCACGCCCAACGACCTCGTCCCCGAGGACATCGCCATCAGCTTCACCGGAAGCGGATCGGCGACGCAGCACAGCTGGCTGAACCAGATCAAGGGCATCCACGAGTGGGTCAATCAGCGCGTGATCAACGCCCTCAACCTCGGCAAGCTCACGGTCGTGAACCGCGACTTCGAGAACACGGTGACGGTTTCGCGCAACGAGATCGAGGACGACCAGTACGGCGTCTACGCGCCGCTGATCGGGATGATGGGCGCGGACGCGGAGAACCTGTGGAAGAAGCTCGCCCTCGAGGCGCTCGTCGGAAACGGCGACTGGGCCGACGGCAACAAGTTCTTCTGCTCGGGCCGCAAGCTGAACCCGGAGCGCACCGAGACGATCACGAACGCCGTGACGACGGCGCTCACGAAGGACGCGCTCGAGACCGCGATCGCGACGATGCGCGCCTGGACGCTCCACGGCGGCGAGCCGGGCGAGGTGCGTCCGGACGTTCTGCTGGTCGGACCGTCGCTCGAGGCGGCTGCCAAGCGGATCTGCGAGGCGGACCTGGTGTCCGAAGGCGGCGCGACCGTCTCCAACGTCTCGCCGGCGAAGGCCGTGAAGGTGCGCGTCTCGCAGTCCCTCGTGGGAACGCACGCGAACGAGTGGTTCCTCCTGGGCGACAAGAACGGCGTGAAGGCCGTCGGCATCCAGAAGCGCAAGCTCCCTGAGCTGACGCGCATGGACAGGGACACGGACCAGGAGGTGTTCATGTCGAACAACTTCCTCTACGGCGTGCACGCGCGCGGCGAAGGCTTCCTGACGCTGCCCTTCCTCGCCTACAAGGGCGGGGCGGCCTCGGTCGACGCCTGGGAAGCCAAGGAATAAGGGGAGACGCCGCCGTGACGAAGCTGACGATCGAGGACCTGACCGGCGACATGCCGGAGGGCATGATCATCGCCGCGCTCGACGACGACCGGGACGGAATGCCCGACGAAGGCCCGTTCCAGTCCGCGCTCGCCTCGGCGAACGCGCGGGCGGACGCGATCTTCGGCGGGAGCGTCCCGGCTCGGTACGCCACGGCGGCGGACTACGCCGTGCGGGTGTTCCTGCTCGACCTCCTCTACCGGCGCCACGGGGACGCGGACGACGCGAACCCGTGGGCCCGCCGGGCCGACGAGGAGGCCGCGCGGCTGCGGGCGCTCGCATCTGGCACGGAGGCGATCGACGCGTCGGAGGACGGCGTGGTGATCTCCAAGCCGGCGCGGATCTACAACACCCAGGGGGTGATGTCGTGACGCTGCCCGCCGTCCAGAAGGCCCTCGTGGCCGGCATCCTCGACTGGCACGCGCGGAAGGGAATCCTGGTTCCGGTGATCGCGGAGGACGACGGGAACGTCCAGACCATGCGCGACGCCGAGCTGGCCCGGACGCATCTGGCGGTCACGGTCGGCGCCGCGAGCTTCAGTCCCCGCAGCAGCGCCAGCGCGAACGTCGTCGGCACGGCGCAGGTCGTGGTCACGGTCTGGGAACGCCCCACGCGCAACCGCATCGGCCAGCCCGAGACCGGACATGGCCGCACCGCGACCGAGGAGGCCGAGGGACTTGCCTGCGCGATCAACCTGCTGAGGTTCGGAGGCGGCGTCTTCGTCCTCGCCGGCATCGGCGGCGTGGAGCGCAGAGACGAGTCCACGGTTTCGCGCGAGGTCACATTCGAGACAATGGCAACACTCACTGGAGATTAAGACAATGTCCATCAACCGCAACACAATCCTGCGCGGGCCGGGCACCGTCGTCTTCGGCGGCGCGACGGTCTTCGACGCGAACGGCATCACGTGCGAAATCGAGTCGGCGACGGCCGGGCTCCCCTCGTCCGTCTCCGGCGAGATCGGCACCATCAAGACTGACCAGACGGGCCGCGTCTCCTTCACCCCCTGCGGGCAGGTCTCGAGCGCCATCCTCGCCGCCCTCTTCCCCTACGGCGACGCCGCCATCGGGTCGAGCGCGTGCGGCGCGGCCGACACGCCCTGCGTCGTCCACTCCGTCGCCGGGACGAAGGTCACGCTCCTGAACGCCTGCATCTCGAAGATGCCCGAGATCCGCCTCTCGCCCGTCAAGACGGCGTTCGGCGCCGTGGAGATCGCCGCCGCGCTCGGCCTCGCGAAGGGCCCGGTGGACGCCGACGCGCTCTACAAGGTCGAGACGGCGGCCTATGCCGCCGGCGCGCCGGACCCGACTGGCATCACGGGCGTGCAGTACACCGGCACGTTCGGCACGATGACCATTTCGGACACGCTCGACGGCTGGACCGTCACGCCGACGGTCAAGCTCACGGCCGTGACGACGGACAACATCGGCACGATCGACTGGACCGTCTCCGCCGTCGGCTGCACGGCCCGCTGCACCCCGCTCGGCCTCACCGAGGAGCAGATCCTCGCCGCCCTGCCCGTCGGCAAGGCGCGCGGATCGCTCCTCGGCGGGACGGACAACCTCGTCATCACCGGCACGGGCGGCCTCACCGTCACCCTCTACGGCGCGGGGCTCGTCACGGGGCCGCTCCAGTGGGGCAACACGACGCTCCGCGTGGGCGAGATCGGCTTCACGGCCCACCGCTCCTTCGCGGGCGGCGTGCCGGGGCCCGTGTTCGAGGTGGAGCTGGCCTGATGCGGATCACCCTCGGAGAGTCGACGCTCTGCAGCGGCGACGCGCGGAGCCAGGACGGCGAGAACTACGCGATGGGCCCCTCCGACCTCGTGGTCGACGTCCAGCCGGGCGTCTCGGTGCGGGAGTTCGTGGGGGCTGACCGCGTGCAGCCCGAGCACGTCATGTGCGACCGCGGAACGGTCTCGTTCGGCGTGGTCCGCACGTTCGCCACGCCGGCGGCGGCGCTCGCCTGGGTGCGCACCGCCCTGCCCGCCCAGGCGAGCGAGGGGCTGCTCAGATTCGACGACGCGACCGTCTTCGGGCCGAAGAGCGCCGTGACGAACCGGCGCGCGGCCGTGGTCGGATGCTCGGTCGCGGTCAACTACACGATCGTTGGATGATTTGGCACTTGCAACGGGAAAGGAGGAGGCGGTATAATGCCCGCATGGAAGAGAATGGCAGAGAACCACAGCGCGGCCTGTTCGGCGTCGAAAACGGCGTCGTCGGGTACCTTGTGATCGCCCTGGCGATCGTGGCTGCCGTCTGTCTCATGCTTGGATGAAGCCGCCGCCTGAATGGCGGACGCCGACACCATAATCCATCTGAAGACCACCTCCGACAACTCGGGCGCGAAGGAGACCGAGAAGGCCCTCGATGGCGTCAGGAACGCCGCGGGGAGGGCCGAGGGAGGGATCTCGAAGCAGGCCAGGGAGTCGATGAACCTGCGCAGGTCGCTCGGCGAGCTCGCGGGCGTCGTCTCCGGAAAGGTCAAGGGTGCTTTCACATCTCTGAACGGTGTCGTCAGCACCGCCGCCAAGGCGATTGGAGACGTGACAAAGGCGCTGGGGGTCATCGGATTCGCGATCCAGGGCGTCCAGCTTGTCATCGACGCGTACAAGGCCCTGAAGGAATGGCTCAACAGAAGCAAGAAGGAGGCCGAGGAGCTGGCGAAGACCCTGCAGGACGCCAGGATCAAGGCGTCCATCGACGCCGCGATCGCGAGCTACATCCGGCTCAACGGCCAGATCGCGGAGACGCTCCGCATGGAAGGCGAACGCGTCAAGATCGCGAACCAGCTCAAGGCCAACAACCGCGCACTCGAGGACGCGAGGATCGGCAACGCGGAACAGACGGAGCTCAACGCCCTCGACAGGAACGACCCGGACTACGACGCGCGCGCCGCGCTGGTGAGCGAGAAGCACAGAAGGAAGCGCGCGGACCTCAAGACCAGCCGGGATCTCGCCGACATCTCGGAGCGCCAGGACAGGCTCTACGCGGACGCCGACACGAAGACGCAGCAGGCGAACGCGTTCGACAAGTACGTCGAAAAAACGGGCGGGCGCGTCATCGAGCTGAAGCGTCAGATCCATGCGGAACGAGACCCCGAGCGCGCGAAGACGCTCGGCCAGGAGCTCGACAAGCTCATCGACGAGCAGCAGAAGAAAACCGAGGCCGCGAAGAAGCTCCGCCAGGACGCGTCCTCCATGACTGACGAGGCCCTATCGCTCGAGGGGGCGAAGAGCGCCGTGATCCTCAACGGGCGCACCGAGGGTCTCAGAAGCGACGCGGCCGTCTCGGACGCCAATCGGAAAATCACGCTGGGGCAGCAGCAGCGCGCGGCGGCCGAGGCCCAGAAGAAGGCCGCGGAAGACGCCCGCAAGGCCGCGGAACAGGATCGCGCGCAGAAGCTCGCGTCCGAACGCGCATCGCTGATCTCCCAGCGCGACCAGCTCGGTGCGCAGATGTCAGAGGCCCAGAGGTCCCGCGAGCTCGCCGCCGGACGGCTCGCCGGCGCGTGGACCTCCTACGAGGCCGACTCCGGCTCGACCCCCGCCGAGATGCAGCGGCGCTACCAGTCCGCCCAGCGCGCCGAGAGCGCGGCGGAGAAGGCGCTCCGCCAGGCGGATTCGACGATCGAGAAGACGGCGCGCCAGATGGAGCTGGTCGCCGAGAAGCTGTCCAGGGTCGACGAGGCGCTCGGGCGCCAGTCAACACACAACGACGAGGGCTGACGGATGACTCCCGCAGAGGCAAAATCAGTAAATCTCCGCCCGGGCGCCTTCGCCTTCACGGTCGATGGCGCGGCGTTCGCGCCGCCCGCAGGGGCCGTGCTGCGCCTCGCGTCGATGGCGGTCGATACGCTCACGCTGACGGGGCTCCCCGTCGGCCTCGTCTCGAGGGGCAGCGTCGTCACGGCGAGTTACAACGGCGTGAAGGTCTTCCAGGGGACGCCCGCCAGCCGCGTCGAGCGCTGGGGCAGGGGCACGACGCACTTCGAGGACGTCACGTTCGAGGGACCCTGGGGAAACCTCGCGCGCTACGTGTTCCGGCAGAGCTGGGGCTACGTGGCGGCGCGGGGCGGCTCCGCCGTCACGATGCAGGAGTCGACGGCCCGCGTGGTCCTGAACGTGAGGCCCGACGGAACGCCGCAGGACATGACGGAGCAGATCCGCGAGATCGCCGAGTTCGCGGCCGCGAAGTGCGGATACGCGTACGCGGCGGCGAAGATCGACGCCGGCGGGCAGGTCCTTCCGGCCGACGAGGCGCACGACATCACCTGCGCGGCGGCGATCGTCCGGACGCTGAGGTTCTTCCCGAAGACGGTCGCGCGGTTCGACTACTCCGGCGCGTCCCCCTCCCTCCGCGTCTTCACGCCGTCCGCCCAGGACGCGGGCTGGGTCTCCGGCGCGAAGGTGATCTCCCGCGCGGCGACGCGGAAGGACCATCCCGTCGTCGGCGTCCAGATCACGACCTCGCCGGCGCGCACCCGGATCGAGGTCGGGGACGAGGAGTTCGACTCCCGGCAGTTCGAGACACAGAGCGCGGGCGACACCGAATCCCTCGACTGCCTGCACCTCTACATGCCCCTGTCGGGAGGAAGCGGGTCGACCGAGTACGAGACGCTCGACTGCGTCGGGCACGTGAAGGATTTCTGGGACGTCACCCAGGTCAAGGCGCGCGCGTTCTTCTGGAAGCAGTACCATCCCCGTCTGCAGGACGTCCCCCTGGGCGCGATCACGATCGACGCCGCGAGCGTGAGGACCGTGGACCCCGTCGACCCCGCGACGGAGGTGACGCCGTTCAGGTACGTCACGGACTTGACGGTGGGAGACCTCCGCCACTTCGGCCAGAACGCGGTCGCCTGCCGGTTCTGCTGCAAGGCCAGGATCGTGACCGAGGACGAGGACGAGGAGGACGTGTTCCTCACGATGGACTTCGTGACAACCGACGCCGTGCAGAGGACGTACACGCAGATGTCCGGCATGTCCAGCGAAGAGGGCGAGACCCTGCCGGAGGGCCTGGCCGCGGCGATCCTCGCCCAGCGCGCCGGCGAGCTGGAGTGCGAGGACCTCGTGATCCGCCTCCCTGGAGCGCTCCCCGAGATCGGTGACGCGAAGAGCGGGCTCCTTCTGCAGAGCATGACGGTCGACTGCAACGAGTTGACCGCCGACTGCCACTTCGGCCACCCGAACTACCTGAGCGCCGAGGAGATGCGCGACCTGCTCACCGGTTTCCGCGGACGGGCCTTCTCGTCGTCCGCGATCTGCCGCGAGGACCCGGATCCGTCCGGCGACTCCCCGGAGGAGACCTCTGGCATCCAGCCGATCTCCTCCACGGAGTTCAGTCCGGGTACGAAGAGGAAGACCACGGTCAAATCCAGAGACGGCGGCTCCATCGTACTGGACCCGTCGAGGCTCGGCGGCGAGACGGCGAAGATGCGGACCGTCACGCTCTACGACAAGGACGGGCGCCCGTCCAGCCTCAAGGTCCTCTCGACGGAAGAGAGGCCGGGCGAGGGAGAGGAAGAAGATGAAACGGAAGAAGACCCGCACGATACCGAGGACCCACACGGTGACGACACGGACGCCTGCAACCCCGGCGGCGGCAGCGATTCACCGGACGGCTCGGGCGGCGGCGGCGGCGGACGACGGCGTCGTCCCATCGCACGGCACCGAGGGCGGCGCGGGCGTTGACGCCGGGGAGAATCCCGGAACGGGGTCATCTTCACCCGGTTGTGACTGTTGAGTAAGGAGGCTTTCAAATGGCTTACGAATACCAGATCAAGGGTACGCGGCACCTTCGGAAGTACACGGCTGCGCTGCTCTCGCCGGCGACGGCGGCGGGATCTGACGCGGCGAGCCTGTCCACGCGCCTGTGCGACGTCCCGTGGACACGCTCGAGCATCACTGAATCGACCTTTCCGACCTACTCGAAGGCCGACGAGAACGCCGCCGCGCGCGAGAATTTCGACGCCGCCGAGTGGTGCGCAAACCACGACAGCTCCAAGCGCCACCGCGTCTACGGCCAGGCCGCATTCTACCGCTTCGCCGTTCCGGAGGCGGTGCGGGGCAAGACGGTCGCGTCGGTGAAGGTGACGGTCGTCTGCGATCCGTACACCCCGCAGGGTGCGCGCATCTCCGTCGCGACGACCGAGGCGGACGACCTACCGACCGCATGCGCCGAGTGCCGGTCCGGCGACGCCTACCTCGCCGCCGTCGCCCCGCGCACGTCGGCGGTCGAGAACGGCAGCATCTACTGGTACGAGGCGAGCGAAACCGTCACCATCGACTACGGCCGCGCCCTCGGCAAGTTCCTGCTTGTCTTCTGCGGACTCGAGGACTACCGCGCCCGCAACGGCTGGCTCGAAGGCTCCGCGCGCATCTCCGCCGTCTCGCTCGTCTTCGACGAGGCCGTCGCCGGCCTCGATGAGGTCAACGACTGGAAGAACGACGGCACCCGAGCCGTCGCCCTCGCCGGCGGCGCCCAGCCGACCTGGCTCCAGCCCCTCTCCCTGCGCGCGGCGGACACGCCCGCGTCGCGCGCTCCGCTCGTCGCCGCGTTCAGCGGTCTGCTCTCGGACCCGGCCTGGCCGTCCGGCGCGCCGGAATCCGTCACGCAGTACGTCAAGGTCTACCATCTGCTGCTGATCTCCATCGCCTACGACGACGCGGCGGGGGCCGTGGCCGGGACGGCGGACGTGAAGGTCTGCGGCGCCGTCGCCGGGTCGACGCTGGAGTCCCCCGCGCCCGGGAACGCCACGCCGGCCCAGATGGCCGCCTTCGCGTCGACGGCCTCGGCGCCGGCGGGCTACACGTACGGGAAGGTCTCGCAGCCGTGCGCGGCCGGCGCGCCGTGCGAGGTCGGCGGCCGGCGGCACGCGGCGGCGGACCCGGTCTGGCAGATATCCCACTCCGGCGAGTTCGCCGTCACGGTCGGCAACACCAAGTACGCCGTCGGGAGGTCCATCTCCTTCCGCTTCTTCGGGCCCCACGAGAACGACGCGGGCGAGCTTGTGGTCGACGTGCTCGGCGGCGGCGTGGGCGCCGCGCTCTCCGCCTACGCGCCGGAGGCCGCCCTCACGCTCAACCTCGGCCGGCTGCCGCCGCTGGACGCCTCGTCGCGCGTGCGCACGGGCGGGCCGGCCGACGAACTGCTGGGCGACCTCTCCTGGCAGGTCGCGACGGCCGACGCGGCAAGCGGCGTACGTACTGCGGTGGACACCTTCGCGCACCTTGTCTCCCGCCTCTCGGTCGCGTCCGGCCGCGTCGCGCAGGACTACGCCGGGGCGGGGCTTTCCTTCCTTCACGCCGATCTTGACAGCGTGACCGTCGTGCCGCGCTTCCAGCGGGCGCCGTCGGCGACTGCCGGCTATGCGGCTCTGCCGCAGCCAGGCATATCGATCTGGTTCGCGAAGTCAACGTCGACGCTCTCGAAGAAGGTGCGCGTCGGAAACGCGACGAAGGGCGTCATGAAGGATTGTGCAGCGTCCCCCTCGTTCCTCCAGGGCTCGTACATCGCGGTCCGCGCGAACGCGGCCGGTGGTCACGTGATGCTGACGGCCTCCGGCGCGGTCGCCAACACCGGGCTTACGATCCGCCTCGCCGTCTGGCGTTCGCGAGGCGCCGCGTGGTGCGGCACGCAAGGCTTCTACACGGCGGTGCAGTGCGCCCGCGTCGCAGGCTTCGCGGACGCGAGCGTCGCAGGCTTCGCGACGCCGGAGCTGAATGCAGAATCGGGCGGCGGCATCGAGGGGCTTGCGTCATTCGGCGGCGTGAACGTCGATCTGATCGGAACGTCCGACGAAATCACCGGCGCGCTCGCCGAGGGCGATACGGTCGAGATTAAGCTTACGTCCGCCATTTCCGACGGGGACGCGCTCATCATCGCTCCCGTTCCGGTCGCGTTCACTGGATCGGACGAATCCGGTGCGTACTTCGGACGGCAGTCCGCGCCATCTTCAACGACGGCGGCGAAGGGCTGGGCGCGCTCTTCGGCTGATCTTGGATGGTTCCCGCAAGTCGAAATCTACTAGGAGAACAAGCCATGAAAGCCCTCTGCACAGCCTTTTCAATCGCCCTCTACGCGGCGTTCCCCGCGCGTTCCGCCGCCGTTCCCCTTGCGTGGACGGTGGAGACGTCCCGCGCCCAGGTGGCGCAGTTCGAGGCCTACCGCGGCGAGACGCTCGACCTCGAGGCCACGATGCAGAGCTACGGCAGTCCCCTTGCAACGCCCGTGCAGCCGAGCCTCTACTGGCAGACGAACGGCATGGGATCTGCCTGGTGGACGGCCCCCGCCACCGCGTCCGGAAACGTCCTCCGCGCCACCTGGAGCCCCACGAACGACTGCGGCGGCACGGTCTACAACTGCTTCATCGGCGGCCCCTACGCCACCTACCGCGCCGCCTTCCGCCTCCGCATGCTGCCCTCCCCGGGCTACACGCCGAACCACCTCAAACTGCCGACGGTCACCTACGACGCCGCCCTCTTCGGCGAGCCGACGGTCAATGGCACCAACCTGATCGAGATCGTCCGGCGGATGAACGAAAGCGAGACGATGACGGCGCGTGAGACGAATACGGAGCTGCGCATATTCCACGGAGACGCGTTCAGCTCGATGAGGGTGGAGCCGCCGAAGTCCATCCACACGCTCCCAGTGAACCAGTGGCGTGTGCTCGAGCTCGGCGACGAGAAGACCGTGGCGAAGACGAGGTACCACGAGACCGACAAGCTCCTCGTCGGAAGCCCGCGTGACCTCTACTTCATCGACCGCGTCGAGATCGATGGCACCACGACGAACTACGTCCTGAAGAGCTTCCAGAGCTACCTGGACGCCGTCTCGCCACTCGCGGTCGGGGATCTGATCGGCCAGTACCTCCCGACGAACGGAGGCGGAACCGTCACAGGCGAGGTGAAGGTGCTCGGCAATCTGTACGTGTCCGGCGAGGTGTCGATGCCGAACCTCGTCGACGTGCGGACGGCGAACATCATCGCCAACGGATTCGTCGTCAGCAACAGAGTAGTGGTCGCGGAAAGCGGACTCATGGTGAGCAACGGCGTCTGCCACATCAACGGCGCCATCGCGAATGGGACCATCCAGGCGACGCGCGTCCACATCATGGACGGCGGGGACGTCACGTTCGGCGGAAGCCCGGAGAATCCAACCGCAGGGATGCACGGGATGATCGAGGGGGTGACGCTCGCAAAGCTCTCTGAACTCGGCTTCAACGGCAATACGCTTACGTCGATCGGGTCAACCGAGGGCACATTTGTGGAAGGGACGATTGACAGATTTGCCCGTCTCACGGACATCGTTTCTCACGCCTCCCCGAACTGCGTCCGACCGATCGACGACAGGGTGAGCGCAGGAGGTACACGTGCCAGCATCACGCTCCGGAACTGGTGCCTCAACGTCCCGACGGAAAGTATTGACGTGACGAATGAACTTCGCGTGTTCTACCCGTTTCACGAGATAAAGGACCATTTCGACATGACGCAGCGCCTCTCGTTCGGGATCTACTTCCCAATGGCCCCTGCGGCGACCGTGAGCGTGAAATGGGACTACGCGCCGGATGACGGCGGATTCGAGCTACGCGGAGAGACCGGTGACGAGCTTGGCTCGATATCGGCAGGAGACTACATCTGGTTCCAGCAGATCGGTCCGAACGTCCTGTCCGTCACAAAGAGGAACGTCTCGAACACGATCCACCCCCTTGTCAACGAGTGAGGCGAACGATGATAAAGACCTTCTTGTCAATCTCTCTTTCGGTTCCATGTCTTTTCGGAGGCGAGGTGTCCGAGTTCCTGTACAGCTCGATGGACGGACGCGAGAAGAGGCCGGTGTGGAGCTATTACGTCCCGATGAAGGACTATGACCGTCTGGATGCGTCCGCAAACTACGATCGTCCCGGAGCGACGGACGACCAGGATCGTCGTATGATGGCAGTCGCCATGAACTGCACCGGAGAGGACTACGCACGTCTCTTCTATGGAAATGGCTGGTCTTTCCAGGTCCGCCGCGCGCTGTACGAGCGTGCGCTCGACTTCTACGAACCGCTCAACCAGGTCTGCCGAGAGGCGTATATGGACTTCCGGAACATTCCCTGTCTGCCTCCTGGCGAAGCAAGGTCGAGGTGGGACGTGTGGACGGCTAGATACGGCGCACCGTATCTGTGCCGGATCATGTTCCCCGTCGTGACCGGGAGAATGTACTGCTGCACGAATGCCGCTCCAGCCATCCTGGAGGCGTATTCTGACGCGATCGGGCACAGGGTGACGATCCCCGAGACTTCGCTCGCCGGCTGTTTAGAGAATGACTCCGCCACGAACAGCTACTGCCTCTATCCGATCGGAATCGCGATCCACCGCGCTGACGACGCGTGCGAGGAGTTCCGGCACTTCGGCAACTTCTGTTTCCCGGTCAGGCAGGACTACTGCGAAGGCTTCACGACCCCCGGCGTCCGCAGCGTCACATCATGGAACGAGTTCGCGGCGGCGTTCGCAGGACTGAAGGTTGACGCCTGGGCAATGGGATTCGACTTCGGCGTACCCGGCGGAGCCGCAGAGTACGTCGACTCCGTGCTTTCATCAGATCCCGATCTGTCCGGACTCTCGGCGCGGGTCCCGAAGAACTCCCAGCGCCTCCTCGCCGCATATCTCGAGGCACGGTCAGGCGGAGACGAGAGTGCAGACTACACAAAGATCAGGACCTGGTTCGAAAGCGATTCGATCGGGAGGAAGGTCCTGTGAGTGGTCTTTTCGAGAATTTCAATGATGGATACAGGCCGTCGGGTGATGGTTCGTCCACGAGTGTGGATTCTGTTCGCGTACCATTCGATGGGGGACGCGAGGATTTCCCGTCCGTCGGAGAAAACACAACAAATAATCTGCCGGGAGAGAAACCCGGAGATACAATGTCAAACTCGTTACCAACCAAGTCAATTGTCCAAACCATCGATTCACCGTTCCGGCAGGATGACGCGAGTCGTCCTGTCGGAACGATGTCTAAATGTCCGGAATGCGGGAAAGAGTTTGTTTTAGAATACGACCACCAGAAGTTCTGCTCGCACAAGTGCTCAGTGAATCACCACAACCTGCTCGCAAAGCGGAAACGTGAACTGATGAAGGACGATCCGGCCTTCATCGCCAGAAAACGACTCTTAAACGACCGTCGCAACGAAAGGCGAGCTGCGTCGAGGGCCGCCCGCCTTGGGATTCCAGTTGAGGAGCTCATGCGCGGAAGGGACCCACGCAAGAGAGGAAGGCCAAGAAAAGTCCAGGAACATGAGGTCAAGCCAGATGTGAACTGGAAAGAAGAAGTCCTGAAGGTGCTATCCATGCCAGACCCTTCGGCGAGGTTTGAGGCATCGAGGAAATGGACGGACGAACAAAGACGCTACGCGAAATCCATTTACCTCGGCATGTTGAGAGACGATTTTTCGTATAGGCGCGAAAGCTTCTGTTGAAGATTCCCATTCCCGGATAGTTCCCCTGCAAATCCCCTGGGACATCCCCGCGTTTTCTCCGTGATCAGTCAGCGATTCTCACAGAATCAACCCTTTTCATTTCTGATCACTGACACGTATCAAACCCTAACCAATACTTTCGCGCCGTTACA
>ERZ1034962.429-NODE-429-length-19950-cov-13.029656_pt1 | contig 19950 bp, 17 predicted proteins | sample MGYA00520696_ERZ1034962 | MGnify/ENA primary metagenome ERZ1034962 (study PRJEB33766, sample SAMN09781770) | gut metagenome | biome: gut microbiome | host: Homo sapiens | place: Madagascar | study: EMG produced TPA metagenomics assembly of the PRJNA485056 data...
GTTATTGTTATAAAATAGTTTATTTATTGAGGGCGGCAAGCTGTGCTTTTAAAGCCGCAATCTCAGCATCCTTTTCAGATAAGGTTGAAATCATCGCATTCTTTTCAGAAAGAACTGTAGCAATTTCAGCGTCTTTTTCGGATATCAATAAAGTCATTTCATTTTCTTTCTCGTTCAAAGCCGTAACCGCTTCATCTCGTTCCTTTTGTAGTTCATCGATCATATAGTGAACCGTATTCTCATCTAACATTCGAAGTGCTTCTGAAAACATGGTGATCACCTCCTCCGGATCATACATATATTCAGACATATCCTTACAGATGGCTTCCATCCAGGGATAGTCAGATACCAGTGCAGCAAGGTCGTCAACCGACTGGGCAGTCAGTAATGACAGCCATGCATTTAGTTCATTGATATCTTTAGCATACTTACTTTCTTTAAATACGTCAAGGGCAACCACATAGAATTCCTGTAAAAGCTTCAGTTCGATTCCGGTATCAAAAACAGTTCTGCCGTGGTGCAGGTAGATATCGGATAATGCATCAGTCAGACATGCATCCGGACTTTTTTCATATATCACGATCGTGTAAACGGTTTTTAGATCCTTGTAGATGAAGGAACTGCCTTTCAGGCTTTTCACCCTTGTATACTGACGCAGCATGAGATCGGAGGAGTAGCAGGACATACGTTCTCCCAGGAAAGCGTATGGGATCTTCTGGATCTCGACATTTGCGATCGAGCCGCCCTCCAACTCAGCCTCTTTTCAGTCAGCTTTCAGCCAACCTGCAGAAATTCTTCGTGCAAATGCTATTGAAAAATGTTATCATTTACATGCGAGGTATTTGATAAAAATTCCCAACAATGGGGCAAAGCACGGAGGGTAATACATGCTGGAACAATCTTACTACGATGAAGCTGATAAGATTATTGCTGCATATGGGACAGAGCCAAGATTTCTGATCCCGATCATTCAGGATATTCAGAGCGAATATAAGTATCTTCCGCCGGAATTATTACGATATGTGGCGGACAAACTGAATATTACAGAGGCAAAAGCTTACAGCGTAGCAACATTCTATGAGAACTTTTCATTTGATGCAAAAGGAAAGTTCATTCTTAAGGTGTGCGATGGAACCGCATGCCATGTCAGAAAATCCATGGATATCTTAAATCAATTGTATAAAGAACTTGGATTGTCAAAAGAGAAACACACAACAGATGATATGATGTTCACATTAGAGACAGTATCATGTCTTGGCGCATGCGGACTCGCACCGGTCATGACGGTAAACGATGTTGTTCATCCGGCTATGACACCGGAGAAGGTAACTGCATTGATAGCAGAATTGAAGGAGGGTGCGGATGAATAGAATAACAAATGTATCGGAGCTTGACGCAGCAGTAAAACAGGCAGAAGAGATGTTGCATGCAGATTCGCACAGGATCCTTGTCTGTGCAGGAACCGGATGTCTGGCGGGTGGCTCTCAGAAAATATACGACCGGTTCTGCGAGATGGCGAAGCAGTCAGAGGGCGTGAAGGTAGAATTTGTCCCGGAGGCAGAGTATACAGTTATAAAAGAATCCTGTCATGTCGGCGTGAAGAAAAGCGGCTGTCATGGATTCTGCGAGATGGGACCGCTTGTGCGTATCGAGCCATATAATTATATCTACATAAAAGTGAAGGAAGAAGACTGCGAGGAGATCTTCAACGAGACGATCCTGCACGGAAGACCGGTAGAGCGTCTGATGTATCACAAGGATGGTATTGTCTACAGACAGCAGGAAGAAATTCCATTTTATAAGAAACAGACCAGACTGGTACTGAAAAACTGCGGACATATCGATGCAGAAAATATCAATGAATATCTTGCGGTCGGTGGATACCAGGCACTTCGTAAGGTGTTATTTACCATGGAGCCTTCGGAGGTTATTCAGGTCATCAGTGACTCCAATCTGCGTGGACGTGGAGGCGGTGGTTTCCCGACCGGATACAAATGGCAGCAGGTTGCCAGACAGGCGGAGAAGATCCGATATGTTGTCTGCAATGGTGATGAGGGAGATCCGGGTGCGTTCATGGATCGAAGCGTAATGGAAGGCGATCCGCATAAGATGTTAGAGGGGATGATCATTGCTGCATATGCGGTTGGTGCGCAGGAGGGATATGTCTATGTAAGAGCAGAATATCCGCTGGCAGTCAGCCGTTTGAAGACAGCGATCGCACAGGCAGAGGAAGCGGGCTTCCTTGGTGAGGATATCTTAGGCTCCGGTTTCTCTTTCCATATACATATCAATCGTGGCGCGGGGGCATTTGTCTGCGGAGAGGGAAGTGCGCTTACGGCATCGATCGAGGGACAGCGCGGAATGCCGAGAACCAAGCCGCCAAGAACCGTAGAGCAGGGCTTATTTGCCAAGCCGACGGTTCTGAATAATGTAGAAACCTATGCAAATGTGTCCATGATCATTTTAAATGGTGCAGACTGGTACAAGTCGATCGGACCGGAGAAAAGTCCGGGAACCAAGGCATTTGCATTGACTGGAAGTGTAAAGAATACGGGACTGATCGAGGTACCGATGGGAACAAAGCTGCGTGAGATCGTGTATGATATCGGCGGTGGTTTAAAGGATGACATCCCATTAAAGGCAGTTCAGATCGGTGGACCATCCGGTGGCTGTCTGGTGACGGATGATCTGGAGGTCAGTCTGGATTTTGATTCACTAAAGAGCAAAGGCGCGATGATCGGTTCAGGTGGTCTGGTTGTTATGGATGAGAATACCTGTCTGGTTGAGGTAGCCCGTTTCTTTATGAACTTTACACAGAACGAGAGCTGCGGCAAATGCGTTCCATGCCGTGAAGGAACCAAGCGGATGCTTGAGATCCTGGAGCGGATCGTTGCCGGAAATGGTACGTTAGAGGATCTGGATCTGTTAGAGGAACTGGGACAGGCGATCACCGACACGGCTCTTTGTGGACTTGGTAAGAGCGCAGCCCTGCCGGTACTCAGTACGCTGAAGAATTTCCGTCAGGAATACATCGAGCATGTGGTTGACAAGCGATGCAGAACCGGAAACTGTAAAGCACTGGTTCGCTATAAGATCGATCCGGAAGCATGTAAGGGCTGTTCCAAATGTGCGAGAAACTGTCCGGTCGGTGCGATCACAGGTGAGATCCGGAAACCATTTGTCATTGATACAGCCAAATGCATCAAGTGTGGTGCATGTATCGATAATTGTGCGTTCCATGCAGTATATACAGAGAATTAAGGAGGGAGACGAACATGGATTATATTACGATCAATTCAATCAAAGTGCCGATCGAGGGCGAGAAGAATGTTCTGTCTCTGATCCGAAAGGCGGGGATCGATATCCCGACATTCTGTTATCATTCAGAATTATCCATCTATGGCGCATGTCGTATGTGCGTGGTAGAAGATGACAGAGGAAAAATATTTGCGGCATGCTCCGAGACACCGAGAGCGGGCATGGTGATCTATACGAATACAAAGAAAGTGCAGCAGTACAGAAAGCTTATTATCGAGCTGTTGTTATCCTCTCATTGCAGAGACTGTACGACCTGCCAGAAGAATGGCATGTGTGCGCTCCAGTCACTTGCCTATAAGGTTGGAGTGCATGCGGTTCGTTTCCTGAATAATAAAAAAGAAGAAAAGATCGATATGAGTTCGCCGTCTATCGTCCGGGATCCAAATAAATGTATTCTGTGCGGTGACTGTGTGCGTACCTGCGATGAGATTCAGGGGCTTGGTGTTATCGATTTTGCATTCCGTGGTTCGAAAATGAAGGTACAGCCGGCATTTGACAAGCCGCTTGCAGAGACAGACTGTGTAGGATGCGGACAATGTGCAGTTGTCTGCCCGACCGCAGCAATCTCGATCCGTACCAATGTAACCGATATCTGGGATGCGATCGAAGATCCGTCCATCCGGGTGGTCGCACAGATCGCACCGGCAGTCCGCGTGGCAGTTGGAGATAACTTCGGTATACCAAAGGGCGAGAACTGTTTTGGCAAGCTGGTATCAGCACTTCGTATCATGGGCTTTGACATGGTATTTGACACAAGCTTTGGTGCCGATCTTACGGTTATGGAGGAATCCAAAGAATTTGCGGCGCGTCTTGCGTCGGATGAGAAGCTGCCATTATTTACATCCTGTTGTCCGGGCTGGGTCAAATATTGTGAAGAAAAATATCCGGAATTTGCAGATAATCTGTCAACCTGCCGTTCTCCACAGGGAATGTTCTCGGCAGTGATCAAGGATTATTTTGCAGAGAAAGATAAAGAAGATGGTAAGAGAACGATGGTTGTATCGATCATGCCTTGTACAGCAAAGAAGGGAGAGATCCTCCGACCGGATAATTTCACGGATGGCAGACAGGATACCGATTATGTCATCACAACGACAGAGGTTGTGCGGATGATCAAGCAGATGGGACTGCAGTTTACCGAACTGGAAAATGAATCCGCAGATGCACCATTTTCCGTGGCTTCCGGTGCAGGCAAGATCTTCGGAACGACAGGTGGTGTAACGGAAGCGGTGCTCCGCCGTCTTGCGGAGGACAAATCCTATAACACGATCCGTGAGATCAGTTATACAGGTGTCCGGGGATTTGAAGGAACGAAGGAAACAACGATCGATTTAGATGGCAGAGAAGTGAAGATCGCAGTTGTACATGGTCTTGCAAATGCAGGACGGCTACTTGACCGTATTCGATCCGGCGAAGCAAGCTATGATTTCGTTGAGGTTATGGCGTGCAGACGAGGATGTATCATGGGTGGCGGTCAGCCATCCGGCGCAGGCCCAAGAACCAGACGGAGCCGTATGGAAGGTATGTACAATGCAGACGCAAGCTCCAATGTCCGTTTCTCCGAGGAGAACCCGGCAGTTCGCCAGTTGTACGATCATTTCCTTGCCGGAAAAGAACATCGTCTGCTGCATCGGAATCTGTAGATTTAATATTAAGTTAAAATGGGTATATCTGCCATAATAAGGTAGATATATCCATTTTTTATTTCCTACTTTGTTACATGCATGATATAATGAATGCAAAATTATTTGCTCGCAAGGATGCTGATTTTGCAGAATGCATTGAGTGAGCTATGCTCACGAAATAATGAGTGCAAGAGAGCCAACATGCTTGCATGCAATGCCATGGTTTGGAGAGAATGATATGAATGTAATGCCGATTGAACGGATTATTGAAAAAGTAACAGAAATATGCAAAAAAAATAATATAGAGCATTTAAAATTGTTTGGCTCTTTTGCCACAGGAACAGCAACGGAGTATAGCGATATTGATTTTGTTGTGTATGGATGTCCGGATATACTCAAATTGGAACGGGATATGGAGGATGTAGAAACGCTTCGGAAGATAGATATATTTGATTATGACTCAATAAGGAATAAGCAATTATTGGAGGATATAGATTTATATGGAAAACAAATTTATTAACAGATATCGTACATTTTGTAATTGCCTGAATAATCTGAAAAAAGTCAAAATGCAGATCCGGAACAGGATTTCGTACTGGAGGGAACGATTCAGAACTTCAATCTTACGTTTGATATTTCATGGAAAGTAATGAAAGATATTCTGGTGAAGAAACTTGAAATTACGAATTTTGCACTTGGCTCACCACGGGAAGTTTTACAAACAGCATTTACGAACCGCTTGATAGATGATGATCGCTGGCTTGAGATGTTGAAAATAAGGAATCAGCTTGCACATGATTATGATGGATCTTTGGCGGGAAATGTATTCCAGAAGATTGTTGAAACGTATATTATTTTATTTGAAAGATTCAGGGATGAAAATAAAAAATTCTATGAAAACTGGGATATGGATGAAATGCATTTTGAGTAAACATGTCATATAGAATCTACGTTTTTAACAATTGTCATTCACCATTCAGTGTGCTACTACTTAATTAGTAAATTTTTTGCGAAAGGGATTGACAAAGGATGCAGAAAGGAAAAGGATTAAGCACAGCACGCAAACAAGCAGGAAATCTTTTAAAGATTCCTGCTTGTTTTATAACTATATAATATTTTATTTTTATGCTGCTTCTTCTTTTGCTGCTGTATTTGCATTTGCTTCCGGCATAAGTTTTTTGAATAATGGAACAATCTGTGCAGCAATGATAGCTTTTACAAGATCAAGTGGAATAAATGCAACAAAGCCTGAAAGGAAAGCAACTTTCCAGGTTAAGTTTCCGTTGAATTTCCACCATAACATACCGATGATGTCGATAAGTGCTGCTGTTAAAATAGCAACGATCGTATAACGGATACGATTGTATTTCTTACCCTTTGCCAGACCTGCAAAGATAGTAACGATAATAAATGAGAATGTATATCCACCAAATACTCCTGTCAGATAACCGATACCGGAGCCGCCGCCGATAAATACCGGAACACCGACTGCACCGAGGATCATCCATAAGGCAACGATGATCGTTGAGTCGCGGACTTCAAATACCAGTGCAATGAGCATGATCATAAAGTTCAATAATGTAATGTGAGCTGCATTTGGGAGTGGAGTTGGGATGCTTAAATATGCAGATACGCATAAGATTGCTGCAAATACAGCCATCATTGTAATCTCCACGGTTGTGAATTTGTTTTTCATCTGTGTATTCTCCTTGTTGATAAATAATATACATACAATGGGTGCCATTCCTCGATTGGATGAGGTTAAGGGGGATTGACAAAAATATGAAGCGGATAGCAGGGCTAAGCTATCCGCTTCCAGATAACAAATTGAATGTCAACTATTAAATGGCACCCACTGGATAACATTATAGATGGTATATTCTTGATTGTCAACCATAAAATAAACATCAAGGTTGACAATTGGAACGGGAGGCTTAAGGGTTGAAAAAAAGCAGATATAAATATACTATATAAGAATATAATAAAGAAAAACAGGTAGGAGGCAGCGGCTATGCTTAGAGTTGGTGTTACGGAACTGGATATTGGGTTTGAGAATAGGGAAGAAGCAAAGAAACGCTGTCTTGAAGTTATGGAAGAAGCCTGTGCAAATGGAGTAGAGCTTCTGGTATTTCCGGAGATGACACTGACAGGATTTACGATGCGCCCATGGTTACATGGGGAAAGCGGGGATGCGGATAATATCCCTGGCAGTGTTTCATTTTTTATGGAGAACAGCAAAAAATATAAGATGCCTATGGCATTTGGATATATTCGTGCAGTTATGGCAGATGGCAGTCTGGTGTATGATGAAATGAAAGAAAAGGCTTACGAGAACCGGCTGGTGCTTGTGGATGGAGAAAATGTGCTACTTGATTATGCTAAGATCCATCCATTTTCATATAGCGGTGAAGATAAGGTATATCGGGCAGGAGAAAAGCTTGTACAGGCACAGGTAAAGGATATCCGGATAGGCGGATATATCTGCTATGATCTTCGTTTTCCGGAGATTTTCTCTGCGATGCGAGATCAGTATGAAGCTATTATGGTGATCGCAAACTGGCCGGAAACGAGGGCGGAACAATGGGAAACACTTTTAAAAGCAAGGGCGATCGAGAATCAGGCATATGTGATCGCTGTCAACCGGGTCGGAGATGGAGACGGGCTTCACTATATTCCGGGCTCTCATGTATATGACTGGCTTGGACGGGATATATCGGTTCGGGTTAGTGAGAGGCTGCGTGTTGCAGATATTGATTCCGGGGGAGTCAGACTGGCAAGAACAGAATTTCCACAGGCAAATGACAGAAAGAATACATTTTATAAGCTGCTTTACAAATAATGATATACAACCTTCCAAACCACATAAAGCTTGTAAAATCTCACATAATGGAGTAAAATGGAAAAAGCAATTAAGGAGGAAACTTTTATGGGTAAGGACGATTGCATTTTTTGCAAGATTGCAAATGGTGAGATACCATCAGCAACAGTTTATGAAGACAGCATATGTAGAGTAATACTTGATGTAAATCCTGCAAATAAAGGTCATGCTTTAATTATACCAAAAGAACATTACGATGATATATATAGCATGGACGCGGATACTGCTTCAAAGATCTTTACGATTGCAACAGAGGTTGCCAAGGCTCAGAAAGCGGAATTAAATCCTGACGGACTGAACATTATTCAGAACAATGGCGCTGCTGCAGGACAGACAGTATTCCATTTTCACATGCATCTTGTACCGCGATTCATTAAGGATACGGTTACAGTTACATGGGTTCCGGGTCAGTCAGACAATGAGGAACTGGATCAGTTGTCAAAGGCACTTCGTAAGAGAATTTAAGGAAAACATGGATAAAAAGACAGAGACAGGGATAACTTCAAATCAGTTAAAGCTTCTGGCATGTATTTTTATGTTATGCGACCATGTAGGACTTGTTCTAATGAATAATAACTGGATAATGCGGGCTGTAGGACGGCTCGCATTTCCTATATTTGCATTCCTGCTGGTAGAAGGATACAGACATACGTCGGATATCAGAAAATATTTTATCCGGCTTTTTTTGTTTGCCTTGATTTCGGAAGTCCCTTTTGATCTGGTAACAACCGGTCGTCTGTTTGATATGCAAAAGCAGAATATCTTCTTTACGCTTGCAGCAGGGCTGATCGTGCTTTATCTCGGAAAGGTAGCAAAATGGAATCAGATGGGAGCAGTCATCGGAATTGTTGTCATTATGGTAGTTGCAGAAGCGCTGCATTTTGATTATGGAATTGCCGGCATCCTTCTGATCGTATTAATGTATTATTCGACCCAAGATGGCACAGCGGAACATGCATTCAGAAATGCCGGCCTTGTGACGGGACATTATCCATTTAGCAGGAAACTGCGTCAGAATATGGGATTTGCGATCGTATCGGCGGTGTTGTATTTCCTGTTTTACGGAATAAGACAGCTCTATGCTGTTTTGGCGATCCTGCCGATCAGTCTGTACAACGGAGAGTATGGTCGAAAGAATAAAGTTCTAAAATATGCATTCTATGTGTTCTATCCGGCACATTTGCTCATTTTATATCTGCTTGGCAGGGTGATTTTATAGTATAACTTTTTTAAGATGAAATATTATTTTATTCTGAAAATGCTAAAAATTAAAAAACAGTGCTGTGATCTATGTAAAATTATTGATTTTTTGTCGCAAAATATAAATTTCCTATTGACTTATGAAGATTTATCAGTTAGAGTATAGCTGTTTCTGAACTGCATTGCAGTTCGAATACAAGTAAATATTTATAAATGCTCTTATTCAGAATGGTGGAGTCATAAGGGACTGTGAAGCCATGGCAACCCCGGAACAGGTGAAAGAAATACCTGTATGGAAGGTGCCTTCCTGAGCGAGTCTGTAATATGCAGACGTCGAACAATGAGAGGTTTGATTTTATCAATCCGCTCAGAGCGGATTTTTCTTTTGCCTAAAATCAGGTAGAGACGTCCTGTCTGAAAAAAAGAAAAATCAGAAAGCCATGTGAACGAATACGCATGGCTGTAGCTATAGACAGTATTTATACAAGGAGGAAATGATGGAAAAATTATTATTCACATCAGAATCAGTAACAGAAGGTCATCCGGATAAAATCTGTGACCAGATTTCAGATGCGGTATTGGATGCGTTGATGGAACAGGATCCAATGAGCCGTGTGGCTTGCGAGACATCTATTACAACAGGTCTTGTACTTGTAATGGGTGAGATTACAACAAAAGCATATGTAGATATTCAGAAGATCGTTCGTGAGACGATCCGTGAGATTGGATACGACAGAGCAAAATATGGATTTGACTGCGATACCTGCGGTGTTATCACAGCAATTGACGAACAGTCAGCCGATATCGCAATGGGTGTTGATAAGGCGTTAGAAGCAAAAGAGCATCTGATGAGCGATGATGATATCGAAGCGATCGGTGCAGGAGATCAGGGTATGATGTTCGGATTTGCAACAAATGAGACCCCGGAATATATGCCATATCCGATTGCACTTGCACATAAGCTTGCAAGAAAGCTGACAGAAGTAAGAAAGAACGGAACACTTTCATATCTTAGACCGGATGGTAAGACTCAGGTAACAGTAGAGTACGATGAGAATGGAAAAGCAAAGAGGCTCGATGCAGTAGTTCTTTCAACTCAGCATGGCGAGGAAGTATCACAGGAACAGATTCACGAAGATATCAAGAAGTATGTATTTGATCCGGTTCTTCCTGCTGATATGGTAGATGAAGATACTAAGTTCTTTATTAATCCGACCGGAAGATTCGTTATCGGCGGACCGAATGGTGACAGTGGACTTACAGGACGTAAGATCATCGTAGATACTTATGGCGGATATGCCCGTCACGGCGGCGGTGCTTTCTCAGGAAAGGATTGCACAAAGGTTGACCGTTCAGCAGCATATGCAGCAAGATATGTAGCAAAGAACATTGTAGCAGCAGGACTTGCAGATAAATGTGAGATCCAGTTGTCTTATGCGATCGGTGTTGCCAGACCTACATCTATCATGGTAGATACATTTGGAACAGGAAAGGTATCCGATGAGAAGCTGGTAGAGATCATTCGTGAGCATTTCGATCTTCGCCCGGCCGGTATCATCAAGATGCTTGACCTCAGAAGACCAATCTACAAGCAGACAGCAGCATACGGACACTTTGGAAGAACTGACCTCGACCTTCCGTGGGAGAAGCTCGACAAAGTTGATATGTTAAAGGCATATTTATAAGAGAAGTAATTAAAAGCCTGTCGAAGTTTGCAACTCTTGAATAAGGTTTATAATCACGTTTGCTTGTTTAATATTGGCGGTATTGTAAAAATAAAAATAAGACCTGACAGAGTTTGTTATTTCTGATTAAGGTTTCATAATCCATAGTGTAGCCGACTGAGTTTCATTCAATTTTGTGCCATGTCGTCGCCACAAAAGTTTTTATCGCGGCGAGACATGTGCATATAAAATTGAGTGAAACAAAGGTAGGCAAACGTGATTAGAAACCTTAATAAAGAATAACAATTCTGGTCAGGTCTTATTTTTCCTTTTTATCCTCCGGTGCGTTCTGCTTGATCGGCTTGAACTGTAAGGACCCGGCATTCTTCTTAGGATCTTCATGGTTGATGATCGCTTCGGCCATGTTGAATACCTCTGACAGGTCTGCGGTATTCATAGATGAATACTTAGCAGCTTTCTTCACGATCTCTTCTGCCGGTGTTAATTCCTGTTCCTTCTTTGCATCAGCACTTAATCTGGTAGATGTAATGTTTTCTGCCTTGGTAGCAGGTTCTGCTTTTAATTCCGTCATTCCATCATGAGTAGCAGCGGCTGTTTCTTTTACAGAAGCATTTGCATCCGGTTCAGGCTGCTCTGCCTCAGTGGTATCTGTAGCAACCGCTTCCTCTGTTGTAGTCTGTAAATCGGTCGTATCTGCTTCAGCAGGTTCTGTTTTGGCTTTAATCTCAGGAATCGAAGATGCCCCAATAGAATCCTTGTCAGAAGACTCGTTTAAGACAAGCTGTTCGGAATCTTCGGAGCTGTCTGAATCCGCAGTATCGTCTATAGTGTCTGCCTTAGCAGAGTCATCCACAATTCCTGAGTTGTCTGCAACGTCGGTAACACTACTGGTTTCTGATGTCTCAGAATCAACATTTGCATCATCGGCATCATCTGTGGCATCTGCCTCAATATTATCGTCGGCATCATCTGTGACATCTGCCTCAACACTATCGCCGGTATCATCTATGGCATTTGCCTCAACACTATCACCGGCGTTATCAATAGCATTTGCATGAATATCTTCGTTGGCATTAGATTCGACATTATCGCCGGCGTCGTCTATAGCTTCAGTATCAATATCTTCATCGGTCATTTTATCAGGATCGTTCGGATCATCCGGCTCATCGTCTTCAGGCAGACCCTTTCGGATCACACGTACAAGCATGCATGCAAGGATGATGATAAGGAAGAACATAACTACAACGACAATGATGCAGATTGTCAGAACCTTATCCTTATGCTGGTCGAAGAATGAACCGTCTGATGCAGCTTCTTCCTGCTTTTCCGTTACAGGATCTGCATTATATCGGACAAATGTTTTCTCAACTGTATCGTATCTGTACCAGCTTGGGTCAGAATCCGGACTCATAGCATATACCAAGATAACTTCATCATTTTCTGTTACATGGTAAGCAGTAACAGTGTTTCCACCAAAATCATAAGAGAATGAGCTGTAACCTTCCGGCTTGCTTACGTTGTCAGATGGTTCCAGAATAATAAAATTCTTATATGCCGACTGCACATTGATCAACGGAACTGCTGTTTTTGCATTCAGATCAATGATGTACCATGCCCCGTTTTTTCCATCTTTATCCGTCAGATATGCACATTTGATCTGACCATTAGGAGAAGTATATAAGATTACATCGGTGCCATCAAATTTTTCTTTTGACTGGGCAAACCCTTCAGGGATACTGATCTTGCTATAATCCTGAGAGAAATAATAATCGGTTCCGTTTACATTGATAACAGCCCGTGTATCAACGATTTCCTCAACATTTACCGTAAGATCATAAATGTGGGTGTCGCCTGTCTCGGCGGTAACTTTTATCGTAACATGTGCCTGCTTGCCCGGTTCGAAGTTCTCATTTCCGTCAATAGATACAGATGATTTGGAATCTTCCGGTAAAGCATTGATGGCAAGACTTGTTGTTTCACCCGGAACAGTTGTCTCATATGAATATACATCCTTTGAAAATTCCGGCTTTAATTCGCCCGGTGTGATTTGAAGGGATGAAAGGAAACAATTATCGGACATTTCTTCGGTTGTCTCCTCGGAAGTTTCTTCGGTGCTTTCTGTAGATTCTCCGCTTTCGGTACTTCCGGCTTCGGTGGAACCCTGTTCTTGTGTAGTTGCAGCCTGAGTGGTGGAATCTCCACCGTTGTTGCCGCTACCTGCTGCTGTTACAGTGATCGTAGCACCGGCATTTGAGACAGAGCAGCTTTCCTCACCCCAAGTATATACGTCTGAGCTTCCTGTACCTACATAGGAAGAGCCGCTTGCGATAGCAGAAAATGTAAAGCTGTTAGAAGCAGATTTGATATTTCCATCACCGTATCCGGCACAGGAAATTGTACCGCCTCCGCCATATCCGTCACCGGAAGTGTATTCCAGAACGGAAGAGTCATAGGACAAGCAATAGCTGTATGCACCCAGTGCTTCGGAGCAGCTTACTGATACGGTTACTGTTACCGAACCTCCCTTTGATACACTTGAAGATGAAAGGGAAATGGAGAACTGGGTAGAAGCGGCCTGCGCTTTTATCGCATTTCCATACACAAAACAGCTGAGAGCCATGATCAGAACCAGAATCATCGCTGTACATTTTTTTAGCTTATTCATAGTAATATCTCCTATCATAACCTTGTAAAAGGCTTATTTTTGTGAAATCTTGGCAGCACCCATCAGGAATTTCTGAACCTTTAACAGATCCAGTGCAGAGAGACCGCCGCTTCGTTTGATATTGGCTGCCTGCAGGAATGCACCCTTTAATGAGGAGGCGCCGATGATATGTTTCTGAATCTTTAACAGATCCAGTGCATTGATCACACCATCACCTGTTACATCACCAAAGATAATAACATTATAAGTGCTTGTATTACCGGATACTGTGATCTTTACAATGTCACCTGTTCCGATCTTACCGGATGTCTTTTCCTTACCGGAAGCATTTGTAATGCTTATCGTTCCGTTTGTGCATCCTAGAGTTGACAGGAAAGAGGAGACAGTAGTTGATGGAGCTACTCCGCTGATTGTTTCGTCGGAGATGATGTAGTCTCCGTCAAATTCAGGATCAGATCCTCCGTTTCCGGTTGACTTACCGCGGACTATAGTTATGGTATAAGTTCGTTTTGCACCACTTTGTGCTGTAACTGTAACTTTAGCTGTATTTGTTCCCTTTGACAGGGAGATCTTTCCGGTTCCGGATACAGAAGCATGGCTGTTTACCGGGGTGGCGGAGATCTTAACCGAGGTTGTGTTCTCAGATACGATCAGGGAATATTTCTTTGTTGAGTTGATGGCAAAAGTCGGTGTCAGTGAATAATTATCGATCGTAAGAGACTTCAGATAATTATTCGGATTGCCGCTGTCTGCCGGTTTCCCCGTGTTTGTGTCCGGCATATCGGTATAGACCGGAATGCTGAAAGTGATCGCATCATTTAAGGTACCGGAGCCTGCGTAGGCATTAAATACTTTCGATGCTTCTGATGATACAGCCTGTACATTTGACATATATTGATGAGAGAACAGGTTGGATGTATTTGTAACGTTAAATTTTTGTGTATACAAAGTATTCTGCTTTTTCAAAATGTAGTTGTTGCCGATATACTGTGCGCCACCATAAATGGACTTGTAGACATTGTTCCATGGTCTTCCGTAGGAACCGCTGGTCGCTGCCCAGCGCAGAGCATTTGTTACAGCATTACCGCTGGCACTGTCATAGCCACCGATATTATAGAAGTTATAGATGCCCGGATATGTAGCGTGTTTTCCGTTAGTAACCGAGCTCAGGGATGAACCTACCTCTTGTTTGATACGGGACGCAATATGATATGGGCTGACACCGACTGCCTGCCCGGCTTTGATGATTAAGTCGGAATATGTATAACTGTATCCGGATGGTTTGGACTTGTACATAAATGTACCGGAAAGAATCGATTCTACGCCGGATTTGGTCTGGGTATCTTCATATGAAAGATTTTCAAATGCAAATACAAAGCGCTCGTATAAGTAAGTTCGTGGATCCAGATAATAAGTGACAAAATCATTTGAAGCAGCAAACCAGTTCGAGCCATCGTAAGAGGACCATTTGTCCGTCTTGATGTTATATCCGACTGTGGTAGAACGCCAGTTATAATGAGGGGCTCCGCTGGTTCCCTGAACCAGATTTTTAATCTGGCCTGCTTTGTTGATCTCATTGTCGATAACCGTGTTCCAGTCTAATCCGGTCTGTATAGCTTTGAATGTCCAGTTTGGATGGAGGGCATGCAGATCACGAAGCTGTGGTTTATAGCTTTCCGGGAAGCCCTGTTTGGTCAGATATGCTTCAAAGTCGGAATCGGAACCGCCGGCACTTGCTGTTGTAGCTTCGGTATCCGATGAATCTTCTTTTTTCCCGAGGGTGATAAATGATGAAGATACATATCCGGTATAAGTTGTTCCGTTATATACCAGAGTAACCTTATACCAGGAACCGTTAGAGGTGTCAACGACGTTTAATGCCTGACCCCCATTTAACATAATGTTACTTCCGTTTTCCTGAACAGGATTTCCGCCGGGGGATTCTCTGAAGTAGACATTTGTACGTCCCTCGGAGATATATCCTTCCTTTCCGGCAGCATCGGCCATGCCGTTGTTTATAAATAAGCAGATCAGGAGACTGAAAATAAGTGCTGTAAGCAGAAACATACAGGTGTATCCCGATCCGGTATAAGACTTTTTGTTTGTCATGTGTATTCTCCTTCAGGGTTCAAAACATAAAAAGAACGCGAAAACGCTCTTGAAAAACAGTTTACCATAATCTGAAAAAAACAAAACCCTTTTTTGTCAAAAAACTATGAAAAATCGTAAAAAAAAAATGGATTCTGCATATAAGCAAAATCCATTTTTGGGTATATCAGTAATCGGATTATCCGATTTTTAACTTGAACTTTTGAATGTCCTTTTCGGTATCTACTTTTTCAATCTTTGCGCCAAGACACTGAAGTTTTTCGTCGAATTTCTCATATCCGCGCTGGATATACTTGATATCGGATACAACTGAAAAATCATCGGCTACCAATGCGGCAATCACAAGGGCAGCGCCGGCTCGGAGATCAGGAGCGGCAACATTCGCTCCGGTGAAGGATTCGACACCATCGATAATAGCGGTGTTGCCTTCCACACGGATATGAGCGCCCATTCTTGTAAGTTCCGCAACATATTTGAAACGATTTTCAAATATACTTTCGGTTACGATGCTTGTTCCGTTTGAAAGAGCCAGTGTAACAGCCATCTGTGGTTGCATATCAGTCGGAAATCCGGGATATGGAAGTGTCTTGATATTAGTAGACTTCAAACGTTTATCTGACATGACTCTTACAGAATCATCATATTCAATAACGTGAGCACCGATCTCGTTCAACTTGGAGGTGATAGCTTCCAGATGCTTTGGAATGACATTCTTGATCAGAACATTTCCTTTTGTTGCAGCAGCAGCTACCATAAATGTACCGGCTTCAATCTGATCCGGAATGATGGAATAAGTAGTACCATGAAGTTCTTTAACACCACGGATACGGATGACATCAGTTCCTGCACCTTTGATATTTGCACCCATACTGTTTAAGAAGTTGGCAACGTCGACAATATGTGGTTCTTTTGCTGCGTTTTCAATGGTGGTTTTACCTTCAGCGAGAACTGCAGCCATCATAACATTGATCGTTGCACCAACGGATGCAACATCCATATAAATATGGCTTCCAATCAGTTCTTCGGCATAAGTGGAGATAGTTCCATTTGTAATATCAACCTGTGCACCAAGTGCTTCAAATCCTTTTATATGAAGATTGATCGGTCTGGCTCCGATATCGCAGCCGCCGGGTAATGCTACCTGAGAGCGCTTATATTTTCCAAGCAGTGCTCCTAACAGATAATAAGAAGCACGGATTTTGCGAATAAATTCGTCATCTACACATAGATCGCTGTTCGGATTAATGGAGGCTCCGCAGATAGAAACCGTGTGCTCATCTATGTAACGGACTTTTGCGCCGATACCTTCGATCGCCTGCAGGAGAACCCGTGTATCTCGGACATTTGGTACATTTTCTATTATAACTTCCTGGTCGGTCATAACAGCAGCAGCAAGAATACCGAGTGCCGCATTTTTTGCACCTGCAATTGTTACCTCTCCTTCAAGAGGCTGACCGCCTTTGATCACATATTGTTCCATACTAATTGCACCTCTAAATATTAATCAGCATATTTAAAAAGTCTGGTTATCGTGCCGGTGAGTTTTTTCGATGCTTTACCGCACAGATAACTTCTAGATTATAGCATATTTTTGCAAAAAGTAAATAGTAAGTAAAATTATTTATCTGCTTCGCAGTAAATACAACGATAAATCCTGTGTGCTCTGTCGGTAAGCTTGAATATGTGCTGAATACCCTGTTCCGTTGAGGTAATACAACGTGGATTGGTACATTTCTTGATGCCTACCAGACGTTCCGGAAGTTCGATATTTTTCTTTTCTACCAGTTTTCCATCGCGGATAATATTAACCGAGATATCCGGATCGATATAACCAAGGACATCAAGGTTGATGTCGATATCCTGATCTATTTTTAAGATATCCTTTTTACCCATTTTCTGGCTTTTGACATTTTTGATAATGGCTACGGAGCAGTCCAGTTTGTCGAGATGCAGGTCATTATAGATCTGGAGTGCCTTGCCTGCGGCAATGTGATCAAGTACGATACCGTTTTGAATACTGTCTATGTTCATCTGTTTGTACCTCCTATGCTAAACCAAGCAGTGTGGCAATTAATGCCATACGGACATATTTACCATTTAATACCTGACGGAAATAACATGCTCTTGGATCGTCATCTACTTCAACAGCAATCTCATTTACTCGTGGCAGCGGATGGAGGACACACATATCCGGACGGGCAAGTGCCATCTTGCTGTTATCCAGTATGTAAGTATCCTTTAATCGGATGTAATCTGCTTCGTTGAAGAAACGTTCTTTCTGTACTCTTGTCATATAGAGGATATCCAGTTCTCCGATCACATCCTCCATAGAAGAAACTTCCTTATAAGGTATATTATTCTTCTCGATCACTTCTGTGCGGATATAATCAGGAATTTTTAATTCATCCGGTGAAATAAGCACAAAACTGATATTTTCATAACGGGACATTGCTTTGATCAGAGAATGAACGGTACGTCCAAACATCAGATCTCCGCAGAAGCCGATCACAAGGTTGTCCAGTCTTCCTTTTTCACGTTTGATCGTTAAAAGATCAGCCAGTGTCTGTGTTGGGTGGTTATGTCCACCGTCACCTGCATTAATGATCGGTACATCGGATTTCATGGATGCAAGCATCGGAGCACCTTCCTTGAAATGGCGCATAGCTATGATATCTGCATAACAGCTTACAACCTTTACCGTATCACCAACGCTTTCACCCTTAGATGAGGATGATGAACTGGCAGAAGAAAAACCAAGTACATTACCACCTAATTCCATCATGGCGGCTTCAAAACTTAAACGAGTTCTTGTACTTGGTTCAAAAAATAAAGTAGCGAGCTTCTTTCCTTTGCATAACTCACTGTATTTTTCTTTATGATCAATAATATCCTGAGCAAGATTTAAAATGTGATCGAGCTCTTCCAAACTTAAATCCATTGGGTCTATCAGATGTTTCATGGCGGCCTCCTTACAAATTTGCTATTCCAGATTATAGCACCTGCCATGAAGCCCTGCAACCGGTTTTTCGGTAATTGGCGGAGAATGGATTTTTCCCCGTAGCCTTTGGTCTGTTTCATTTATAAACTCGTTCCGATTTTTATTCGGTTCGCGCGCTGGTTAGTCAGCAGTCGTCCTAACTCGTCCTATCGGCCTCAGACAAGGACTTGGTGCTGACAGCTAGCGCAAACCTCATTTCAAAATCTTCACTGATGTTCATAAATGAGACAGATCAGAGACTACAGGGGAGAATCCATTCTCGCCAAAACGTAATAAGGGCGGAATACCAGCTTTCATACATACCCTTTATTCCGCAAGTCGTTTGCACTCTGTTTCGCACATAGCAGTACTAAATTCGCTGTTGAAAAACGACTCATTAAGGACTGACGTGCGAAAAGGCTTGCTTCATAAAGATATGTATGAAAGCTGGCATTCCGCCTTTATATATTTCTATGAATTCAGAAGGGTATACATTACGGCCTTTTCAGCATGACGACGGTTTTCTGCCTCGTCTAGGATGTGATCGAGGTTCTTATCTACGACATCCTGAGAGATTTCGAAGCCGACATGCATTGGCATATCGTGGAATACGATCGCTTTGCTGTCTTTTGTGAAGTCGCCGTTTAACTGGTAAGGCATCATCTTTGCAAGGGTTTCTTCCTTCTGCTTTTGGTAAGCAGGATTGTTGAAGAATTCCATATCTACCCATGTATCTGTGTAGAGGACATCCATCTTATTTGCATATTCCTTTGCTTCTTCCATAGACATAGAAGGATCGAGTTCGATATAATGACCGCTTTTCTTTGCTTCTTCATAGAAATCAGGACCACAGGCTGTCTCATTTACAAGTGGGGTCAGTCCGTATAACGTACCCTTTTTCATCTTGGAGAAGAATTCAACATGGGAGTTAAATACATTGTTTTTTGCACCGATGTACATCAGATTGACATCCAGAGTTCCAAACTTCTCAAGGATCGTGAGGGCATCTGCAAGGATCTGGCAAGGATGGTAGGAATTATCACAGCCGTTGATAAATGGAACCGTAGCATTCTTGCCAAATAATTCAACAGTTTCATTTTTGATCAGACGTGCCATGATGATATCAACATTACGGCAGACATATTTGATCTCGGAAACAGGCTCGCCGAGTACAAAGTTGGAGTCCTTCCATAACTGGTTGTAGTAGGTACCACCTAACTCGGTAATGCCGGTTGCAAATGAAAGAAAGGTTCTGGTTGATGTCTTTTCAAATAAAGTATAAAGTTTCTTTCCTTTTAAGGATTCGCTGTACTTCTCCGGATTCTTCTTCATATCCAGAGCAAGGTTCAGGATATCCATCAGCTCATCTGCTGTGAATTCCTTGAAGTTTAACATGTTTTTCATAACTGACACCTCTTCTTTAAAATAGTATGTATTCGTCACTGCTTCGCATATATGCATAAATTATACAGAAAAATTGCATATATTCATAT
>ERZ1034962.430-NODE-430-length-19938-cov-4.570487_pt1 | contig 19938 bp, 8 predicted proteins | sample MGYA00520696_ERZ1034962 | MGnify/ENA primary metagenome ERZ1034962 (study PRJEB33766, sample SAMN09781770) | gut metagenome | biome: gut microbiome | host: Homo sapiens | place: Madagascar | study: EMG produced TPA metagenomics assembly of the PRJNA485056 data set...
CGCGAAGTCCGCGCGGATCTGCGGCAGCGAGGCGTTGTAGACCTGCCGCATCGACTGCAGGAGGAAGTAGGCCACCCACAGGAGCCCCAGCACGACCCACTTCATGCGCCCCGCCTTCACCGCGCGCTCCAGGCAAGGCGCCCGCCGACGAACGTCGCGCGCGGCGTCAGGTCCGCATCGAGGAGAACGACGTCCGCAATCTTCCCGGGGGCGAGCTCGCCCCGGTCGGGGATGCCGAGCGAGCGGCACTGGTTGTAGGACGCCGCCTTCACGGCCTCGTGGAGCGGCAGCCCCGTCGCCTGCACGTAGCGCCGGAAGCACTGGTGGTAGAGCGCCACCGAGCCGGCGACGTTGCTGACGAGGCGCGCGGGGTCGTTCGGCACGTCGGCGAGGCGCGCGCAGCCGTCCGCCACGCGCACGCGCAGCCCGCCCAGCTCGTAGAGGCCGTCCGGGCAGCCCGCCGCGCACATCGAGTCGGTGACGACCATGACGCGGTCGGGGCCCTTCGCGCGCACGATGAGGCGGATCATCGGATCGGCGAGGTGGACGCCGTCGGTGATGATCTCCGCCAGGACGTCGTCCGCCAAAAGCCCGCCCGTCACCATCGACGGGCGCAGGTGGTGGATCGGCACCATCGCGTTGCAGAAGTGCGTGAGGTGCGTCATCCCCGCCGCGCGCGCGCGCTGGAAGCAGGCGAAGTCGGCGGCGGAATGGCCGCCCGAGACGACGATGCCCATGCCGGCGAGCGCGCGGATGCACGCCTCGGCGCCGTCCAGCTCCGGCGCGAGCGACACCTTCTTCACGGGCGAAAGCGCGTGGAGACGGCGCACGAGGTCCGCGTCCGGCGCGCGCAGGAACGCCGGGTTCTGGGCCCCCGCCATCTCGGGGTTGAAGAACGGCCCCTCAAGGTGGACGCCGAGGCACGTCGCGCCCGCGCCGCGCGCCTTGTAGCGCTCCGCGCAGCGGCAGAGCGCCGCCAGGTCCGCCTCGGGGCGCGTGAGCCCCGTCGCGAGGAAGCCCGTCACGCCGTCCTTCAGGCGGTCGCGGCCCATCGTGTCAAACGCCGCGTCCGTCAGGTCGCAGAAGTCGCAGCCGGAGCGCCCGTGCGTGTGGATGTCGACGAAGCCGGGCAGCGCGAGGAGGCCGTCCGCCGCGACGACCTCCTCGCCGGGCGCCGGCGCGAGGCCGGCGCCGATGTCCACGATGCGGTCCCCGGCGACGCGGATCGACGAGCGGCCGAGGTCGCGCCCGGGCGTCACGGCGTGAGCGTTCTGAATGAGCATGTTCTTCTGCGCACCTTTCCCGCCGGGGCACGGATGCCCCCGGCGCCCCTCCAGTATACCGAAGCACCCCGCCGCCCCGCAATTGCAGTTTTTACAAAACCCTTGCAGAATCCGCAAGGCAGCGGCGTGGGCCCGCCGTTCTAGACGGCGGGACGGCAGCCCGTCGATTCGCGCACAACAAGCGGGGCGTCGAGCAGCAACGTCAAGACGGCGCTCTCCGGCTTCCGCATCCGCCGCATGAGGACCTCCACGGCGGTCTGGGCGATCTGCACGCATGGCTGGTGGATCGTCGTCAGCGATGGCGACATCACGCGGGCACACTGCACGTCATCGAATCCCGCGAGCAGGACATCGCGCGGGACCGCCAGGCTCCGCTCCCTTTCCAGCGCCTTCAGGACGCCGACGGCATGGAGGTCGTACCCGCAGATGACGGCACAAGGCTTCGGCATGCCCTTCAGCGCCTTCAGCGCCGCGCCGCAGGCAGAGGGCTCGGCGACAACGACGTTCCGCCTGCCCCACGCCCTCCCCGCCGCACGAAACGCCTCGGCCACGCCCAGAAGGCGCTGCTCGACCGTCGACGCGCAGTCCTTCCGCTTCACGAACAGGGCGCTCTTCGCCCCTTGCGCGAGGACATGTTCCGCGAGCCGCCGTCCAGCCGCAACGTTGTCGATGCCGACCACGTCGTAGCGGCTGCGCGCCGGGCTCGACACGACATCGTAGTCGATCAGCACAACCGGAACCTGCGCGTCTTCCAGGATCGCGAGGATCTCCTTGTTCACGCCCGCCGAATCGCACACGTACTCGATCGGATGGAAAATCACCCCGGCCACCCGCTGCCGGACGAAGTCCTGCGCCAGCTTCTTGGCCATTTCCGCGCGCGCGCCGGGATCGTCCACGGAGAGGTTGCCCAAGAGGACGCTGCGCCCCTGCCCCTGGCACATGCGGGCCACCTCGCTGCAGATGGGCGTGAAGATCTCGCCGTAGGCAAGCCCCGGCAGGATCAGGCCGATGGGCCCCGTGGCGGTCCGGGCGAACGCCGTCAGGAACGTCCCCTTGCCTTTCCGCCGCACCACGAGCCCCGCCTTGCGCAGGCCCTCAAGCGCCTGGACAACGGTGAACCGCGCCACCCCGAAACGGCGCACGAGCTGCGCTTCGCTGAGGAACTTCCGCGTTTCGTACTTGCCGCTGCAGATCTCGCTCCGGAGCGTCTCGAAAATCATCTTGTACTTCGTGTGTTCCATCGTCTGAGCCCTCAATGCCCGGTCAAGATGATACCATAAGTCGGCGCAGAACCCGTCCATGCCGTCACAGGCCGACGCGACGCGGAACGCGCTCGGCCGATGCGCTTCCGGTCAAGGCGTGCGGGAAAGCGTCTCGACGACGTCCGCCTCGACCACCGCGCCGATCGGCGCGCCGTATCGGATTGGCATCTGGCTCATGGCACCTTGCCCATGCCGCTGGCTCACGGAACCGACGCGCGCTAACGGAAGATCAGGAGCGTTGGAGGTCTGGATGCCCCGCGCCTCACGACGAGCGTCCCCTCCCCCGTCACGCGGTCGGGCAACGAGGTCTTCGTGTAGGCCCCGGGACGCAGATGGACGCCGTTCGTCGTACACTGCCAGACCGTGAGTGCATAGTCCGCCGGCAGCGAGACCTTCCCGACGCCATCGAGACGCGCGACGACGGGGCTCTTCGTCGCCGGGCCGATCCGCACGTCCGCCGTCGCGATCGCAAGCACGGCCGCGTCCGTCGATCCTTCCTTCCCCGCGCCGATCTCTGAAACGGCGGGAAGCTGAAGCCCGTCGCGCAGGGTGAGCGTGCCGGCGGCCGCGAAGACGCCGCCCGTCGTCGAAGACACGAAGGCGTGGGCGTTCGTCCACGCCATCGCGCCGCCCGGCGCGTCCAGCACCAACGATGCCGCGCCGTCCAGCGTGAAGTGGCCGCATTTCGCGCTCGTCCCCCTGAACGTCACCGTGGCGGGGGCCCCGCTCGTAATCGAATGCACGTCCTCGGCGATGGCCTTGTCATCCCGCGCCGAAACGCCCTTGAACTGCTGGTCGAAGCCATTGAGGTCGCAGACCCAGCTCTGCGCCGTCTGCTGGCAAAGGAAATGGGCGGCATTCACGTCGACGTGCGCGCGGAGAAACGTCAGCTCCAGCGCCGAAAAATGCTTCATGCTCGTAACGGGCGCGCCCCAGCGCAGCGTCCCGCTGTCGGAAAAGGGGCCGCCGTCCGCTCCCACGTCAATCGGCGTGTCCCCCACCACGGCACAATTGCCGTTGAGGTCAAGAGCGCCCTTCTCGGCTTCTCCGGTCAGCGGATTGATGTTCCTGATGCCGCCGCCAAGCACGACCTCGCCCTTCTTGCCCTTCGTCAGGACGCTGCCGGAATAGCCCTGCCCCATCACCCGCACGACGGCATTCGGATTCCAGTAGACAACGGGCCCCCAGTTCGTCACGCCGCCCTCGCACACGGCAGCCGCCGTCCCCTGGCCGCCGCCATAGAGGAAGAGCGGGTTGCGGTATTCGCCCGCGGCTTCCCAAATCAGCAACGGAAGATGCGTGGACGCATACGGCGAAGCTGGCGACAGCCACCCCCAGAACGTCACGGGGCAGAACGCGCCAAGGGAATGCGCGGACGCAACCCGCACCGTCGTGTTCGTAAACCAGAACGACCCGGCGAACGCGCGGCTGTCGCCCGACAGGGTCACGTCGGCCTGCGGCGGCTTCGCGTCGCCCGCATACCCGACGTCGCGCGCCCCCAGCACGCCCGTTCCCGACAGTTCTGCCGAGAGCTTCAGCGGGGCCAGCCTGTTCGTGATCGTCACGCGCGCGTCCGGTTCGAGCAGGACCAGCCCTGCGAGCGCCTCCAGAACGCCCGCATCGCCGTCGCCCGCCGTCACGCCCGCAGGGCCCCTCACGACGGCGCGGTCGCCCGTGCCGGGCGCCCGCACGGCCGGCGCCCCGTCGACCGTCCAGCTCGTTGCCGCCGTCCACGGCGCGCCTTCCGCGCCACACCACACGAAATCGCCCGCCTGGACGCCCCCGCACATCACGTAAAGCGTGCCGCCGCCTTCCAGCCAGGGCTCATTCGCATGGGGCCCGGCGGCGAGGTAGGCGTCCCCCGCCTTGCAGAGCCCCACCGTCAGCGTCATGCCCGACGGAATCTCCAGCCGCCCTTCTCCTTCGACCGAAAGAAAGACCCTCGGGTTCACCACGACCTCGGGTGAATCGAAGACGAGCTTCGCGGCGTCGTCCGAACCGGCGCGGCCGACGTGGAGACACGAGATGTTCGGCACGTTCCACCCCTTCAGGGCGCGGAGGGTCCCGCGCGTCACCCTGATGCCGCCATCGGTATCGGAGACGCGCCCCCCGAGATTCACGATTCTCTGCTCGCCGGCATGTGAAGCAGCCGCAAGTTCAAGCGTCACGTGCCCGCCCCAGTCCACAGAACAGGTGCCGGCGTTGTCGAAGGCGTTTGTGACCGCGAGCGTCGCGGGGCCCGAAAGGCTCGTAATCACGTTCATCTCCTGCGCGCCGTTGGCCGTATAGACCTTCACCCCGCCCACCGCCTGGTCGAATCCGTTGAGGTCGACCATGTTGTAGCCCGACGTTCCCCCTGTCGTCCTGCCGATCACCAGCAGGGGGACGTGCCCCAAGAGGTCGGCCGCCATGAACGAAAAGAGGGGCTTGGGAGCCGTCTGGCCACTGGATACGTCGATGCTGGAAGCATTTGTGAAGGAGAAATTCGGCCCCAGCAGGGCCATGCCGTCGCTGTCCATGAACAACCGGCAGGGCTGTCCGATGGCGGCGATGGCATTGTCAAAGACGATCCGGCCGCCCTTCCCGACATCTGCGTCGAGACCCCCTCCAAGGCCTTCGAGCGTGATCAACCCTTTCTGGACAAAGGCCTGGGCCGTCCTCTGGCGTATCCGGGAGCCAATGTCTTTCCTGGCCGAGTCCCAAAACGCAATCGACCCCTCGTTCGTGACGGCGCCGGGCGCATCGGCGTTCAGTCCAAACCACGTCCCCGACGCATCGAGCCGAATCGGATTGTAGTAGGTGCCGGCTCCCTTGAAATTGTAGGAATGCGTGCTCTTACGGCCAAGATGAACCTCGATGGGGCAGGCCGAACCGCCCGCCTGCCCTCCGACGGCCTCGGGCGAATGCGCATGGACAATCACGTTGGAGAAGAAGAACGACCCCGCGAACGCGGAATTGTCCTGAGCCAAGCTCACCGTGTAGTCGCCTGTCCCCGTTCCAACCGCCCTGAACTGTCCCGTGCCGGAGAGGGACGCCTTCCCCGCGACGAAGTCAACCGGCGTGTCCCTCACGGCGATCTGCGCCCCCACGCCGTCGAGGGTCACGGAGGAGACCGCCGTGAGGGCCGCGACGTCCTCGGGCGTCGTCACATGGACGACCTTGCCGTCGGGGATGACGACCGAATCGCCCGCCCCGGGCGCAGCGCCGCCGTCCCAGTTGCCCGCCAAGGCGAAGCCGCCGCCGTTTTCCCCCGTGTACGTGAGCGTCGCGGCCGCAAGGCCGACGGCTGAAAGAGCCGAAAAAGCCACAATCGCCTCTCTGGTCTTCACAGTTGAACTCCTTTCCTTTCCACGCCACCGCACCCTCATTCTACCACAACACGGCCTCGGGCTTTCGGCCTGACCAGTCAAGTTTTGCCTGCGCAGTCCCTCTTCACGGCCATTTCACGTTCTCCCTTCCGCATGTGCAGCCGATGGGGACGCCCGCGGCCAGCGCGGCGCAAAGCAGAAGCGCTCCCTGCATCCCTACTCCTCGACCGGCTCGTTTCTCAACAGGCAGACGGGCCCCAGCAGGCCCGACGGGACCAGCCGGTCGTCCTTTGTGAAGTAGTTCCACGGCACAAACGCGACGCGCCCCGTCGCAGGACGCGGCCGCCCCTCGGCCAACCAGCCCGGCAACCGTTCAAGCGCCCATCCCCAGCGTTCAGGTTCGCGCCGCCCCGAGACGGACGTCCCCTTGAAGATGTACTCCCGCCATTCCCCTTCGCGCGGCTCGCGTTCGTCCCCGACAAGGCGGTTCGCCCATACGTTCGTGAACTCGATTTCAAGGTCGTTTCCCTTCGCCTTCAGGGCATCCGCCGGGATCGCCACGCGCCACGGCGCGCACCAGGCAACGCCAAGGTCGCGTCCGTTCAGGCGCACCCGCGCGAGCTGGCCATTGCACGCCCCCAAATCGAGGGCCGTCGCCCCGCCGCGCGCATCGAACGTCGTCCGGTAGGTCGCCGTGCCGGAATAGTGGCGGATGCAGTCGTCGGGATGGTCCGTCCAGTCGGCCAGCGCCTGGAACGTGGCCGTGAAGGCCGTCTCGGGCGGCTGCGAGGCATACGCCGGGAACGAGACGCGCCAGGCGTTCGCAAGCGTGCCCACGCGCTTGCCGGCGAGGGGATAGGGCGCCGAAGGCGTCGTGCCTTCGAGCAGGAATCCGCTCTGACGCGAAGCCAGCGTCCGGGGCGGCGCGCTGACCAGGCCCGTGACGGGATCAAGCCAGACGCCCGCGAGCGAGACGCGCGTTTCACCTTCCGCGCCATTCACCAGGAAACGCACCACCGTGCGCCGGCCCCCGACGACGCCCACGCGCGCCCGCTGCCAGATGGCGTCCGGGAGGGGAAGCCTCTCGCCGCGCAGCGTCGTCCCCCATTGGAGCAGGGCCTGGGCGCGGGCCAGATAGTCGAACCACGCCCGTCCACACTCCGCCCAGGTCTGGTGACGCGAGAAATGCGTGCCCCAGCAGCCGAACGTCATGCCGGGCACCACCGTGTCGGGCCAGCACTGGAGCGGAACCGAATGCAGGACCATGCGGTTCACCCCGTTCACGAACTGGCAGTCCCCCGGCCGCTTCAACGTCCAGGGCGTTTCCGACCAGCGGGAGTCGCGCGGATGGCCCGTGAACGCCTCGGCCTCGACGACCGTGTGCGTCCCGCCATTCGGCGCCGGGGTGAGGTCCCAGAGATTGTCGGCGGGCGCGTACTTCCCGCGCAGCTCCGCACGACGCCAACAGCCCGGATCGCTCCAGAATTCGGTCATCAGGCGGTCGACCGAAGCCCCGCACAGCCTACGGTCGACCGGGCCGCCGTAGGGTTCGCTGGAGAACTCAAGCCCCATCGCGTGCAGGCGCCGGTGGCTGATCCGGTAGCATGCGTCGCGGTAGAGCTCGCGGACGGTCAGGTCGAAGTCCTCTTTGAACGTGCCGGCCCGCGCGGGATCATCGACGGGGAACCCGGCGAGGGAGGGCAGGAACGGCAGCGGATCGTAGCCGCGCCGGGCGCGGAACTCCTCCCGCATCCGCGGCGTCCAGGACGGCGTCCCCGATTCATTGCTGTCGGCATGGAGGAACGTGACCGTCGTCCCCAGCACGGGCCCGAGATGCTTGCGGAGCTGGGACAGAACGGCATCCCAATGCGCATGGACGGCATCGGGGCTCATCTTGTCGCACTCCCATCCCGCAGCCTGCGGCTGGCAGGGGCTGTTGCGCTGCGGCTTGAGCGCATGGCTGAGGACGTACGTGCGCCCGCCCGTCGTCACGCGCGCAATCGGCTGCCTGTCGATCGGCCGGTTCTTCCCGCCCGCCACGGGGCGGAAGGTCCCCTGGCGGTAGTTGTCGACGATTCTTCCTTCGTCCGTTCCGTCAATGGCCACGACAAGGTCGCGCATCGCGTGCGCGGGCGTCGTCCAGGGGCCTCCTGTATGCGTGTACCCGGGGCAGTTGTGCAGGCCAAGCTCGATGCCGCGCTTCCCGGCCTCTTCGGCGGCATACCGCACGAACGCCCACCAATCCGGCGTGAACGCGACCACGTGCGGCTCACGGCCGTCGGGCATCTCCTGCGCGCTCGGCGAACAGGTGTCCGCCATGCCGAAAATCGTCGCCGTCGTGACGCCCATGCGCGCGAACCAGTCAAGATCCTTCCGGATCCCTTCTCGCGTCACATGGCGCCCCATCCAGTGCCACCAGACGCCCGCATGTGCCTTCGGCGGGGGGGCGCGAAAGACGGCGACCGGGTCGGGCGCGGCCGCAGAGGGCGCGCCGAGCCGATACGAACCGTCTGGCAGGCGGCCGTAGTTGGAGAGGCAAAGAGGCTGCTCGATCCCCTTGGCGTCCTTGATCACGAGGAACACGTCGCCGTCCTCCGACGCAAGATCCGCCTCGACGGACGCCCGTTCGGCGCTCCGCAGGAGCAGCGGCGTCGTGGCCGGCTTGAGCGTGCGGACGTCAAACGGAACCGTCACATCCTCGCGCACGGCCCCGTCCGCGCCACGTGCGACCAGATGGATCCGCCACCAGTCGCAGAAGCAGCGGGACGTGCCGATGTTCGCGAGCGAGAACGACACGCGCCGTCCGCCTTCCGGGCGACGGACCACCTGGGGAGACTCCAGCACGAAACGATAGCCCAGCATGGACATGCACTTGCGCCCGTTGGCATAGACGCTTTCAGGCAATGCGACGGCCCCCGGCAGGAAGTGCGCCCCTCGCTCGACCTTCGGCTTGCGCCCGACGTGCTTGGCCGTGAAGTTGTGTACGGAGATGCCGCTTATGTGGCGCGTAGAGAACTGCTGGTAGAGCCCTTCATACGGCCCCATGTCCGGGACGGAAAGGTGGAAAAGGAAGCCGAACTCCCCCGTCAGGTAGCGCGAGCCGTAGATTTCATCCCTGAACGCGGCCCCCAGGTTCTGCGGGCGCCCCTCTGCGTCGAAAAGGAGGCGCGTCGAGCAGAGGTCGTACTGGTCCGAATAGGGATGCCAGCTGTCAATGAAGAACCCGAGGCCGCCGGCCCGATTGCGCGCGGAGAAGAGCGCGCGCACGTGGCGCATGGCGCTCAGGAACTTCGGGTCGGCGGGGTTGCGCGCAAAGGCGGCGGCATGCGGCAGATGAAGCGTCTCGTGCCCTCCCGCGATGAGCAACGTGTCGGGCAGGGCGTCGAGATACGCCTGAAGAAAACCATCGAGCGCGTTCGTGGCGGGGTAGAACCTGCCCGGCATGGCGCCCTCGCCCCAGTAGCCCGCGTAGCGCATTTCGACCGAGAAGAGCACGTCCTTGCGCCGGACCCGCGTCCCCTCCACATTCCCCTCCAGCCAGGCGGCGAAGGCGTTCAGAAGCGCGCGATGACGTTCAAGGAGGCGGGGCGAGGTGTAGTCGGGGAACCAGGACGGGCCGAACTGGTCGTCGGGCAGAAAGGGATGCCCCTCGGCCGCGACTTCGTCGAAGAGGTACGCGGGCACGGCCAACGCGCGGCCCGCGTGCATCTGGCGGACGGATCCCGACCCCGTGTTGCAGGCGAGCCCCAGCGAGAGGCGCGCCCGCTCCGCAAGGCACCGCTTGAAGAGAGGCTCCAGGCGCCGGTCGAACAGCCACTCGCCCCGCGCGCGCTCAAGCTCATACCAGTCGGGGCGGTCATAGAGCATCGGGGCGCTTGTCTGGTACGGCGATTCGCCGAAGACACGCGCAAGACGCGGGGTGTTGCCCTTCTTCCACCCCCCATTCGGCATGAACCGGCAGATGCCGCCGTTCGGCACCAGCGTCTCCGCGTCCAGCATGGGTTCCAGATTCGCGCGGCGGCAGCAGTTTGTCTGGGCGTAGACCTCGTCCGTGAAGTACGGCGCGTAGTCCACGAGCGCGCGCGGGCTGCGAAGCACGAGCACATTGCGCAGCCAGTACGTGAGGCGCGTCCCCCGCGGCCCGCAGCCGAACTGGATTCCCTGCACGTCAACGCTCGCCGGGCCGCCGTCGGGGCTGTGCGCCGGCACGACAAACGCCCGCCTCTCCCAGGTTCCGCCCGGCGGCTTCTGCGGGAGGAAGAGCATCGTGCGCCCTTTGCCGGGCGCATAGGCCAACATCGCGTTGCAGTGGTCGACATCGTTCTCCGCCTTGTCCTGCGCCATCTTCACCTCGTAGGTGACTTCCACGGCGCCGGCCATGTTCTCGCGGGAGGGGTCGAGCGTGTATTTCGGATACATCCAGCGGTCGGAGGCATCCGGCTTCCAGGCGGCGTCAAAGCGGATCGCCTTCTCGACGCGGTCATAGGAACACGTCCACGTGTGCGCGCTGGTGTTGCGCGTCCAACGCGCCGGATCGTCCGTCGCAAGCGGCACGACGGCGGCATGCGCCGCAAGCGTCGCCACGTCATAGTAGGGCATCACGAGCCTCGACGCACGCCTCCCGTTGAACACCCCGGCGACCTCGATCCGTCCCACGACGCCGGTTGTCTGCAAGGTCGTCTGGAATGTCGCGTGCCCCCATGCCGGCAGTGCCACCTCGTCCGGCAGACCTGCGAGGCGGCCGCCACCCACGACAAGCCGCCCCCTCTTGGCACGGCCCTCGAAGTTCCACACCTCGACCCTGATCTTCCCGTTCGCATTCTTCATCTCGGCGGTGGCGCGGCCGTCCCCCAGCGCGAAGTCCGAACGGTCTGGCCGCAGTTGGACGACGACGCGCCGGTCTTCGTCGGGGGTCGGCGGCGTCGCGCCGACCTTGCCGACGGGGCGCGGCGCCTTTTTCGGGGACAGTCCCCGGAGGCCGTCGATGTAGACGGGCGTGCGCGTGAGCGTCAGCGCCCCTCCCGCGCACATCGAGGAGAACCCGAGATGATCCGTCACGCGGAGGGGGCCCTTGCCGGGCAGCGTCCACGTGCGCGCATGGGGCCTGAGCGGACCCTTGATCTCCTTCGGCGCCCGGTCAAGATCCGAAACCGCCCACGCCATCACGGTCTGCTGCCCATTCGTATGCGAGAACAGATAGGCGCGAATGTCCGCAGGCGTCTCCAAGGCCCCCTCGAAGCGGGCCGCCCCCACGCGCCTCAAGAACGTCGCGGCGGCCGCAAATGCCGGCTTCACCGTGCCGTCACGCCGCGTGAGGCCCCAATCCTTCGTTCCCTGACGCTCGTTTATGCCGGTCAGGATGAACAGGAAATTCCGCGCCACGCCCTCCATGGCAAGCCCCACAAAGCCCTTGGGGATGAACTCGGCGACGATCGCCTCCTGTTCGCGGGAATGCTGCTTGAAGCCCTTGCGGACGGAGTCTTCCGTTGAATTGCCCTCCTGGTTCGTAGAATGTTCCGTGATCCACAAGGCGCGGTCCGCACAGCCCGCCTCGGCCATCAGACGGCGCAGGTCGGCCGCCCAGGCGGGGTAGGCGGACAACGCCTGATAGCAGTGGTAGTTGAAGACGTCCGTGTATTTGGCGATGTCGTTTGCGCACACGGCACGGTTGTAGTCGGTAAACGGCGCATGGCAGAACGCGCCATGGGCAGCGGGCGTCGCGCCATCGCCGTCCTTGAAGCCCAGATACGCCGCTTTCTGGCAGGCCGCATACTCCCACGCGCCCTCCCGCGAGCGGCATGCGATGTCCGGCTCGTTCCAGAATTCCCAGCAAGCGGCCCGCCCCCTGTTCTCGCGCGCAAGACGCGCGGCGAAACGGTAGAGCGCCATGAGGTCCCTTGGTAGTTCCGACGACTCGTCGCCCAGCTTCGTCCAGGCAGGCGCGCGCTCGAAGAACGGCATCATCTTCACGCCCCGCGCGGCGAGCAGGTCGAACGCGCGCTGCGCCCGCGCTTCAAACGGCCGCTCCACGCCGCGCTGCGGCTCCATCCCCGGCCACAGGAAGATCTCACGCGCGCAGCGGAAGCCGAGTTCGGCGAGCAGGTCGGCATCGCGCCGAAGGAGGTCGCCCCCGTGCCAGGGCGCGTCCACGTTCCCCGGGCGGACCACGCAGGGCAGCGCCGTCATGATCGCCCAGCGCGAATCTTCCGGCAGCGGCTCGCGAATCGGCTCCACCACGCACAGCGTCGTGGAGCGGAGACGTTTCCCGTTCTCATGCGCAGCCGTCAGCCGGTAGTAGCCCGTTTCCAGCGGGGCAAGCGAGAGCCGCCCCGTCGCGGGCCACGCGCCACGCGCCCGCTCGCGCCCGTAGGCGTCTTCAAGCTTCCATGAAAGCTGCGCGGCCGATGCGTTGGTCAGGAAGAGGACGGGTGTCTCGCCCGGCTTCAGCACGCCGCCGGGCGTTTCACAGTGGATCGACGTGACGGTCGGTTCGCACGGCGCGGCGTCCGCGAGCAGCGCGTTCCCGACCAGGGCCATCCCGATGCCGATCCACGCACAGATTCTTTTCATGCCTTGCTCCTGATGTCAGCCGACAAGCGAACGGAAGTCTGGAATGCGGCGGGAGGCAGCCATGTCGGCACAGGCCCCGAGACTCATCGCCCGATTCTCACGGCAAACGGGATTTCACGGGCGGCGAGATCCGCGGGCAACGTCATGCGCACGCCGCCTGCGGCGCGCGCAAACGCCAGCTCCCTCCCGGAGGCGATTTCAACGATCTTCGACCCGGAGGGGACTGGACAGGCCAACGTCACTTCGCCCGCCGGCCGCTTGACGATCGCATAGCGCGTCGCCCCGTCTTTCGTCTGCGTGTAGTCGACGTCCGGCGTCGCAAACGGCGCACAGATGCGCGTCCCGTAGATCGCCTCGCCATAGGTCCCGAGCCACCTTCCGATCTGTTCCAGGCGTTTTTTCTGGACGTCGGGGATTGCGCCCTGCGGGTCGAGGTTCACGAGCAGGAGCAGGTTCCCGCCCCGCGCCACGATGTCCGAGAAATGGATGATGAAGTCACGTTCCGTCATCACCATGCTTTCGTCGAAGTTCTCCATCCAGTGGTTCCCGTACGCCTTTGAGATGCCCGAACAGGATTCCCAGGGATGCCATCTTGCGGGGTCAAGGCATTCGGCGGTATCGCCCCACTCGTCCGTAAAGAAGTCGCCGCGCACCGTGCGCAGCCAAGAACGTTTCCGCTTGGTGAAGCGTCCGACGATCTCCTCGGGGCGCGCCTTCCCATAGCGGTCATTGCACGCCACGTCCTTTCGGCCCTCGGCGCGGTTGTAGAGGTAGGCCGTGATCTCATAGCTGCCGTTCTCGTCGGCAAATGTGGCCCAGTCATAGTCGTACCAAAGGAGATCGGGGTCGTACTTGTCAATGAACTCGGTCGTCTGGGGCACGATGTAGTCGTACACGAAGTCCTTCACGGCGACCTTGCCGGAACAGCGCCCTTCCATGTCGGGCGTATAGGGCTTGAGCTTGGGGTTTGCCTCAAGGAACATCTTGATCGAACCGTCGTCCTGGAGAATGGGGTATTCCCATTCTCCGGCCTGGGACGTGTACAGGCCGAATTTCAGGCCCTCGGCCCGGCAGGCGTCCGCCATCTCGCGTGCAAGATCACGATGCGGCCCCTGGTCAACGCTGTCGCGGAACGTAAAGCTCGAATCCCACAGGCAGAATCCACCATGGTGCTTCAGGAACGGCACGACGTACCTCGCGCCACAGGCGCGGAACGTCTTCATCAAGGCGGGCGCATCAAACGAACGGGCCTTGAACAGGTCGAGGAAGTGGTCGCGCTGGAAGTCGGGGCCCCAGTTCTTCCGGTGATACGCGATATGGTTTGTCTGCGTGTGGCACCGCAGCTCATACCAGTCTGGGTAGAGGCGCGCACCCTTCACGTAGGGGCACCAGCTCGCCAACGACCAGGGGCCCCAATCAATGAAGATGCCAAGCTTGGCGTCGACGAACCATTCCGGGCAGGGGTGCGCGTCCATGGACTTCCCGGTCGCCTTGTAGCGCCCCTGTCCGTTCACGGCGCGTACTTTGTCCATTTGGACCTTTGCCCGCGCCATGAGATCAGCCGAATGTTCCTTCGCAAGCTGGTGGAGGCCTTTCGGATAAAGAGCGGGCTTCCAGTCCTTGGGGCGACGATACCCTTCCGGGGCGAGCGGGATGGCCGCCTCAAGGCGGCGCGCGGCCAGCTCATCGGCCGGCGCGGCATTCTCGCCATCAGCCGCGAACGCCGCCGCGCCACACAGACAGACCAGGAGTTTAAGGTGTCTATTCATGTCGATGCCCTTTTCTTCAAGTTCGCGCCGTCATTATACACCCTCCTCCCGCCTTGCGTAAAACCTGTACAGTCAAGTTTCGGACGTTTTCGGCCTCGGCTTCGGCGAATGCCGCTCGGATGTTCTCTTCTGTTCCGCCGACCCATTTCGAGAGGATGTCGCTACCCATCTTCACCAGCACCTTGCCCCCGGTGGGGACTTTGCAATCCACAAGCATTCGGCATTAACAATCATCCTGTAAGCATTCCAGCGTTGTTGCAGTCACAATGCCTCGTCTTTCTTTACATCCGCGTTCCCCTCTGCGGGCGAATCAATCACCCCGGAATCACCACCGTCCCAGCAAGGCGGCGGAACGACTTTTCGCATGAATACGTATCACTCCCCGCCGTGGCGTATTCGCCTACGATCATGCGATCCACAAAGCCGGGGTTTGCCTTGGCAAGATTCGGCGACTCCAATGTCGCCCTGATTGATGCGGCCACGCGAATTCCATCCGTACAAGAGAATGCAAGCAGGGACTGCAACGCCTCTTCCTTCGTAAACGCATAGTGGTGCTGAAGCGCGAAGTACGCCTCGGAAAGCACAAGCGCGGAAACGGCGAAGTCGTTTCCTTCGGCAATCTCCGCCGCGATGCGCTCGCCGACGTTCTCCGCCGCGCCCTCCGGCAATCCGGATATGATTCGCACGACGACGGATGTGTCAAGACCATGCGTCATGCCATCTTCCTCCCGGCGGCTATGCTTTCGCGTATCGAAGCCATGTCATGCGGTCCGTCGGCGTTCTTGCGCACAAAACGCCGCCCGACGCCAAAGCAGGACAGATTGGGCCTTTTTCCGCCGACGGACTTTACCGTCGCGAGTCTTGGCGCGGCATCTGGGTCTGGCACAAGGCCACGGAGCCAACTGGTGTACAGCATGACCGTCACGGAGCGGACGGAACGCCCTTCAAGCGCACTTTTCGCCTTGACTTCGCGGTACAGCTCATCTGGAATCTGCATTGTTGCTTTCATGGCAGAAAGGATAGCAGAACTGCCGGGCAACCGCAATGCCGTATTGCTGTATTTATGCACATCGCCGCAGCTCCCAAGTTTCACCGATTGCCGAGACGCCATCCTTTGATATCAAGCGTGGACGCCGAGGCACGTCGCGCCCGGGCGTCACGGCGTGAGCGTCGCCCGTCAGGGCCTGGCCGGGCGTGGCGTCCCCACGTCCTGCCCGTCGCAGAAGAGCTTCGAGCCCACCGTCGCGACGAGCGCCTCCCCCTTCCGAAACGCGAGCACGCCCGTATGGTGCCCCGTGAAGCGCCGACCGTCGATCGCGAGGTCAATCTTCGTCGGCCTGCCGGTGAGGATGGCGTCCGAGACGAGCGCGAACGACCCGTCCTCGTAGACGCACCCGCCCGGGATGCGCGAAGAGGCGAGCTGCAGCTCCGCCGCGATCTTCGCGAGATCCCACTCGGCGACGCGGCGCCCCGCGAAGGACGCCTTCTCCGCGTTGACGTCGAGGTCCGCCGGGCCCACCACGACGAGCGCCGCCCCCTTCGCCGCCGCGCCGTTGAGGAAGTCCCAGACGCACCTCTTCGCGTAGCGGGGGTAGAGGAAGACGAGCTTCCTGAACCGTGCCGGCGGCGCGTTGAAGGCCGCGCGGCGGTCGCAGGCGGTCGTGCGGGCGACGGGGTAGAGCGCGAAGGCGCCGTCCTCGAAGCGGAGGCGGCCCTCCTCGACGAGGCGGTCGGGCAACAGCGCGGCGACGTGCCCGGCGCGCCAGGCCTCCTGCGCCTTCTCCATGATCCGAAGCGACGCGTTCTGATCCCATTTGCCGCGTGCCTTCTCGTCCGGATACCAGTTCGCGTGCGCGAACTCGCCGAAGACGAGCAGCACGTCGGTGCGCGGCAGGGCGCCCCTCCGCTGGAAGCCGTCGAGCAGCCGGACGGCCTCGTCGAGCTTCTTCACGTTCGCGGTGAACGGCTGCTCCGTGTAGCCGAGCCCCCACCTGCCGTCGTTGTAGGCGTGGTGGAACTCGCGGATCCGCCACGGCGCGCAGTCGATGATGTTGCCGTAGACGTCGTCCGGGTTCTTCGAGTAGAACATGTTGTAGCCGAACTTCATCTTCGAGCCGAGCAGCACGCCGAGCCGGATCGGCCAGATCGTCCCCTCGTCCGTGAAGCCGTAATCGCGCGGAAGCGACCAGTAGTTGCAGGTGTTCTTGATGAAGTCGTCCGAGTCGAGCGAATTGTGGTAGGTCGAATGGCAGGCGAGGAACGGGTCGCTGTAGCGCGCAAGCTGGTAGTCGGCAACCGCGTCCTCGAAGGCCATCGTCACCCGGCGGGCCTCGTCGAAGTAGCGGTTAATCGCGCGGATGCGCACGGCGGCGTCGCCGGCGGGTGCGTAGCGCATGTCGAAGAGCAGCCGGCGGAAATCGGTCTTCAGCGCCTCGCGCCAGTAGCGCTCGCCGGCGAAGGAGAAGTAGCGCCCGCGGAACGGCTCGCCGCCCCAGGCGTCGACGGGCATGAACCCCTGCTCGTCGTTCACCGCGCCGTCGAGCGCCGCGTCGGCGAAGCCGTCGAAGGTCTTTTGGAAGTCGGCGTACTGCGCCTCGTAGATTTCGAGGGCGTTGAAGAAGTGCCCCGCCAGCAGGAAGACGTCCTTCCCCGCGTACGGCGCGCCGAGGTCGAGCTCGACGGACATCGACCGATTGTCCTGGGCGACGATGCGCATGCGCGCCGAGACGTCCTCCAGCGAGCCCGGTCTGTAGAAACCCGCACCGGCCTTCTCGAAGACGTACGCCGCGAGCGGCTTCGCATAGAGGGGGATGATCTTCTCGCGGTTCCACTTCGCCTCGGAGCGCAGGCACGCATAGCCCGTCCCGTCGAGCCGGCCCTCGACGTCGACCGTCAGCGCCTGCGCCTGGGCCTGGTCCTTGATGATGTTCGGCAGCGGCCCATTCACGGAGAGGCCGTGCGCGCTCGGAAAGGCCGGCGCGGCGAAGAAGCCGGGGGTGGAGTAGTCCGTGCGCAGGGCGACGCGGAAGCCCTTTGCGCGCGCGTAGGCGGCCAGCTCCCTCATCGGGGCGCGCATCTGGTCCATGTCGCCCTGGACCGTCCCCTCGACCGGCGCGGGCGAGAGGATGTCGGCCGCCGTATGCGCGCGCAGGTAGTCGATGTCCTTGATGTACTGACGCCGCGCAAGCGTCTTCGCGTTCACCTGCCACACGATCGGCACGGGCAGCCCCTCGCCCCCCGCCGCCAACGGCACGGCGGCAAGGCAGACATTCAGCAGCGTTCTTTTCATATCCGGCGGAAGTCGCCGCAATCCCCTCGCCCGCGCCATTCGCGAGCCAGGCCGCGCGGCCTGGAGGAACTCGCGGAAACACCTTGCACGCCAAAGGGTCCGGCGCGCCCATTATGCCAAACCCGCGCCCTTGCCGCAAGAAGGGACGCCCTTGTCACGGTTTTTCGACTCGCCCCTGGTTTCCACAAAAAGATCGGGACAAGGGTGGTATCGCCCGGCGCGCGCTGTCCCCCTCGGCACGTCCGGCCCGGCGCGCGCTGTACCCGCGCCGCCCTCGGCGCGGGACACCCGACAGCGCCCCCGCCTTTACGGAAAGGTCGTTCCCGCCACAGGACATCCCGTCCTCCCAGGCGAGATTGAGCGCCTCGCCCTTGAAGCAGGAACGTCAATAAGATGCCCCCCAATAGAGAATGTGTGCGCGGGTGGAAGCGTCCACAGAATCCCGTTCGCGATTTCACGGCGATGTGTTCCGACGTGAAATCCCCCATGCCCCACAGCACGGAAACTGGGTAAACGACGGGGATGAGATTTCACCGCGTAATAATCTCATCCCTACGAAGAACCGACATACCTAACAGAAATGCGCTTTTATAAGCCATTCTCTATCACGATAACCGAACCCCACTCCACATGTCATATGAGATTACAGGGCGGAACAATCTGAAGTGTCACTGGGCGACAGGCCCACCCCCAACATGAGGAGCACCCCAACCTCCGGCCGGTTAACACGGAGCGTGCGGAGGTACGGAGACACGGGGACACGGAGGCTTTTTAGAGTTGGCTTACGCACATCTCAATCACGCCGCCTGTAACCTGCATGGGTTAGTCGCAAAACCCCGGCTGCGACAAGCACAGCCCTCCCGTATCTTCGCAAAACAGCACCGATTCACCGATTTACGGAGGGGCTCGCTTGTCGCGACCGCAATCGCGATGGTTTTGCAAGTGCCTCTGCATGGTAAAAAGAGGCCGGATCGTGCGAAGCACCTTCTTTCCCGGCCTCTTCTGTGTCGCCCGAAGGGCGTTTCCGTGTGTTCCGTGGTAAAAAAAGTCCCCCTCCCAAGTGGACTCCACGTGGTGAAACAGCGCGCAAGCCAACCTCAAAACCACTCTCCGTGCCCCGTACCTCCGTCCACTCCGTGTTAACCGACCGGAGGCCAACCGTACGCCACGCGCCGAGGGCGGCGCGGGTACATCGCGCGCCAAACACACTCTACCCACTCGCTCATACACTCAAACACATTTCATATCGGCAGAACAACGTCTCTATATAGCTGGAATTTGCAATCATACGACATTGGCATCATCCCCTCCTCCCATCGCCCAGATGACGACATGGGTGTCAAGAAGGTACTTCATGACGGCATTCCGTTGAACAGGGAGGCAACCTGCGCATCAAGCCGGTCAAACTCCCGGTCAAACTCCTCCGGGAGGCGAACCTCGTCACGCATGGACCCAATCTTCACCGACGACTTCCAGGGTTCGTACATCCCATTCCACAGCGAGTCGAAGTCTTCACCACCATCCCCCTGCGAGACGATGATCAACAGACCTTGCCGCGTCCGGGAAGTCCACGGCGAACGTGAATCCGTCGAGGCCTTCCTCCGGGACATTCTTCAGGAGCCATTCACCGCCTCCGCCGCGAAGTCGTACCGCGACAGCCACCCCTTCGCTTTGCGATGGCAAATCACGGACACGAATACGCCCAGAACGACAAACAACAGAAGAATGGGGAACGTGATGGGATTAGCCGTGGAGATCGGGAGAACCGGGGCGTGAGGGGATTAGCCGTGGAGATCGGGAGAATCGGGAGATGGGCAGGGAAGAACCGGATAGACTGCTTGAACAGGTCAGGCAAGTCGCGTACCGATTGCAGGATCGTACGGTTTGAATCGCGTGTGGTTCACGCGGAGGCTTCACCCACTCCCGACACTCCCGATCTCCACAGCCAAACACAACAACCCGAAGTGTGCCGAGGGACGCGGACGGCTGCAATTCAATCATGTCGTCGTATGTTTCTTACCACGAAACACACAAAAACCGGTTTCGTCGGACACAAAAGGAGGTTGGGAAAAGACGTCGTCCCCATGCTTCAACCACGATTCCACCTCTCCGCGCCCCATCAATGGCCGAGACGGGAGGGTCGCAATTCTTTGCGCCCGTGTCCACAGGCGTACCATCTGCGGTCGCGCAGGAGCGCGACCCTCCCAAAACGGCCAAACGTTGATGCCCCTCTGGATCAAACGTGGATGTTCCCCCTTCCCCGCAGACGTGGATGCCCCCAAATAAGATACCCCCATAGAAATGTGTGCGCGGGTGGAAGTGTCCACAGGATCCTGTTCGCGATTTCACGGCGATGCGTTCCGACGTGAAATCCACATGCCCCACAGCACGGAAACCGGGTGAACGACGGGGATGAGATTTCACCGCGTAATAATCTCATCCCTACGAAGAACCGAC
>ERZ1034962.432-NODE-432-length-19898-cov-3.609837_pt1 | contig 19898 bp, 14 predicted proteins | sample MGYA00520696_ERZ1034962 | MGnify/ENA primary metagenome ERZ1034962 (study PRJEB33766, sample SAMN09781770) | gut metagenome | biome: gut microbiome | host: Homo sapiens | place: Madagascar | study: EMG produced TPA metagenomics assembly of the PRJNA485056 data set...
CACCCACTGTGCCGTGCCATCGCTTGCCCAGCCAAGGATCTTGCCCGCAGCACCACCAGCAGGGATATGCTTGTTACCGGCACTGGTCGGGTGGCTATAATTGCTCAGTCCAGCCAGCTTATTCTTTTCTTCAGTCGTATAGTCATTGGTAGAAAGCTGCTTGCCATCAGCCTTATCAACCTTCGCGTTGAGCTTGCTTTTTATCGTAAGCCACACATGGCTCAAACCATCTTTAGTAAGAAATTGGCCCATCTCGGCTCCTCCTTATTAGCTGTTTAGAATCTCATCGATCTCTGTGTTTGAAATTTCAGTAATCTGTTGGTTCAGGGCAATCCAGTCTCCACCCTCGTACAGCCACATCTCGCCAGACCGCAGGACATAGATTTTCCCATTGATCGGTGCAAGCGGAAGTTCCGTCACAATCTCGATGTCGCGCCCGGTCTGCACACGGGTCTTGCCAAAGTCGCGGTACATATTGCCCGTGTCTTTGCAGATAACCAACTGTCCATCTACAATAGGAGCGGACTCCAGCTGTGACTGATTGATTTCTCTCAATGATAGATTCGCCATATCCTATCTCCTATCATCAAAAAATAAAGTCGCCTACCATAATGGCAGGGCGACCCTATCACCTGTTCTTTTTCCTATCCCAACTCAAACTCAAACCTTGGCGGGAATGGTCTGCCAAGTCAGCTGACCCTCAACAGCCTTGACGCGGGTATTCATGGCGGTATTCAGACCGTTAGCATACTCCTTAGCGGAAAACAACGCGGCGTCAGCCTTCTTCTGTGCATCGGTAGCAGCAGCAGAGATAGCCTCGCTCTTTGCAGTAGCAACATTCTCAGTCGTAGCCTTGGCATTCCATGCGGTGCGCTCCTCAGCGGTGATGTGTGCAACCTTATCGCCAGAATGGCCGCTCAGCGCATCATTGACAGCCTTGATTTTCTCATCGGTCTGAGCCTTGGTGTAAGCGTCCGGATTTGCAACATACAGACCATCTTCCTTGACCTCGATGTTGTTGTTCTCAGCAGCAGAAACCTTCACATCAACCGAGACGACATTCTGGTCAGACACGGTGACAGATGCAGTCTTGGAAGCACCACCGGTGTAAACATCAACCAGCGCAGCAGCGGGAATCTTGACAACCTCGCCGGTGCTGATGGTCAGCTCGATCTCCTTAGTCACAGCATTGTAAGCGCCGCTCTTGACAACCATATCCTTGCCAAGATTGATGATTAGCTCATCGCCGCCAAACACAGGCATCTTAATGGTGCGGGTATCGGCATCGTAGGTAGGTGCATGGACAACACCAATCAGCGTGGTCTTGACAGCAGCTGTGGCATCGCCCTTGTCAACAGTCAGGACACCGGCATCATAGGTGACATCAGTAACGAACTTGCCCTTCTGCCCCATAACCTCAGCCATCTTGTCGCTGACATAGTCGGCAACAGCCTTGGTGCTGGGAATGTTATCATCGGTTGCGCCGGAAGCGGGGATCGCAGTAATGACCTCCTTGGTTACCTGAATGAAGTCACTGCCGTTGAAGGCATGGACAGTCATCTGCGGTGTTTTGATATAAAGAACTCCCTGCTCGCCATTCTCGACAGAGGGCAGATTCTCAACGATACGAGCGCTCTTGGTGTACTCAACAGGACCCTTAAACACCTGATGAGTATCAGAAGTAAAATACAGAGTACCGGCGTCTTTGACCTCCAGTGCCTTGTAGTCAGCGTACTTACCAAAACTAAAATTCACATTTGTCATAATTTTTTCCTTTTTGTTATGAAAAAATCTCTTGTTCGTCTAAACTAACCCGTAGGGAATCAGAACTCCTGCCACACAAAGCCAACATTGGCCGTGACAGTCGGCTCTACAACAAAGCTGCTGTCACCGCTGGCCTGGACAGTGTACGGCTGGTATTTTCCATTTTCATCGCGGATCATAACGGTCTGGCCCGCGTAAGTGTCGCTGCTCTTGTTCAGCGCGGCAATCGCCTCGCCCGGGCTGTTGAACAGCTGCGTCCGTGTCTGAATTTTCTGGACACTCTTGTCGTCCTTGATGTAATACAGTTCCGAGGTATCCTTGGTCACAACCAAATCCTTGCCGTCGATCTTGCCGCTCTCAATGGCAGACGCAACATCCCCCGCATTACCGTAACCAAGTTTTGAATACTTGTTTGCCATCCTATTTCTCCTTTCCACAAAATTAGAAAAGCCGAGTGTCGAGTTTAAAACTCAACCACCCGGATAGTCCCATCCTCCGGGTCGGATCCGCTGTCCACAATCTGAACGGTATTGCCAATCGCCTTATCCCCGGCCTTCAGCTGCAAACGGCCTTCGTTGTATAGCAGACCGTCAGCCTTGCCGCTTGCCAGATTCTGGTTTGCTTCAACTAACTGGTTGGTAAGCGCCTGTAAGGCAATCATACGCTGATCCAGCGCCGTCAACGCTTCGTCCGGGATAATGTCGCTCCATGCACTGATCGGCAATACCCTGATATTCGTCGCCTGTGTGTGGCGCACGTGCTTTATTCCGGTGCCGTCTGCTTCCATCTCGACTTTGTAAAAAGTCAGCTGCACCGCAACGTCACCGGCCTCGGCAGTCAGGTTCGTATCAAACGGCAATTTATATTCCAGCATACCCTTGTACGGCTTATCACTCAGCGATAAAATCTCTGATTTATACCGCTTGCTCACAGGCGGTAGATACTCCATCAGGCAGGTAAATCCGCTCATATCCTGCTCTTTATAAACAGGCTCCACCAGAAAATGGAGATTGTCTACCAGCTTCGACTGCTGCATAATGCGTTCCTCTACACTGACAGTCAGCTGATTGTCGTCCCCCAGTAAAATCGTATACATCCTTACTCACACTCCTTCGTGATAAATTCGGCCTCCTCAGCCGTGATTTTCTGTGCCGCCAGAAGCTCCTCAACCTTGGCGTCCGTGATTTTCTTTGCCTTGTACAGCCGTGCCAGGCTCATGGCAAATACGCTCATTTCCATCACAGCATGCCTCCTTCCAGCAGCGTCAAAGTGTAAGCGTCGATGATCTCCTCGGCCGTCTTACCGTTCAACGCTTTTAATTTCTGATACTCATATGTATCAATCGGTATCAGCCGCACGGTGTCGTAGCCCTCCACGGGGAACTTGTACAGCTCCTCGCTGTGCCAGACATTGCCACCGTCACTAGAAAGAAAACCCTGCGCCTCATCCTCGGGGCACAGGGTCAAAATATTGTGTTTGGGTTGATATTTCACATAGACCAGGTGGTCGAGCACATCGATCACGCGGTCATTGTACATGACTTTATAATACATACTCGAACCTCCTTAAATACTGAACATCATCAGGATATCGTTCATATCTGTGGGGTAGAAGTACCCATAGATTTCACCAGATGTATTCACCGCATTATAATATGCGCTGTAATCCTTATTCGGGCTTCGCGTCCAGTACGCAACAACTTCTCCGTCCGGGTTTGTGCGCTTACGGCTTGTGTTGGTCGTGATAAAATCAATGGCTGTGCCTTCGTATACATACGGTTCAGAACTCATATTCGCATCCAGCTCGATAGCACTCGGAATAAAAATGTAGCAGTCCGCCGTAGAAATATCTGTCTTGGCACTACCAGCGTTACCGGGAACCTTTACCTTCTTAACAAGCTGACGCCAGCCAATCGGAAGCGCTTTATAAACACGCTCATTCAGATAGGTGTTCAGCGTTGTTGGTTTCGCCCAACCGCCGGTGTTGTTGTTGGCATTGTCCATAGACATTACCTTACCCAGTGTCTTTTCCGCCAGCAGGCTCAAAGAACTGCGCTTGCCCGTGCCATCGCTCAGATAGTAACGGTTAAAGTAAGCGTTAAAGGTCAGCTCACTATGTACCCAGTTGACAAGCTCTTTGCAGGACGCATCACCAAGATCAGCGTACCAGAGCTTCGCCCAATACACAGTACCGATGCCATAGCTTTCATACGCACCGTCAGCAGCTTTCGCACAGCCGAACACCAACTCGGCATTTGTCTTTGTAGTGCGGCTACGACTAAGCTCTGTGTACTTGCTGGTATCAGCACTCATATTAGAGGTATAAACGTGTAAGCCGTTCTCTCCCTTAATATGGCGCAGGACAATGATCTCGCGTGCACCTGTCGTAGCAGCGTCCGCAGACTCAGTACCCCAAGACAGCTTACAGCCGTTATTTTTCCAAAGGCGGAAACCATTCATGCCGTCACCGTCGTAGCACTGCATCAGTACACCGCTGTTTACAGTCGTGCCCATCATACGGAAATCGACCGCAAGCGTAAAGCTCCGATTCTCGCTCAGTAGATTCACACCAGTGTCCACATGGTTCTTGCCGGTAAATTCTGTAGGCTGCGCAATCAGAACCTTTTCCGTAATGTCGTCAAAGCTAAAGTCTGCACCCATCGTAATGGTAACAGGGTCTTTACTCGTGACAACGGTGCTCTCTACGCCAGCTTTCATCATGGCATAGATTTCTACAGGGCGCAGGTCGCCAAACTCCTTACCATCAAAATAGCCGCTCACATACTCGCAACTGTCGTACACGGCGTTAATGTCCTTATCGCCTGTCACATAGCCGCCCTTGTCCCATCCGCTGAACAGATAGTATTTGTAGGCCGTTTCCTCGCCGGTATAAACAGGTGTACCACCCTCGTACAAAACAGTTGTGCCATATGGGGCTGTAACAGACTCGAGTACCGCACCACGGTTCAGATAGCGCACCGTGTACTTGCGCACACTCTCGGTGTACAGTGCCGTAACCGTCTGGTTACCAAAAACAGTCGTGAACTCAGTATCCCAGCCCTTAAAGGTAAAGTCCGTGCTCACAGTGCTTTCCGCAGTAGGCGTGGGGATTGGCTTCTCCGCTCTCGTGATAGGATCAACCGCTTTACCGCCCTTGTCGATATACTGCACATCCAGAATCGTGCCGTCCTTATTCACAAAGGTCCAGGCAAACTGCTCGATCAGTGTATTGTAACTCACCTTCAAATCAGGCCACTGGGCATTGTAGCGCTCCAGTTCCTTCTGACGGATCGTGGGCAGATGCACCTTGCCAGCCAGCACAGAATGGTCGGTATTATAACCGTTCTCATCCGTACCCGTCATCGCGTACAGCTTTTCAAGCAATTTCGTATCGGTCATCTGCCAATCCAGACCAATCAGGCGCACACGGCTCAGATTCGTACACTTCGCCAGCATATCCTTCAAGTCAATGGTAGCGCAGTTCTCCACGACCAAAGCAGTAATGTTCGTATAGTCGCTGATTTTCAAGTCTGTAAGGTGGTTCAGGTTGCGTGCCGTCAGGCTGCTGATTGCGGGCAGTTCCGTCGTCTCGATCTTGCCGCCGTTCGCAAACGCAACGCCTGTAATACCGGATCCACCAGCCTTGAACAGCGTCAGGTTTGTGCAGCCCGTCAGGTCAATAGACTTCTTCAGATTCGGCACATTTTGCAGGTTCAAATGTTCAAGCAGCGTGTTGTTGCCAACCGCAAAGTCGGTCATATTCGTGTTGGAGTACCCCTCCACACCGGAACCAATCTGCAAATCAGTCAACTTGATAGCATGGCTGAAATCTACATAGCCCGGGTAGAAGCCAGAAATATCACCGATACTGCGAATCAGGCTTGCGTTGTAAACATAAACCTCAGTATCATTCATGGCCGCAATCGGGCACTGTACCTCATAGGTCTGCCCACGCTTGCCGCGCATCTTTACAGGATTAGAACCGTACAGCACAGACACATAGGTATCCGCATACGGCACGATATGGAATGTACCGTCCGGCTTCACACCGGTCCAGTTCACAGGCGTATAACCGCGAATTGTCATATCATCGCTGGTTGCAGCACTGCCGCTGTACTTAGAGGCCATATACTTTTCCTGATACTTCTGGAATTGACGGCGCTGATGGCGCTTGTTGCCGTGCATCATGGGCAGATAGCTGGTCGTACCATTTTCCTCGTAAGTGCGGAAATACTTGCGCCGCATATCCATGACCCACAGGCGCTCCGGCTTTACATTCTGATAATCCTCAAACTTTTTCAGGATGCGGCTTGCACTCCATGCCAATGCGTTTTCACGGTCACGGAACATAGCCGCCAGCTTGTCGGGGAACAGGTCACGAATCTTGCACCACAGCTTGGAATCACTGGCATTGAACACGCTCTTAGTGCCGATGGTGTCCGTATCCTCGTAGCCGTAGCTCAGGGTCAGTCCGCCCTCATTATCGTTGCCTTGCGCAGTATCGTTGTCGTAGTCAAAGCAGAAATCCCAGTGGACAAGGTCACTCGTATGCGGGAACACATTCTTTGCACGGTTATCCACCATCGTGTGGCGCTCTGTAAACAGATAGTGATACAGCGCAGAGTCCATGACAAAATAGTCCTCAAAGTGCGCCTTAAACTCCTCATCACTCGCATTCACGACCCAGTTCTGTACACGGATCCACGCATCCTTCGCAGCCTGTACTTCCTCTTCGGTGCAAGCCTTATTGATGTAGCGGAACTCAAAGCTGCTTTCGCCGTCCCAAGTCTCATGCGAGAAATCGCCGCTCAGGAATCGGGTCTGCTCATCGGTGTTGTTATCGATCTCAACGATAACCTCTTTATGGTTATTAGGGTCCATGCCCATCGTATTGTTGTTCTTTTTGGAGTTGCCAATATCACCGCAGGCATAGAAATGCCATTTTCCGTCATGGAACACGGTGCTGTTCTCAATATCCGTCTCCTGCACAAAGACAACACACGGGTAGAAAGCCATCGTATCGCGCACCTTAGGGTTATCCTTGCGTGCCTTGCGAATGTACGGGTTAAACTCGTTGAAATCATCTGCCAGCAGCGCGTTGTTTGCGTTTTCGGACGATGCAACGTTGACTTTGATATTAAAATAATTCTCCGCCACGCTGTTCTCCGTCAGCGCATACACAGAGCCGGTGCTCTCATCACCAAAGGTAAAGCCGCCCTTGCAGTTAATATCGATGTTACGCGCAGATTCACCATAGTGGTCAGAGCTTGTACCCTGTCCCTTGTGGGAACCATTGGCTGTCCAGTTGTCCTCAACGGCACGTCCGTTCTTGTAGATCTGCTGGATAACAGTATTTGCAACTTCGTTTTTCTTGCCGGTGGTAAAGGTCGGCGCACTGATCTTGATAACACGCAGGTCGGGGCAGCGCTCCGCCAGAATGTCCGGGTTCAGCTCACCGCTTGCATCCGTGATGTTGTTGCGGTTGTACCGCTCGATCATCTCGTCGGCATTCTTGGCATCCGCAATAAAGTTGTCCAGGATCTCATCATCAGACAGGTTCATGGAATAGGTCTTCATGCGGTAAACAAGAACGTCGCAGTCGTCAGAACCGATAGTAATGCCAACCGGGCTTGCCTGCGTAAAGTTGTCGCTGCCGTCATACAGCTCCACCTTGCAGGGGATGCCATCCAGCCACAGTACCATTTCCTTGTACTGGCTGTCGGGCAGAATGTTAAATTCAAACTCCATGAAGTCATCTTCACAGGTCGGCAGTTCCATCGTATTCTGCGCACTGGTCAGCGTGATTTTCTGTGCCTGAATATTCAGACCAACACCGCCCTGTACGCAGGTCAGTACGGTCGCGTCATAGTCGCGCACATTCGCCGTGTTAAAAACGAGCTTGAAGTTCTTGCCCCACTTCTTAGCATCATCGGCAAACAGCTTATAATTGATCGTGGCGCGTGTGCCCGCCTTCACGCAGAAGTAGGTATCGCCGTCCTTATCAAGCTGATAGCCGCCATTAACCCAGTCGAAGTTGTCGCTTACGCTCATGCCCGTCTGGCCATCTGTCCACAGTCGGTCAGCACCGGTATTGGTCTTACCGCTCGGGTTAAAGTCAAACATAAGGTTCGTCTTAACCGGCTCGATCACAACGCCCAAATCAACCACATTCACACTGATCGTCTTTACGGTCTCGCCGCAGGTGATCGTCAGCGTATGCTTGCCCTTGTTTGCGCTCTTAAAGCTCCATGTCTGCTTTGTACGCCCAACAGTCAGGGTAGACTCGGTCACGCCGTCCACAGCCAGCTTTACAGTGCTCGTGCTGGACGCAGGGTCGTATACGGTGTACTCAATAGACACCTTGTTGTACTGCTTCGTCTCATAATCCGTCACAGCACAGCTGATAATGGGTGCAGTCTCGCCCTCGGTCACCCATATAATATCCTTCTTGATAACGTTGGACTTAACGGTCTTTCCGTTAATCTGTGCAGTCATACTGATTTCCAGCAGATGGCTACCGTGCTTCTGCACCGGGATGGTATAGGTCATCTGTCGGCCAGTCACACTGGTAGTCGTGCCGCCAATCGACTTGCCATCCAGCGCAAAATCGATCTTCTTCTCAACGCTGCCATACGGCGTATAGCGCACCGTGACCTCGCCGCTGTAGAAAAGGCTGTCATCAAAGGTGGATTCCAGATAGAAATCAACGACATTGGCACTCCACTTCTTGGAGCCGGTCGTATCCATACTATCCACAACCGTCAAGCGGATCTGGTTCTCACCGCTGTGCAGATACTTCGTAATGTCAAAGCTGTTTTCGCCCTGCATGATGGTCTGCGTAGCAACTTTTGTGTTACCGACATACCATGTGCCGGTTGCATTGCCGGTATCATCGCCCGCACTATCCACACTCGTGAACCGGAACTTGACCACAACAGGGTCACCGGCAACAGCCGTAATCGCAGACTCGCCGATACGCTCAATCGTAATCGTGCTGCCCGCAGCGGGGCCGCCGCCACCGCCGACAATCGTCACCTGCGTCTTCGGCGTCCCGTCCTCCATAAGGGTCAGCTTGCTGTCCTCGTAGGTAATGTCATACTCATGCCCGGCATTCTTGCCGATGTCATCCAGCTTGCCCTGAATTTGACCAACAGCAGTATTCAGGCTGTCAACTGTGCCCTGCATGTCAGCCACATTATTCTTCGCCTGTGTAACATCATTGCGAATACCGTCAATAACAGAGGTATCCGCCTTTTTCGCCAGCAGCGCATCAGTCGCTTCCTTATTATAATAGGAGGTTTTCAGCGTCTCTGGCAAATTGCCAACGCTGTCCTGCAGGTTCTTTACCGCAGCATCATTGCTGGTCTTATAGGCGGAAAGGTCGTCACGCACAGGCTTCACTGCAGTCTCGATCTTAGTGTCCACCGTCTTGCCATATGCCGTAACCCATTCAGCGGTCGGGGCAGTATCAATCGTGACAGATTTGATGGTGCTCTCGCCGTTCTTAAAGGTCATGGTCTTGGTGTCGTCGGCATATTCAACATCAAAGTTTGCCAGCCCATCCATGCCATCAACCTTATTTTTCAGCGCGTCAAGGTCACTTCTCTTGCTATAATTGGCATCCAAATTACTCTGGATTTCGCTCTTGATGCCCTGCGCAGCATTGGTAATCTTGTTGTCAACATCGGCAACAGCGTCCTTTGCCTCTTGCGCACTCGCCGCCGCCGCTTCAGCCTGCTGTGTTGCCTTAGCAACCTTTTCATCCATCAGCTGTACAAAACTCGTATACCAGTCTTTTGTCGGCTCAACCATACCTGTACCGGTCAACGACTTCAGTATATTCAGCTTACCATCAGGGCGAGTTCTCCATTTATAGCCGTTCCCTTTTTCATTCGTGCCATTGGCCAGAATCTCAAAGTCAACCTCACCGTCCACATTGGTCACATTGCTATCAATCAGCCATCCAAACCGTATATGGCTGTCGCTATATGTTACGTTGATTGGGGTTGCATAATCTTCTTCCTCATTCTTATTGACATAATGAATCTGGAACATCATATCCATCAAATCAACACCATCAAAATAACGCGGCAGCTGGAACGGGATATATTGGCTGTTCTGCTCCTGTGTTATGTTGATCTGGCTGTCATCTAACTTGATGTTTTTCTGTTCATCAATTATGGAATACTTGTCATCCTTATAGGTTTCATACCACAGGTATTTGTAGCTCGTCTTAAAAGTTTCAGAGGCGGTATCCGCCACAGCGGCAACAGCCTCACTATTCTCCACCGCTGCAAGCGGCATTGCCATTGCGTTCAAACTGGCATTGCGTGCAGCAGTCATTCCAGTCAGCTCGCTCTGGTACTTTTTCTTTGATTCTTCAAAAGAAAGTGCCAAATTTCCCACCTCTTTCGTTTTTTGGCTTTATTGATATATAAAATCAAATATCATATTCGATTATTTGCAGTTCATATAGGCATATCATAGGACATACCAATAACAGGTAATGTCACAGGACGGTTTTTTGGTCACCGTAATCGTTACAGAGCCATTTCCCGTCACACAACTTCCCATGTTGATGATTGACAGCGCTTTGCTCAATGCTTTGTTCAGGCTCAAATTTGTGGACTTTTCTGTCATCACAGGCCCAAGATTTGCTCCGGCTGTTAATGCAGCCCCCACGTCTACCGGTGTCACTGCAGCGGCTTGTTTATAAGTCCCATTGCTGTCTGTTACCCAGCCGCTTACCGTATACACGCCACGGTACAGTTTCTGCCCAACTCGTACAATATTACCAGCGCCGTCACCAACATATAGCGTTCCTTTGGCGTCAATCGCAGGCTCACCATATTTCAGGCTGTCCGGTGCCTGTACTGCTTTGTCGCAGGCGTCCAATCCGCCCTGTCTCTTAAATCGAATTCCCATAAAAACCTCCTTTTAATATGCACCGCCGTCAATACTTTCCTTATCGTGCAGTTCTCCCAGATAAATTCCAATATCATCCAGAAAAAATCTCTCAATAGCCACAATAGAATCTCGCAGTAGATTATACTTGTCTGCACTATAAACAGAAAGGCGCAAATCACTATTCTCGTACTTGCCAAGATAGTCATTCGCGCCCGTAATATCGTTTGCATTGATATATTCGTAATATCTGTCAGCCTTACGCTTGGTCGTCACTGTCAAATCCTGCATCTTGTCAATCGTGTCAACCGCAGCCGGAAAGCTATTTGTCAAATCCTTATATTTGCTATTCATATTGTATCATCACCCCGTCACCGTGTATGTCGGCACCAGAACCACTGTGTTCGGATAGTATGGGTAAAACCGCGCCATCTTCACCGTCATTGTTCCGCTGCCCAAATCAAAATTGATAGAGCTTATCATATATTGCCGCGGCTCCTTCACATCGGCCATATGTGCCGTATAACTGATTTTCTGGTTTACATCCAGCCACGGTATCAGCAGGCATTCCACACTGATGCTGTCCGTCAACCGGCTGCCCAAATATAGCTCATACTCGGCACGCTGCAAGGCCAGCTCATCCGTGTAAATTTTCTCATAATCACCGCCGTTGCAAACCTTGATTCTCTCCCCGATTTTTTCAAGCGTAAAAGGACTCTCCGGGTTTACAACATAGCCGATGTTGTCACAGGCAAAATTCACTTTGTCCTTGGCTGCCTGTTCTGCCGTTGGCGTTTTCTTTACAAGCCGTGCCATTGCGTGTATCTGTGTCTGTCCCACAAAGATGAATTTCGGCACATTGTTCTCTTTTTTGAACTTGATTACATAATATTTGCCGTTCTCCATCGTCCCGGCGCTCAGATACTGATCTGCACCTGTATCGCTCACCTCTGACCTGTACAATGGATACGGCCCATAAACAACGTCTTTCTTTGCCCCGGTGTTTGCATCCGCTTCCGTGTTTACAATCTGCACTTGGCAATACCCGGTATTTGTTTGCGGTGCCAAAAAGCTGAATTTCTTTCCGCTTGTAATGCTTGCACCCGTCACCTTAAATGTGTAGACATTGTTTGCATAGCTGCTTGTATCGGCATAATAATTGCTCTTTGTGGTTTCACCCCACACCTCAATCACGTTGCGCACCTCACTGAAGCTGTTTGTTAAACTTTCACTGATAACGCAATCGTCAAAAATCGTGTTGTCCAAAACCACAGGCTCGCCATTGTCCATAGGAACTCGCTGGCATACAAAAGTGTCCTCGTCAAAGAACATCTCGTAGCTGTAGTACAAGTCCCGCAGTTCTGTCAGCACGTCCCACACGCTGGAACCAGTGTCCCAACTCATATCATAGGGTACCGTTGCGTTCTGATACCCAATTCTATAACTACTGCATTGCCCTAACTGCGTTACAGTTTTTATTATAGCGTCGCGGATATTGCTGTCTTTTGGTATCTGCGTCTCATTGCCGATCAATGTACCGCCCAGCGTACCGTTCAGCGTACTCACCAGATCCAGGCAGCTGATTTTCAAAGTGCGTGTCGTGGAATCGTATGTAAAAGAATTGTCGTTAAAATTATATACACCCTTGGGATACCACACTGTTTCCCCTGTTCGCTGGTTCAAAAATCCAATAAATACCCTCACGTGCTTGTCAATCCAGATTCTTGCTTTTTCTGCCGTGATATAACTGTCATCCTTGACCAATATGGTCGCATCAAAGGTGCTGCGCACATCACTACCGGAATCAATCGAGATGCTGCCGTCAATAAACACACCCTGTATCTCATCAATAACCATAAATTTGCTGTTCATCAGCTGGATTTTGGTGTATATGGTCTTTGTGCGCTGCCGCAAAAGGTCTATGTCCTGCTGTTGTACATCATACATAGTTATCCCTCCACGTTGCAGTCAATAAAATTGTTATAATACAAATCACCTACATTTTCCGGGTCGCCAATTTCTACCCAGTCAAAGCTGTGGTGTACATACCCTTCAATTTCGTCGTTGTCCTCGGCCACACCGTTTGTTGTAGCAATCATCCAGACTCGTCCATCTGTCAGTTTCATAATCTTCGGCTTACCGTCATTCAGAAACTCCTTAATTTCCTCCCGGTACTGGTAAGCGTCCTCGGTCGTATATTCCCCGCTGGAATCCTTCGGCAGGAACATCATCGTAAACTGGCCGCTGTCATAGTTTGCATCGCCATTGTTCACAACCACTGGGTATCTGCCACTCAGCGTTGTCACAACATTGCTCTGCCGGTTTCGTGTAATGGTGTTTTTCTTGATTTCCAGGTCTGTGTTGTACCCAAGATCCTTTTCAAAAATAAAACAACCCACAAAGTGCGGTGTAATGCCGTTTTTGTTCACATAACCTTCCTTGTTATCCACAACAGGCACAAGCGCATATTCGTAGCTCACACCATTGGCCGCATACCGGTCATATCGCTCAAACGCAAGGTCTTTTGCCTCTTTTACCGGTATGTCAAATAGTGTTATCCAGTTATATTTCCCGGTTCTGCGCCGCTTAATGCGTATAGAATTTATCTGGTCTATCATATAGCTGATATTGCCGCCGCGCAGGTTTCCGTCAAGGTCCGCGCTCATAATCGTGTCATAGTCCCAGCTCGGGAAATCCTTGTTCTGGTTCTCAACACTGCGCGTCACATATATATGGTCAAATACGCCATTCTCAATCACAAGCGTATTTACATCGTCCGTTATCACATGGGTGGTGTCGGCGCTGCCGGTGCCTCCTGCAAGACCCAATCCACAAAAAAACATAGCCGCACCTCCTTATAGGTTCTGTTGCTCAATCATATCGTTCATATCACGCACGGCAGTAGTCAGCTCGCAAACCTCTCCAATGCGCCGCAGCTGTACAAGATATTCCTGCGTACCGCTTATTGTAGGCATACCGCCGCTTAAGATGCTGTAGCAAAGGCTGCCGCTGGCACTCTCACAACGCAGTTCAATGTATCGCACCATCACGCCCAGCATCTCATCATCGGCTTCTGCATCTCCGGCCATAGCCGAACCCTTCTGGAACCATCCCTTGCGGTAGGTCAGGCTCAAAATGTTACCCGCCCCATCAATCAATTCCAGTATCTTTTCATTCACCGTAAAATCACTGCCAAGCATCTTGATGGTAAAATTACCCTGCAGCGTAAAACCATCATCAAACAGTACGCGCTGGCCTGGATTTCGTAAATCAACACGGTGGTTATTGTCAATATAATTCGGCTCGTTTCCGCCGTCATATCGTCCCGTCACCGTTCTGATATTACAGCTCACGCGCACCGTGCCATCGTGGTTGTCGCTCAAATCAACATACGTCCAGTATGTCGGCGTGATAAATTTCACACTAAACGCCAAAAATCCGGTGTCAGCTGCCATGCCATTCAGCGTCTCGCCCATAGCCCGTAAATAGTATTTGGTACCATCTTCAAGATTCTTGATTGTGTATTCCATCGTGCCAACGCCATACAACGTATCGCTCTTGCTCACAAGCACGTGGTTAGCATTGTATAACCCTACGGTATAGGTATTCAGCGGTTCACCTTCCGTCTGGCTGTATGTCAACCGTACTGTCAATTCGCTGTTCTGCACGATCTGATCCGTCACCAGGTTGCTGAACGTAAACACAGGTGTCGTAAAACAGCGGAAACTCTTCTGGCTGGACCAATCGCTTGCTGTCCCCGCTTTGTTAAACACCCGGATCTTGCAGTAGTAATACTTACCATTTGTCAAGATACTTTTGTCAATTACATGGTAGGTGCGCATCCACTCGATTTTTTTGTCATAGACCTGTGCGCCCGTCTCATTGTCATAAATGACCAGTTCGTTGGCAAATACCTGTTCACCCTCATAAGCAAAGTTGATGTTTGCGCCAACAGCGGCGTCAAACGATGGGATAATATAAAGCACCGGCTGTGCCACTCTCATCACTCCCCTTTTTTTACATAAAACAAAAAGCCGCCCAGCAATCAAAATGACCACTGAGCGGTGTAGATTGGATTCAATCGTTATTTAATTCTTCTATACACATTCCAAGAAAAATACCCTCGACCATACAGCCAAGGGATTGTTAAGCGATGTTTCTGTGCCGCACATCGCGAAGCGTATTTGTATTGGCAATGTTTCTGCGCTGTACATTGTGAAACGCTATGAGCTTTTGGCTCCCTTATATTATATGCGAAGTGTCGTCAAATGTAAACATATCACAAATAATATTTCTTATCCATTTGACAATAATCTACATTGATACTACAATAGAGATGAGTTAAGGAGCCGAGATGTCGAACCTATAGGGTTGCCATAGCCCTTAGCCTCCATAGACGTAAATAAGCGGTCACCCTCCCATCTACCGGAAAGGTAAATGTGGAGCCGTCACACTTTTGCCTCCCGGTAAGACTTTGTCAGGAGGTGATGCATATGTACAATTTCTCTGTCTCTGATTGGATTTCCATCATTGGTTGTCTTTTCTCTGTCATTGGTACTGTCATAGGCATTGTCGCGTTGTTTCGTGACAAAAAGTAAGACCGCCCTGTCCGAACCACAGAACGGTCTTGTGCTATGATGGTTTAGCCATTATGTACATACTGAACTGAGGTTGGCCGTCTATAATCGGCTCCTTAGCTCATTTTTATTATAGCAATGAAAGGATCTATTGTCAAGTCCTACGCGGCCGTGTTTATCACAGCTGCGCATTTTTTTACTCCGTCGATTCGATGTAAATGTCCTTCCAGTTATTCTGCGGCACCTTCACACGGACAACCGTTCCCACCGGAATATATGTCTTGTATGGCAAAGTATACTTTCCCCCAAACGCGGCCACCGTGTACAGCCCACCGCCATTCACAGCCGTGACTTGCCCAATAGATGTCCTGTCATAGCTTGCACGGCTGATAAGCTGCTGGCATCCTCTGCGGATCTGCGCGGCCAGTTCTTTCAGTGCATCAATATCTTGCTTGTTCAGCGTGGCCACCTCCCTTATATTTTGCATTCTACTTTGTATTACCCACCCCTACCCCACAACCGGCACAAACGCACCGATTGCACTACACTCAATAAATCAAACCTTAAAAATTATCTCTTGCTAAATTCCTGTGCAAAAATTCCGCTTACACGGTCATGGATCACACGGCCAAAGCTCTCCACATCATTGACACCATACATCTGGATATCGCCCACACTCACAGTTACACCGCTGCCAACATTAGGCTGCGTGATCTCCACGCTCTTGATGCTGCGCTGGCTCATATGCTGTGCAATAAAGCTCTCCGGGTCAAGACCAAATTTCCACAGGTTCGTGCTCGGCTCCGCAGGTATCACACTGCCGCCGCGTTCAATCAGGCTGTACTGTCCGGCACTCGGCTTGCGCATCTTGATTTCGGGGCCCTTTTCGTCTGTAATGGCGATATGAGTGGTCGCAGCGTTCAGAACACCGGTGGCGTGTCCTTCAACGCCAACAGCAGTATTCCACCGTATTCTATCTGCGTGATTGCCAATGGCTCCAAGCGGCATAGTATGAGCAAAATCTTTTTTTACAGCAGCCTCAGCATCAGCCTTCATCATTTCTACTTGTGCCTGTTTGTATGCTTGTACCATCTCGCCAATCTTACTGATGGTGCTGTCGTAACTGGCGTTCATAGCCTGACAGGCCGCAAGCACTGCATTTTGCATCGCACTGTGCGTATTTTCGGTACTGTCTTTAGCAATCGCTTCTTGTGCTGCAACGCTGATCAAGTGCTGGACAATCGTATCTTTGCTGACACCATAATGGTCTGCTAACGCACTGATATTGTTCATCTGTGCTTGTCGTTCTGCATTTGTCAGTTCCGTGTTCTCAGCCAAGGCAATAACACTATCCTCCAACACAGTTGCAATATTAGCATAATCACTGCCATATTGACCAGCAAACTCTGTCAAATTATCAAGTTGCACTGCTCTTTGCTCAAGCGTAAGGTTTGTATTGCTGATTACATTGCCTGCGTAAGCCTGCATCAATTCATTGATAGTCGTATACCCACTACTGTAACTGTCTACAGTTTCCAACATACTATCGATCAATGCCTGTTTTTGCTTAAACGTAAGGTCTGTGCTTTTCGTAACAATATCCATGTATTCAGTATAGATATCGTCCATCTGCTTAGTGTTTTCGCTGTTTTGCTTTTGGGCATCAGCAAGCTCTTCAACTGCCTGCTTGTGGGCGGCACTACCAACCGTAAGTCCGGCCATCGTGTCTACAAGCCCAAGCTGCTTTTCGTTCAGGCTTTCGGTGTCGTCACCAAGTTCAATATACTTGTTTTGCAGCTCTGTCAACTTGTCAAATGTTTCTTGCACCGATGCACTCAACTCATCAAACAAACCTGTATCAACATCAGCAGCGTCCGCTGTCCCCAGCCCCAGTGCCGTGCCGCCGCCAGAACCAGAGCCGCCACCACTTGCAGCATCCTTCGCGTCACTGATAGCTTCTTCTAACTTATCAATGGATTCCGTAATGCTGTCAATCTGGTCAGTAACGCCGCCAATTTCCCGCATACTTGCAAGAACATCGTTCTTGTACCCAACCAAATCACCAGTCATACCATCAAAGGTCATGTCGTTGAAATGTGCCGCTGCAGCCAACTGCGCCTGGTAGTCATCCCAGTCGGTGCCAATCAGCCCCATGACCTCGTTCCACTTGTCCTTCAGGTCATCCAGCTTTTTAATCTCGGCATCAATCTGCTCTGCATAGGCGTCTTTCAGCTCATCAATCTTGTCGATTTCGTCCTCGACCGCTTTGATGGCATCCTCACGCCGCCAATCACGTTGCTGGTCGTCCAGACTGGTCTGCGCATCGTTCACAGCCTCCTGGTCGGCAGCCCAGATAAAGCCCTGGTTCTCATTGTAAATCCGTACCGTCCGGTTTGCTTTGGCTTTCGCCAAAGCATCACGCAGCTCGGCCAGTTTAATAGCGCGGTCCTCCTCGTCGTTGGCATCCTGTAGGGCCTGCTTTTTGTCCTCCAGCTGCTTCTTCTCGGCGTCCCACGCCTCGTCCTTGGCATCCTTTTCCTTATTGATAGCCTTTTCGCGCTTCTCAATCTCGTCAATCGCAGCCTGGCCATAGATTTTCAGTTTGTTCGACTCTTTTTCAAGGGCAGTTTTCTGCTTTTCCAGTGCAGTTTTCTGCTTCTCAAGGGCCTTCTTGTTCTCTTCAAGGGCCTTAGAGTTATCCTTAGTTGCCTTAGTGCTGGCGTTGGTAGCCTTGTAGGTGCTCTTCACCAGCGGATTCTTGCCGGGCAAGTAGTTGTTGCCAGCGGTGCCAACATACGACCCAATGCCCGGGCTGCCAGCGCCCATGGCGGTGCCGCCAGCAAGCGCCTCGCCCCAGCTCCCAACAAAGCCGTTGTTCAACAGCTTTTGCGTCTTTTCATGGTCAAACACGATTGCTCCATGCGGCAGGTTCACAAACTCGGCACCATTATCGCCAACAGTGTACCATTTGCCGGTGTGCGGGTTCACGACAAGTTCATTGCCGATTTCACCAACCAACGTCTTGCCACCAGAGGCATTCGGAGTACCGGCTGCGTGGCCCGTACCCTTCGTCTTGCTGCTGCCACCACCTCTACTGTAGCTCAGTCCATTCGCAACACCGGTAATCAGCGTTCCTTTAATGCCGAAGTTCAGTGTGACAGGAATATCTTTCTTCAACCCATCAAGCGCCTTGCTTACAGTAGAAATCTTCGTCTCGCAAGTAGATGTATCAAGCGTGACCGGTACATTGTCCAACTTGTTTCTGAACTCGTCAGCCATCTGGTTCTGTGTTTCGATCTCGCTCTGTGCCTGTGTGGTATCAACCGAGCAGCCGATGTTGGCCAGCATCTCTGTGGTTTCTTTCGCGTCGTGCTGAATACCATCAATTTCACCTGCGGCATACTTCACAGCAAATGTTTGGATTTCAACGGGGGTCGGCTCACCAAGTTTTTCCTTCGCCTGCGTAAGTTTCGTTACCTGATCCTGCGCATTTTGCAGCTCTGTGGCAACACCACTCATATCACTATAGTTTGTGCCAGACTGAACAGCGTCATTGTACTCCTTCTGCGCCTCGGTAAGCTTGTCCTGCGCCTCTTTAAGGTCGTACATGTTCTGCACGCGACCCATCGCATACAGCGCATCCGCCTGGCTGTCCGTGAGCTGACCGTTAGCCTTCTTAGCCTCCTCAACGATCTCCTCAATGGTCTGGTTGATCTCGCTGGAGTCCATGCCGGTAAAGGTCTCTTTCAGCCTTTCCTGCAGATCGGTCAACTGTTCATTCAAAGCCTGCCAAACAGGGTTGCCCTCAGCGTCCTCGCCAAGCTCGTCCATCTGGTCCTGAATATCATCAATCTGCATACGCAGGTTTTCAACAGGGTCGCCCAACAGACTGCCCCAGTCAAACTCCCAGCCGTACTCCTGCAATTCACCCCAGATACTCTGCACGTCTTCCATCGAAAGATGCAGCGCGTCCGCAAAGTCCTTGGTCGTCTTGTCCGCGGCAATCTTGATCTGATCATCAGCATCCTTGCTCATAAGACCGGCTTTGATAGAATCCGTGATAAAGTTGTTCAGCCCGCTTGCATCAGCACTGCCATCACTGGCCTGCTTAAAGTAGCGGTTCAGGCGCTTTACGTACTTTGCAATGTCACCCTGATAATCCTCTGGAATCGTCAGCTCGACAGCAGCCTTGAACTTTTCCGTGCCAATCTTACCGTTCTTTAAACCTTCCGCAATCGCCTTCTTGGCCTCAATGATACTGTCATACATATCACCGGCTTCACTGGCGTTCTGCGCATTGACCCAATCCTGATATGCACCACTGTTCTGCACAAGCAGGCTGTATTGCATCTGCAGGTTGCGGCAATTTTCGCGCAGCTGCTTGCTTTGGGCCTCCAACTCGGCACGTGCCTCTTCAACCTGCTCTGCATTCTTTCCTTCCAGTTCGCCATTCTGCTGCACCGCAGTGTTCAGTGCCTCCAAGTCAGCCTTGACCTGACTGTACTTCATCTGGTTCTGGCTGTAAGCGAGTTTGATATTGGCCTCTGCTTCGTCGATTTTGGCCTGTGTGATTTTCTTAGCCATGTCAGTGTTCAGCTTCACATAACCATTCTCAAAATCAAGCGCGGCAGCATATTCGCCCTGCTCTTTGATC
>ERZ1034962.434-NODE-434-length-19846-cov-19.184579_pt1 | contig 19846 bp, 28 predicted proteins | sample MGYA00520696_ERZ1034962 | MGnify/ENA primary metagenome ERZ1034962 (study PRJEB33766, sample SAMN09781770) | gut metagenome | biome: gut microbiome | host: Homo sapiens | place: Madagascar | study: EMG produced TPA metagenomics assembly of the PRJNA485056 data...
GAGTAAGGTAATATTATTATTTTTAAGTAATTGGAGCAACTTATTATAAATATCATCTTCTATGATTTGCATTGTTAATTGTCTTCTTTTGATTCAAAGTATTCTCTTAAAATGTTATTTAGGGCTATACGATCATTTTCAGATAAAGGTTTTCCTGAATAAGAGAGGTTACTTGCAACAATTTCATTGTTTAATTCTGTTAAGTCAAGATTTTTAGCTGTAGTATTTCCAAGTAAATAATCGGTAGAGACATTAAAATATTTTGCAATCTCCGCAGTTCGTTTTGCGGAAGGATTTTTTTTATTTTTATATGCATTTAGAGCATTTCTAGGATAATTTAATTCACGTTCAATTTGATTAAACGATTTATTCTTTTCTTCGGCAAGTGATTTTAAACGTTCGTAGAAGCTCATAGGACTTCCTTTCTTACTTTTGAAATTTCTCTTTCGAAAGAAGAGATGAGATTGAAAAAACATTTTCTCAAAATGTTAAAATCGAAAGCTCGACTTCGAAAGAGAAATGAAATGTATACGAAAAATAATTTTAATTTATTGACGTTGATTTGTAATTGACGCGGTGTATATTTTAGTATACAATGTAGGTGTATACTAAAATATACACGAAATATATACAGAAATAGCCCCAGAGACTGGAGCTTCTTTGTAAGTGATTTATAGTAATACTTAGACACTATTATTATAACAATTTCAAAGGAGAAAAGTCAAATGGTACAGCTAAATTTGTATGATTTGTTCTTTGAAAATAGAATAACCCCCGTCAATCTTTACTGGATGGAGGAAGGAAGGTAGAGATAGGGCAGAATGGTCACTTTCTGTACGAACGAGTGACAAGTTAGAGGATGTATGAAAGAGAGGATCCTGTAGCGAATCTTCAGAGAAAAGGGCGGAACCCGACAAATCTGAAGGAGCATAAAGGCGGTAGCTTAAGCTACCCATTGAGATATAGTGTTCATGCTGGCGATATGCACTAGCAGAGGCATCCGTGTGAATGTGAAATCAGATCTTGTGAAAGAGCGCCTGTTATCTCAATGTCCGAGCCTTTCTCGCCCTTGGCGACAAGGGAGTGACGAGGAGTCTCAAACAAAAAACGATAAGACCATCCTCGCTGAGTTTCAGGGTTATTTTTCCACGCTTTCTCAGCAAAAAGAAAAAGATACAAAGAAAAAAGTTCGAATGTATAGAATAAAAGAAGAATCGAAAGAATTGAAACACTTGAAAGAATAGGTGTTGCTTGTTTCGAAAAACAAGTTAAACTTTAGTCAATGAGCCACTAAAGAGATGGTGTTTGTTTGTATTTGCGAAAGTGAATATAAAACTAAAGTCAATGAGTGATCCAGTGGATGATGTTTGTTAACTTGGCAAATTTTTGGTGAATAGGTTTGCATGAGAAATTTCTATTGATTCTTTAAATAATGACCGTTAGTTTAATGTAAAACATACTTTATGAACACATTTTATTTATTAATTTCTATTTATTACTCCTAATATTTATTTTTACGTCTTCACTAGTTATTAATTAGTGATTTTTTTTATTCCCTTGTCAAAGACCTTGTTCATAAAATGTATTTATAGGTTCAAGTCCTGTACGGTCAATAATGGAAAGAATACTTTCCATTAAAATTTGTGTCATTTAAAATTTGTGTCATTGAGAAACCTCCAGTTTCTATTTAAAAGGCTCTTTATTAATAGTAAGGAGTCTTTTATTGTTGTTGCTGTCGTATAAGGGTTATTACGAAAGACTTTCAATCTTTTAATGCAAGTTCGAGTCTTGCCAGCAACATGGTCAGGAATGACGTTAAATATTCAAAGACTATTTTTGAAAAAGATAAGAAAATGTCTAAAGGTTTGAATTTGTTTGACGATATCGTTAACAATTTTATTTATATTAATTATGATTTGTTGCTTTCTCCATTCCAAATTTTTTTAATATTTTTAAAACCTTTATTTTCGAGAAGCTTAATTCATTTCTAACGTTTTAAGGTAGAGACAGATTTTTCGATTTCAAGAGTGAGTGTTTTATAATCCATAAATTTCTTTATTTCAGAAATAGACTTGACCTATAGAAATTTCTATAGGTTTTTTGTGATTATAGTTTAAAGGTTTTTATTCCTTTCGCCTAAGGTAAAACACTTGTAAGTTTTTTGAGGGTGAGCTTACAAGAGATACAGGTTCAACTCCTGTTGATCACATGGTCAGTGATGACGTTAAACATCAAAATTAAAAAGAAAAGAGGATTTTTATGCCAGGAGGGAAAGACATTTCACTTCAAGAAGAAGTAAAGCTTGCAGAAGCACAAGTGGTGCATGCCAAGCGCAAAGAGCGCGAACAACGCATGACTTATCATGGCCTTTCACTGGATGAAGTGATGGGAGATGAGATGGAACTTGTCTTAGCTGAAGAAGAACGCATTTTGGCTGAAGTAGCACTTATTCGAAAAAAACGGGCACAAGCTCGACAAGTTAAACCTATAGTGGTGCACAGTTTAGCGGAGATCGTGGAAGCTTTAGAAATTGTGTATGATTCAAAAAAAGAAACAAATCTTGTCAATCTGCTTCTTACAAAAGTAGAAGACATTGAAGAGAAAGTGGCGCAAATGAGCACATTCTCTTCTTTAGGTGTCTTACAAGACATTAAAGATCTACGAGAGTTTATCGTAGAAAATATTGAAAATATCAAAATTCGATAGAAAGTTAAGTTGTTTATTTAAGGAGGAAAAAAGATGCAATTACCAGAAATTCCAGTAGAAAAGTTAACAGAGCTGACAAAAGATGGCAAAGTTTATGTGATGCCTGAATATGAAACGGTAGCCCGTACAGCAGAAATGCCAGAACATACAGTATTTTCAGCCGCAGGTGATGGAGAGAAAAATTTCCATGTGGTATGTTTTGGAAAAGTTCCAAAAAAAGACGAATTGCGAAAAGCAGTTATGGGAGGGCTTGTTGAAATTGAAGTTGAAAATCAAGTGCCTACACTCATTGATTTTAATTATCGTGAGAATGGTATCACGAAGAATCAAATGGCTTTACGTGTGAAAGAAGTAAAAATTAAAGGAGGACAATAAGATGGCAAAATATGGATTGAATCAGTTTAACCGCACATTTACTCAAAACCCTAAAAAACTTTTAGGAGAAATCGTTTATTTGGGACATGAAAATATTCCAGAAATGGTATATGTCGATGAAGATGGTCAAAAATTTGAGGAACAAAATGCGCAAGGTACTTTAAAAGCTGTGCCAACAGGAGAAGTGGCAGAGAAATATATTATGGTTTCTTCTCCCAATTATCCAAAGCCAATTGATATTAAAGTTCCTGTCGACTTTGACGAAGACACTATCCCTTTCCGTAGTAAAATTGAGCTCATTGAACCATTAACCGCTTCGGTGTATAAATCCACACAAGAAGAAGAAGGGCGTAATGGACGTGTACAACAGATTTCTAAATTGACTTTCCCGTTGAAGGCATCCGGTGTTAAAGTTGCGACAGGTTCAAATTCTAATGTCAATACGAACGCTGAACCACAACGTGCAAATACACAGGAAGAACAGTCTAAGTCCAAAAATAAATAAAGGATAGGAGGGAAACATGAATAAATTGTTTCCAAAAGGTCACCGTTTAAAAAAGCGTGACCGTCGCATTCCTTTAAGATTGTATGCTCTTGTTGCTGTTCCTGTATTTTTATTGACTGGGGCTGCAAGTGTTGCCCTCTATCTGCTTTATGGTAAAGCCAAAGTTGCCCTTGTTTTAGGGCTTTCGGCTGGACTTGTCCTTGTTGGTTTTATATTCTCTTATTGGATGTATCGTAAGCTCTTGGTGAAGAGTTTTTTCTTTATCCGTAAAAATAGACAATTTCTTTTGTGGCGCTTCATGTATCAAAATAATTTTTATTTCACAAAAGAAGTGCGCTCAGGTCCACAAAGAAAACCTAAAATCTATTTTCCAAAAGTTTATCTCAAACAGGAAAAATATGCGCTACATGTGAAGTTTCAACTTGAAGGAATCAAATTTCAAGAACAGTTTCTAAAATTAGGTGGTGTTCTTGAAACGATGTTTTCAGGAGATCTCATGGGAACATCAGATGAAAAAGGCTATGTGATTTACTCTTATGCGATAGATTCTGCACGTGGCCGTATTTTAGGCAGAGAGGTGGTCGCTACAGTTGAACAAGGTGTAAAACTTGGGGAAGGTGTTTTTTGGGATTTTGTACATAATCCTCACTTACTTATCGCAGGGGGGACAGGAGGCGGTAAAACCGTTCTTTTACGTTCTTTACTTGTCGGTTTATTGAGGATAGGTGTTGTTGAAATTCTTGATCCTAAACAAGCAGATTTTGTTCCACTGTCAAATTTAAATGTCCTTCAGGGACGTGTCACGTATGAAACAGAAGAGATGGGACAACGTCTTATTGATTTAAAAGAAGAAATGGACCAACGTTATGCCATGATGCGTGAGCAGTCAGAAGCAAAAGGAGAGGAAGAACTGGGCGCTTTTTATAAGTACAGTTTGAAACCTCTTTTTATTATGATTGATGAATTCCCTTCTTTTGTTTCTGCTTTAGAAGATCTCCCTTATGGCAGTTGTGTGGATGCTTCAAAGACCATGAGTGCTTTAAAACAAATTGTGCTCAAAGGTCGGCAAGCAGGGGTTTATGTCATTATTGCCACACAAAATGTGAAAGCAGATGACTTGCCTACCACAATTAAAGATAATATCATGACTCGGATTTCTGTTGGACGCTTAGCTCAATTTTCTTATGATGTTCTTTTTGGAGAAGAAAATAAACATAAACATTTCAAATATATTGAAAAAGATGGGGAAACCGGAGAAAAGATTTTTGGGCGTGGCTATTATGGTATTTTTGGTGGAAGTGCAAAAGAATTTTATGCGCCTCTCTTACCTGATCCAAAGACGTATAGTTTTTATATGGATTTTAAAGCCTTACCTCGAATTGAAAAAGATACTTTACAGATAAGTAGTCCTTCCCCAAAAGAGAGCTATGCCTTAGAAGAAATGGCTCAAGCCTTAAATTCCAATGTAAGAATATTGAAGAAGATAAAGTCTAATCTTGTGGAAAACAATTATGAATTTGAAGGCGAGAACTATACGTCCAAAGAGAAGCAGTTGTTTGAGGAAATCCTTAAACATAAGGAAACAAGTGCGTTGCCTTTAACACAACTTGTATCGGAAATTGTCAGTCGTTATTGAAACGCCTCGTCTTTGGCTACTCTTGACGTGGCGAAAGAAGCGATAGCCAAGAAAAGACCAATAAATTGTAGGAGAAACGCCGACGTGGCGAGCGTGGGGCGTAAGCCCCAGAGCGAGTGCGAGGCGGAGACCCGTACCAATTTATGGTCTTTTTTGGCGTGAAGTCGCGTTTGAGTGCGAAAGAAAGAGCCATTAGAAAGAGGTGTAGTGCAGACTTTGTCTGAACTACACAAGTTTCGCTCACAACCCGTTTGGTAATACGGGTTGTGAGTAGGTAACAAGGTGTTTAACCTTAGCTGTAAAGGACTTTAAAGGTGTTACCTTATAAAAAAATATGAAGGTTGGTGAATTGTGGATTTATTGAAAGTTAGAAAATCATTTGGTTTGTCTCAAAAAGATGTTTCAAGAATTATTGGCGTATCTAGAAATTATATTTCTATGATTGAGAAGGGCGAAAGAAAGCTGTCAAATGAGAATGAAGCAAAGCTGGTCGAATATTTAAATATAAAACCTAAAACGGATGTTACAGTGAAAATTGATTACCTGAAGGTACGTTTAAAAACCTTTCAGTATGAAAAAGTAGTGAAGCAATTGCTTCAACTTTCTTTGGATAAATTTAATCCAGGACGTGGCGGTGGTCATGGTTATCCTTGCCGTATTGAACACGGTAATATTAAAGTTTATTACCAAATTAAAGAAGAGCATTCTGAAGAGAATATTGATATGGGTGTTCTTGTAGAGATGACAGGTGAGGGCTGTCGTTTGTTTGAATACTTTTTAGAAGAACAAGGAAGAACATGGCAAACTTTCTTTAAAGACTGTTGGCAATATGCCTTAAAGGCAACACGGATGAATGGGAAAGAAAATTTAGATTTAGCCAATGATTTTCTTGGTTTTCCTCGTATTGATATTGCTTTAGATGAACTTTACAGTTCAGAAGGGAATTATGACTTGTTTGAACTCTGGAAAAGAGTGAGACAAGGAAAAGTGAAAAGTTTATTTCGAAGTTTTGAACCTCATGAAGCCTTTGCGCAAGTGGATGGTCTTTTTCAATCCAAAGGTTTGTCCTTGGCTTTTGGGAAAAGAAATGGCTCAGTTTCTTTTGAATTCTATGAAAAAGATAAGGAACAAGCTTTGAAAAAAGACTTGTCCCTAGAAGAAATTCATGACATTTATGGTTATAAAAATCGTTATGAGGTGCGTTTAACGCATGACCATGCCAAACAAGTGATCCATGACTTTGCTTTTGAGAATGGAGACCTCTATTATATTGCAGGGGCGATACTTGCGAAATACCTGACTATTTTTGATGAAGAAGATAATATCGATCGAGAATGGTTGGAGGTGCTAGGAATTTTTAAACGCTATAGCTTCATTACAGAACCTCGAGAAATTTCGCCAGAAAAAAGGCGCCGCTGGATTGCACGGCAACTTTTGAGAGAGCTAAGTATCGAATATGCGGTCAATAAGAATACAGGTCAACATTTTTTGATGGACTCTATCAAAGATTATGAATTCACAGAAGAAGATGAACAACGTATTGAAGCAGAAAGTCAGTATTTAAAAAATAAGGAATTCCGTTATGAAGCACAAAGTACAGCGAAAGGCCGTCAATTCTTGGAAGCCTTAGGGATGACTCAAGATGAGCAAACGTGAAGAACAAAGGAAACGACGTGAATATTCTTTGCGTCTAAGAAAACATATGGCACAACGTGCCACTTTTCCAGAATGTCGACTGTTACAATTAAAAATAGACTGCTTATGTGCACACCATTATGCGCCAGACAGTGAGGAAGCAAGAGCTTACCTTGAAAAAGCAAAAAAATATACGCTGAAGCAACGGCTTCACTTTATCAACTTGTATATGAAGCAATATGATGAACTTCTCTATGAAGGCTTTTCTACAGGGGAGGGCGAAAAATAAAAAATAAAAAAGAAAAGAGGCATTTTTATGGGATACAATAAAAAAGAAGCACAAAATAAAATTCAAAAACTTGGAGAATTGATGACCTCCAAAAAATATGAGGAGGCTTGGACAGTCGCAGGGGAGTTGAATGCTTACCTTAAAGCGAATATGGATGTCATGACAGGATCAGACTATGAAGCTATCAATGGTATTCTTAAAAACTATTATAATATAAATAATCAATTGGAATCTGTTGGAAGACGTGCTTATGGCATGGGACAAAAAGCATTGAATATACAACTTTAAAAAATAAAGGGTGGTGAAAATCTTTCAGAGAAGTTCATACATGTCCAAGGTTCGACTCCTTGGACATGTTTAAAAAAGAAAACAGTAAGTTGTAGGCAAATTCACTTACTAGAAAGGGAAGAAAGTGAATCTATTAGAAAATGAAATTGAAGCGCAAAAACAGTTGATGGCGTTAAGGAAAAATCATTCTCGTTATACAATGAGTATTGATTTTTATGAGTCACCGCAAAGTGAAATTTCTATTGAACGTTTTAATCCGTTTAAAATTCCAGCGGAATTTAGAAATGAAACTTTACCTGATAAAGATGAAAAAGAGAGACCATGTTTTACGCAAGAACAACTTTCTTATTTGGCTGTACAGTGGTTTATAATGATCAATTGTAATACGGGAATAAGTCCAGTACCTGTGGAAAAAAATGAAGAAGAAATAGAAAAAGCAATGAAGGATTTGACAGAACTTTTTTCGAAATTATTGAGAGAACGTTTGTTATCTCCTCATTTTTTGTTTATTTAAAATTTTGTGACAGGTTGCAGGATATTTATTCCAACATTTAACGCAAAATAATGCAGGAAGTCCGTTATTGACAAGAATAGGATTAAATTTTTGGTTACATCTTAATAGGTAAATTAACTTATTAGAAAGAAAGGGAAAGAAAATGAAATTAGGTTGCAAGAACAGGAGATGTCTTACGGATGAAAAATAAGAACTTTAAAGAATTTACAAAAGTATTGATTGTTGCAGGTCTTTCTTTATCGATTGTTGTTCCTGTTTTGAACAAATCAACTATAAGTAAGTCTATTCATGAGACTAAAAGTTCTCTTTCAATATTTTCTGTAGATAAAAAACGAACTGTAGATAAGGATTTCAATTCTTTAAATTCAAAAGAAAAACCTTCATGGTCTGGGAAATATAAACTCGAAATGAAGGAGTTGGATCACTTAGGGAGAGCTGTACAAAGTCATATTCTCTTACAAAAGAAGAATATGCCAAAGAAAGCACGTGAACCCCGTTTAAATTATAACCCTGTAGGCTGGCACAATTACAAGTTTAATGGGAAGTGGCTCATGAACCGTGGACATCTTGTAGGTTATCAATTTAGCGGTTTGAATGATGAAGCACGTAATCTTGTCCCTGAAACAGCTTACCTGAATGCTGGAGCATTATCTGGCATGGATGATTCTAATGCTTCAAGCATGTTATTTTACGAAAATCGCCTAGCCACATGGTTACGTACGAATCCCGATAAATGGCTAGATTATACGGTAACACCAATCTATAAAGATAATGAACTCCTCCCTCGACAGATTCAATTAAACTATGTTGGGTTTGACAAAAACGGCAAAGTTTTACCTCTACGTATTGGAGGAAATGAAACAAGGGCTGAAAATAATACGACACAAGTTCTTCTTGATAATACGAGCCCTAATGCAATCATCAATTATGCAACAGGTACCGCAAAACAAAAATAGAAAAACAGTAAGTTGTAGATAAATTAACTTATTTCGGAAAGGAAGCAATAAAAAATGTTAACAATATTTATGAAAACGAACTCTGGTAGTTCTAGAGAAGCAAGAATGTGGTTGGATACCTTTTCTATAAGCTATAAAATGAAAGCCATGAGAAATATTACTCGGGAAGAGTTGGTAAAAATTCTGTCTTTAACAGATAATGGTTTTGAAGATATTCTTATTGGAAATGGTACAGCACGGGCGAAACAAGTTCGTGCTTTTATTTATAGAAAATCTTTTAATGAAGCTGTTGATTTTCTTGTAAGCAATCCAGAATTTTTACGAGTCCCTATAGTTTTAGATCAAAATAAAATTCAAGTAGGGTTTATAGAAAGCCAAATGCGTAAATTTATTCCACGTGAAAAACGAAGATTAATGCAAAAAGAAAATAGATGAGGAGTTAAAAAATGAGATGTAAATTGTGTGGCCGAGAAATTCCAAAAGAGGATGTTATTCCTGATCAACCTTATCAAATTTGTTATGAATGTGAGGTCAGATTAGAATATGGCGATTAAAAAAGAAGTTGTCACATGCGAGAAGTGCCGCAAAAGTACGGCACTTGCGACGGTAGACCATCAATTATTGTGTAAAAAGTGTTATGAGGAAGTGAAATGAAGAAGTTAAAAGAGTTTCAACCTGTAAGTCCAGAAGATTTCGTTGTTTATGAGAATGGAACAGCTTATAGCTATTTTATTGACAGAGGTTTAGCTTTTGAAAATGCTCAAGAAGTTGAAGAATTTCCAAAACTTTATACGGCAGAACAAATGCAAGAGTATGCGAAAGTTGAACGTGATTATATCTTCGTTATTGATGGAGAGATTGGAAGAATGAGTTATGCAAAAAATCGCTTTACTGGGGTTGTCGCCGTTGATGTTTATGGTGACCAATACAAAGTCTTGAATCATGTCACGAAAGGAAAGCGATGGGTGTTACAGTTTGAAGAAGAGCAGGAGGAATAAGTCTATTTCATGCTAGGAGATAAATTTTTGATTTTATTGTTGCTAGTAAATTTAATGTTAAGCGATTATGACGAGCGATTTATTTTTTGGCTGTGGCTCTTTGTGTTTGTTATACAAGTGCTTCTTATGATTTCAATGTGTTTATAGGAGATTTAGAATGAAGAAATGTGACATGTGTGGCACAAAATACTCAGAAGAAACAGAAAATGGCCTTTGCCCAAACTGTGCGAGTTGGCAAGAGGTGACACTTTGTGAACGGTGTAAAAGTATCATAGATTGTGATTGTATGGAATGCCATCATTGCCACCCTGAAACAATTTGTGACACATGTGGTCTTTGTCATATAGACATGTGGGAAGCTAGTGCTTGCTGGTCTATGGAAAACGACCCCGATTATGACCCGTTTGATATTTAAGGAGGTAACGGAGAATGTTTGAAGAAAAAGTAGAAAAAGTAGAAAAACCACGGACGACAAGTTTAAGACCATTAAATTATAAAGATGTTCTTTTAAAAGAGTTTTCCAAGGCAGTTCAAGAGAATTACACGAAAAATTCGCAGATATTGCGTGAGTATAAAGAGTATATTAAGTATCTCGAACAAGAATTAGAGAAAAGTCGAGATTTAGAAGGCCAAGCCAATAACCAAGCAAGCTATGAATATATTTTGAAATGTGAAGCAGAAAAGTTACTTAAAGAAAAACAAGAACAAATCGTAGCCCTTAAATCTCAGTTAGATTCGCAACAGTCAAATCTTCCCGAAGTTCCACAGTTTGTGGCGAAATGGTTAGATAGAAAACCACCTTATATGATTAACGGTGATCTTCCAGTAGAAATTATTGAGTGGTCGCAAAAACAAACTGGATATGCGGACATAGGAATGAATATTAATCATCTCCTTAAATTAAAGATTAATGGCTACACAGTAGCCAAGGAGGAGCGGTTTTATCTGAAGAATAAGCTGACAGGATTGTACCTCTGTGAAAGTAGAAAAGGGTTCTTTGAACAAGAAAATCCTACATTGGAATTAACGAGCCGTTGTGATTTTACCCAACAAGAAATCGACAACATGGAAACTGGAAGCTATGAGCAAATTGAGGTGATGGAGTGAATCCAGAAATAAGCGAGTTACTTGAAATGATAGAGCTTTTAGATACAGTTTTAAAGGAAATCAAGGAAGAGAAAATTGAAGTACCAGCGCTTAATAAATTAAAACTGGGATATGCATTATTTGTATACAAATTACGTGTTGAAGAAATCAGCGCTACACTCAACCCACAGATTCCAGAACCATACGCAAGTATGAGCCGCGATGAAATTTTAGAAAGAATTGGACAGTATGACACAAACAAATCTACAACTCATGCGTGAAAATAAAAATTGGAGTATCAGAGAACTTGCGGAAGAAGCCGCATGGTGTCAAGAGAAAAAACGTCCAAGCCTGGGTGTTATCTTACATTTTGAAAATGCGATACGTATTATTGAGGGCGAAATTATTGTGGCACCTAGACCTAGAAAGACTTATGAATACAAGAACATTGCTCAAGCCCTTGGCTGCTCGGTAGATGAATTGATGGAGGAATAATAATGGGATTATTTACTATAAGGTTTACGCATTGTTCAATTGAATGTGATAAATGCTCAGATGGAGAAATAGTGAACACTGGCGATATGGGTACAAGAACAGTGGAAGATGTAAAGAAATATTGGAGAAGCGAAGGGTGGCGCATTGGAAAAGTAACACTTTGTCCAACTTGCCATCACAAGAAGGAGGTTTAGATGACTGAAACATTAAAAGAATACAATTTGTACAAAGGAGATGAAGAAAAATTAGTTGATATATTGTATCAAACAACTCTAAGAGAATATCCAGGAATCCCAATTCCTGATGAAGAATTGGCGAAAGAACTTTTGAGAATGGGAATGCAAGCGAAACGTGGTGTAGTAGAAGGAACAATTTTAAAAGACTATCTCACAAAATATAATGATGAAGAAATAGTAAAAATTTGGCAAGAAAAAATGCCATTGGTCACTGCCGCAGAATTTAAAGCTGTGCATAGACAAATGTTAGAACAAAGTACAGAACTTGAAAAGAAACTTAGTTTTGCTGTTGAATCCTTACATTTTATAGAACAAGGTAGATTTGATACTGCTGAATTTGCAAGAAAAGTCCTCGCAGAAATCGAAAGAGAAGAGGAATAAAGAAGATGAGTAAAGAACAGATAACTACGACTCCTCTTCATTTTGATTTTCATAATATCAGTCATCTGGGTTGGGTATTGCTTGTTGCTGTAGGTTTGTGCCTTATTTTTGTTTTTGTTCTGAATGTTGTTAAAAGGGAAACCGATTTTGCTTATAGTCGAGGAGAGTTTATTTTTTCTATGGGTGTTCTATTGATGGTGGCCTTTTCGATACTCTTCTGTATGCTGACACCAATTTCAGTTACTCAACGTACAAGTATTCGAACGCAAACATTCCAAATTCTAGAAAAACGGTCAACATCAAGAGATTTGGAATTTCTTGTCAAAGATCATGAGAATGTTGTTTCTGTAAAGAAAATTGATTTTACTCAAGAAAATGTAGAAGTGAAAGTTAATGAAAAATCTGACAGTTATACCGCAACAACTGAAATTGTAACTTATGAAGGACATCCTTGGTTACAACTCTTTAAAAATGTTCCAGAGTCGACTGTGAAAACCATAATAAGTCTTCCTCAAAAATTTATTAAGTAAAAGGAGAGAGATTATAAATGTCGAAAAAAAGAAAGGATAAAAGCAAATGGAAAATTTAGTATTTTTGATGATTGTTTTGTTGGATATTTTACTCCTATTAGGCGTGATTATATTAAGTATTTATGTTGTTGAGCTTATTTTTGTAATATTGTTTGAAATTGTTGAGTTATTCTGTGATTTTTCGAAAGAACAAAAGAGAAAAGAAAAAAGAGAGCATCTTTAAAAGGAATTCGTGTCTCTGAAAAAAGTTTTTTTGAAGAAGAGGAAGACAAAGATGAGTAGTCCCAATTATATTTGTCCTAACTGTCAATTTACAGGTCTTGCTTGTGGTGCAGTTATTTTTGAACATCAACGTAGGATAGAAATTCAGTGTGCGAATTGTCATAAAAAAATACAGTATAGACTGTATGCGGAAGTGGTTAAGGAGGAGGAGTAAAAAAATAGCTTATGGAAAAGATGGAAATAGTGATTGATTATTTATTTGTGGCATTATTATTTTCAACATTAGTATTGGTAATACTTTTTGTTTTTTGGCTTATTTTAAATGTTATTTCAGAAATTCGTGATTTTTTCAAAGAGAAAAAAGAAGAGAAGAAAAGTCTGGAATTTACTTTTTCTACAGATAAGATGATTTTAGGACAGAGGTGTTTAAGGGAGGTTGATTCTTCTGACCTTCGAAAAACTTCAGAAACTTCGAAAACTTCTCAAGATAAAAGTCCTTCATTGAATGTTGGAGTTTTTTAGTGAGAAAGAAGATAAACAAATATAGAAGGGAAAGTATATCGTATGAAGAAAAGTGGCGTAACTTTTGATTTTGAAAGTTTGATAAAAGGAGCAGTTGGCGCAGGTGGGATTGTCCTTACTCCAACTGTACATATCAGTAAAGATGGAAGTTTGTCTTTTTATTGCATCAATGAGGAAGAAACCTATCATCAATTTCGCATGGCAAAATCTGGAAATAAGGTAGGCATTGAGCTATTAGAAACACAAAAACATAATTCTTATGCGTTAAGAAAAAGTAGGACAGCATTTGTAGGAAGAATCTCTTGTTTATCCGATTATTTGGATTTAGATTTCTTTTTAGGGACAGATTTTTATTCGGGGAATTTTCCGCTTTATCAACAAGCAGAGAATATTTGGTGGTTTGATTTGAAAGAAGCTCACTCTAAGAGAAAACCACTAAATTTAACAACGAAAGATGATCATTATAAGTACCATTATATTGCTTCTCTTTTAAGAGAGGATGGTAAAAGTTTTACTATTCATTTGTATAGTGATTATGGATACCATAAGTCAAGTGATATTTTGGAATTTTTATGGAGTGGGAGATTACAAAAATATGTTTTGCCAACACCTCAAGGTTTTGTTGTTCTTTCTACCGAAAAACAGTTGTCTGAATTTAAGTTTGAAGTGATGAAACAGAAATAAGAAAACAAAAAAACTCCCGCAGAAAGCGAGAGCAATAAGATGACCGACATGTATATTATAACAAATATTAAATAGAGTATTCAAGCAAATACTGCAAAAAATAAGGAGGAACTCTCATGGAAAAAGAAATCTATACTGCTGTTTTAGCGGATTGTGAAGTAACGTTTATAGAAGTGCCAGAAATTTTAAGAGCCTTTTTAGACAGTAACTCAGAGTGGTTAGAAGTTGAAGATATAGATACAGATGAAGTAATTTTATTGAATAAAAATAAAGTGATTTATTTTATAAAAAATGAAAAATAAGGAAAGATAAGATGTTAAAAGAAAAAGAAGAAATTATTGCAACTTTGGAGGCTATTGTCGCTTTGGAACATCGTTTAGGTTTAGAGGTTCTTTTTCAACCAAGAATTGATGGCGAAATGCATTATCTTTCGCAACGTGTAGGTTTTCAAGGAAAAGGAATGATCCAAAATGCTAAGGCAGCTTTACGTGACTTACGCCAAGAATAAAATACGAAAAAAGACATTTTATTCTTGACGAGAGATTTAAAATAGGCTATAATAGTTATATCATTATAAAGGAGAATAAGATGCCTAGAGTCAGTCGTGCTAAAGTGGAAGAAACTAATAAAAGTTTTGAAGCATTAAGAAAAGAATTATTACGAACGAATAAGCGTTTTAGGAATGATTTGGCTTTTGATGAAGTGAAAATCCAAGTGGCTATGGAAATGGTGAATGCTCGTCATGACAGAAATCTTTTGCAACGTCAGTTGGCTAAACTTGCAGAAAGAGACCAAGGCTTAATTTCTCGTATTGAACGGATGGAGGCTAATCCAACATTAAAGCTCATTGCAGAAATTGCAGTAGCAATGAACAAAAAAGTTGTCATTCGTTTTGAAGACTTTGAGGACTTTGAAGATTTTGAAGGTTCGAAGAAATAACGGAGGAAATAAAATGTATAGAGAACAAAAACCTAATATGTTTGTTGAGAACCTTGCTATGGCATTAAGTGTTTTGAACGTGTTTATTCTTTTATTAAAATGGCTGTTTAAGACCTATTATTTCATTTTCAAGTTTATTTTCAGAAAAGTTTCTGAGAGAAGAGAACGAAGACTTTAAGAAAAAAGTCAATCGTTTGTTAAGAATAAAATCTATTTTGTATATAAAAGGAGTTTTAATTAATGGAATTCACAAAAAAACAAAAACAATGGATGATTGGCGGTGTTGTCGCTCTTGTTTTGGCAGGAGGAGGCACAGCTATTGTGATGAAACACCATGCGCAGGTTCAAGCAGATAAAATTGCCCAAGAAGAAAAAGCAGCCTATGATAAATTAGTCAAAGCTGCCCAAGAAGCAACTAAAAAAGCAGAAACTTTTAAAGCTGAAGCAGATGTGAAATCTGCACAAGATGCCATTCAGAAACTTGAAGAAAAAGATAAAGATGCTCTTATTGTACGTGTAGAAAAAGTACGTCAAAATTGGGAGTTGGTGAATAAAGCAGATAAAAATGTTGCAAGTGCAGAAAAAGCTAAAAGCGATGCGACAGTCAAAACAGCGCAAACGACGATCGACCAATTAAAAGCGGAGATGACCAAAGCGAAAAAGACAGCTTTGCAAAAACGTTTGGATAAAGTAAAAGCAGACATTAAAGCTAAAAAAGATAAAGCAGCCGCAGAAAAGAAAAGTCAAGAAAAAACAACGCAACAAACTGCACAAAACTCACAAACTCCTGCACAAGCTATTGCACAAAATAATGGGGCACAGGCGTCTTCTGGTAATGCAGGAGTAGCTCAAGCAGAAACGCCAGCTTCTAATGACGGCGTAGCCTATAGTGGTTATGCTCAAGCACCAGCTCAAAATAACTCAAGCTATACGGCTCCAACACCAAGCGGAGGAAACGTACAAACACCAGCACAACCAAGTACAGGAGGCCAAGCAAGCGTCAACCGCCCAGCAGGTGGCACTTCAAACAATAATAGTGCTCCAGCCCCAGCCCCAACTCCTGCCGTAACTTACACCGGTTGGGTAAGAAATGAAGCAGGTCAAATTATCTGGTCACAAGGAGGCTTTAAAACATTAGATGAAGCTTCACGTGCAGCTGCACAATGGGCTAACGCACATGTATGGGAAAGTGGATCATACGGTGCTTATTAATAAAGAGAGAAAGTGATTATGTAAAGCATAGTCACTTTTTTGTGCCCTCAATCAAGGCGTAAAAAGGATTGTAGGGAGGAGAGGAGCCCATGTAAGTTTAATTTTTAAGAGTGAAAAAAGCTTGAGCCAAGACAAGCTTTTTTATTTTGCAAAATAAAAAAAGACAAAAGAAAAAGTCAAACAAGCATTGACGGAAGAAAAGCAGACACGTTTTCGTCTACGAAAAAAGGGGAAACGTTTTGTGACAGTAAGTATGTTGGTGTTAACAGCAGGAGGGACAGCCGCAGGTCTTGTTCAAGCAGATAGTCTAAAACTTTTTAATACACCTGCTCGTTCTCTTCCGAAACCTCCGACAAGCGGAACAGTAAATTACCAATATTCAGGTACAGGAAATGTACTGTGGTCTGATGGACATAAAACGAGCGCCAACTTTATGAAAGTAAACGGTCAAACCACTTTCTGTTTGGATCCATTTACCGATGTTTTTAATGGCGCCACAGCTACACAAGCAGGACAAAATGAAGCAGCCTATAAACAGTGGAATGCAATGACAGAATACCAACGCAACTTAGTCAATAATATTGTTTATATTGGCGAAGTGAATAATGCGGAAGCCGATAAAAATATTAATCTGGCAACACAATTTGCGCTATGGTTGGTACAGTCTAGTCAAAATGAAGTACCTGGTCTTTTGCCAAAAATCTCAGAGCTGGATACTTCAAAACTAAACAAGATATTTGGCAATCGACAGATTACAGGTTTAGAGTCTACAGGTTCAGATATCTCCGAAGTGGTGAAATACGCGACAACAATTATCAAACAAGCCATCGCCTGTTCACAAAATCCAAACTTTACGCCTAACCCCCTTACAGTTATTGCAGGCTCAAGTGCCACTGCGACGGATAAAGCAGGCGTTCTTGCAGGAAATGCAGGAGGGTATGGCTTGGCTTTTGATAACATCAAGACTAGTGAAGGCTTGACTGCAAAACGTAAAGGCAACAGTTTAGAAGTTGCTGCTACTCCCAAAGCGATTGGTAAGGACGGATTGATTGACGTGAAAAATAATACAGATGAAAATTTCACTCCACATTATATTTACGGCACGATAAATCCTAATGGTACAGTAGGTCAAACCCTTTTTAACACGACTGATCCAGCATTTTTAAAAGGACAACTTAAAGTCAAAACCATCGGTCTTGGAGAAGCCACACTTCTCAAACAAGATGCGGATACAAACTCCACAGAAACCCAAGGGGCTGCACATCTTGAAAATTCAGAGTGGGGCTTGTTCTACAAGTCCAATGACAAACCTGTTTCATGGAAAGATGGCAATGAAGGTTATCCGATTACTGTCGTATCTGGAGAAAAAGTCGCAGGGGATAATATTGTCCTCCGCATGACAGATGTTTCTAAAGGGGTAAAACTTAAAAATCTAAAATTCTCAGATAAAGTTTACTGGAAAGAAACAAAAGCACCTGAAGGTTATGAACTTTCCACAAAAAAATACGATGTGGAGTTTGATGAAAATGACAAATACAATAAGGAAACCAAAAACTATATCGAAGAAGCGACAGCCAAAGACCGTGTCGGTAAGTTTGGTGTGGTTTGGTCAAAAGTTCAAGATGTCAACGGTTCACTTACAGGCTTGAATGGTGCAGTTTTTGAAGCTAAACCAATCAATGATACAAAAGGAGAACCTGTAAGAGTCACTTCTAAAGCAGTCACAGATAAAACGACAGGCATTACGACCAACGGTGTCGTAGACTTTAAAGACTTACTTCTTTTTGGAGATTGGGAATTTACAGAAGTTAAAACACCAGATGGCTTGCAACCAATTAATCCATTTACGGTTACACACACAACCAACCGAGACAAGGACGGCAATATCACAAGTTATACGTTCGTCTTTAAAGATACGGTGACCCATCAAGTTATCTCCACAAATACGGTGGATGTGTCCCACATGACAGATAACAATATCATGTTCAATTTAAACCTCGGAACATTCACAGATAAATTAGAAGAAAAACCAACACCAACCATTACCACTACTGCTAAGGACAAGGCAGATGGCGATAAGACCCTTGGTGTAGGGCAAGCACAAGTGACAGATATGGCGCAAATGTCAAATCTTCCTGCTTCTAAAGAGCTTAACCTCAAAGGTAAAGTCGTTTACAAAGATTCAGGTAAAGAAGTAAAAGATGATAAAGGTAAAGCTATTACTGCAGAAAAGAAATTTACAACGGACGAAAATGGTAGTGCTACAGTTCAGTTGGATTTCCCAGTCATTAACACGGTGAAAGACCAAAACAAAGATTATACTGTCACTGAACTTGTCACAGATGAAGCAGGAAATAAAGTTGTCGAAGAAAACAACTTCAAAGATAATCCTTCCCAAACGGTCAAAGTAGATAAAGCAGACGGACATACAGAAGTACAGGATAAAGAAATCAAACCTGAAACAACCACTGTAACCGATAAATTCTTCTATGAAGGCTTAGTCAAAGGTACTTATACAGTAAAAATCACTCAAGCTTATGATCATAATTTGAAGAAAGTTATTGAAGTAGATGGTAACTTGACGTTTAAAGCAACCGCAAGCAGTGGTGTGGTAAATGTCCCTGTCAAAATTGATGCGAAAAAATACGAAGGTCATAAATTGACTTTCTATGAAGATGCATGGCACGGTGAGAAACCTAACGAAAAAGAAACACCGCTTATCTCTCATCATAATAAAGACGATGAAAAAGAAACCTTTACGGTGAAGAAAAATGTAACACCAACCGCAAAAACATCAGATACTCCAAAAGGAACGCTCCCACATACAGGTGAGAAAACAGGCGCAGTTGCTCTTGCGGGAGTGGCACTTGTCATTTTCGCAGTGATTGCCACACAAATAGATAAAATTAAAGCACTCTTGCCGAAAGGAAAGAAAGACTAAAAGAGAAGAAACATTGTAACAAAAAAAGACTGCCTTTAAGGCAGTGAATGGATGGTGGGTGGATTAAAAAGTATCTCTAAAGTAGTACTGATTATAAAAAAATACGAATATGGAGTGATGATTATGGCTCATTGTATTTTATAAGAAGGAGTAGAAATGGTGGATGAATTAACGAATGAAATAAATATTTTGTTAGATAAGGTGATCGCTATTAACTCAGATTTTAGAAAAAGGGACTATACGAAAGAAGGCCTCTTAAATTATTTACGAAGAGTGAACGCTTCGCAAGAGATTTATCGGTTTTTAGAAATTTTAGATCGTTTGGATGTTTCTGTGCAACATTTGAAAGAAGATTTGAATACGATTAGAGAAATCCAACAAAGACATAGAGGAGTTGGAAATAAATCTAAACCTTGGGGAAGTGTTTAAAAGTTTTATTTTTTAGAGGTTATTTTTCTATAGATTTTAAAGCTTTAAAAAGTTGAGCATGTAAGTATTTGAGTTCGGTGTCAATGGGTGAGTACAAAGCTCTTTTAAGAGTGGAGTAATCAATATTTAATGGATGGCGTAATTGATCAGCCAAGTGCTCACTTAGAATTTCGATATTACTTTTCAGTACTTTTTCTAAATTATAGTTGATTTGTTTTAATTGTTCTTCTGTAAAAGTAGACATAACATACCTCTTTTCATTATTAT
>ERZ1034962.443-NODE-443-length-19640-cov-30.783304_pt1 | contig 19640 bp, 28 predicted proteins | sample MGYA00520696_ERZ1034962 | MGnify/ENA primary metagenome ERZ1034962 (study PRJEB33766, sample SAMN09781770) | gut metagenome | biome: gut microbiome | host: Homo sapiens | place: Madagascar | study: EMG produced TPA metagenomics assembly of the PRJNA485056 data...
CTTGCCATCAGCTTAGAACCAGCCGTGTCACGCAGGATTTTCAGCATCACAGACAGGCTCTGACGTTCAGCGTACTTGAACATATTCTCGTACTGCTGCGCTCTTGCTTCGGTGTGATTCCAGCCGTTGCGGACGATAACTGCGCCCACGTTGTCGGACGTTGCATTCTCGCTGCCAGTGGCACTAGGCATGGCGGTAAGACTGCGGTACACGTTCAGCATGGAATCAAGCAAGGTCTGGCTCTGCTGTTGGTCAAGCTCGTTTGCAATCTGCGAAACAGAAGCGGGCAGACCAGATGTGGATTTCAGGCACATTGCGCCCAATTCCTTAACCTTGTTCAGCGCATCCTCGTCCACAAGGCAGTTGGTAAACACCATGATGGACTGGATGAACTGCGCCACGCCGTCCAGACGGTTGCTCTCAAGGTCGTTGATGGCATCCAACACGGGAATTGCCGGTTCAAATAGACCCATCCGCTCCGGGTTCAGCTTGTATTCGACCATCGGCAACATTCCAAGAGAATGGTTTTCCGACTTCGTAACCTTGCCGTTGTCGATTTCAAAGTACTGGTTTGGCGTGTACACGCAAATCAGGTCGTTGAGGTCGTTCTGATAATTGCGCGGGATGTGAAGCACGTTGGCGATGGGCTTGTGCCCGATGCCGGAGTTGTAAATCACATACGCCATGTCCGGGTCAGGAACATCCACCAGCAGGGGCGTTTCGTCCGGGTAGTTTCCGTTGTACCCCTTGTCAGGAAGAACAATGCGATATCCCTGCCCGCACTCCAACATCCACTGCCAGAGCCGCCGATCAAGTGCATCCTTGCCCTCATACTGCAAGGCGTTGGACAAGCGGGCGATTTCCTCACCGTCACCTGTTGCCGTTTCAGACCGCACATAAGAGCAGGGAGTGCCGCTCATGTAACCTGTGTAGAAGCCCACGCATTCGTTGGCATGGTTCTCTACAATGCGATTGGTGATTTCAGCGTGGTATTCCTTCGTGCGATGGAGGACAGGCTGACTACCCAAGTAGTAATTGTGCAGAAAGCGAATCTCGTTCTTGTTCAGCAGATGAATTGGCTCTGCCTTGCCCATGACCACTTTCAGCACGTTTACACGATTGATTTCCGTCTCCGGCGTTTCAATCGGTCTACGTCCGGTCAGCGGCTCATTCAAAAAGCCGCCAACGACCATCTGATACTCAGCCATGCGTTCCTCCTTTCCGGCAAAATAAAAAGCGCAGCAAGACAAACCCGTTAAGGCCTATCTCACTGCGCTTACAACTGCGCTTCAAAAGCTATTTAGTTTTTAAACTTTGGTACGGAGACCCATGTATCTTTTGGAAGGTTGGAATCTCCAATTGTAATCCAATGGCAAAGAGGGCACAGAAGAGAGAACTTGCCTTCTACTTCGCCAAGATAACGTCCGCAATCACACGGATTGCCGTTTGCGTCTTTTCGAGGACGCTTGCATCTGACTTTTGCTACCATCTGTGCTCCTTTCGGTAAATTTCTGGAAACAGGCTGTTGAGCACAGACCTGTCAGAAGCTACTGGGAAACTGTTCGCACTTCCAGCCGTGCTATTCTTCGCCCGAAGAAAACCATTGCAGCCCTTGCATTCAGTTGTCGGACAGACGTAAAACGGGTCGGCTGCAATTTTGGTGCTGCATAATGGATTTGAACCAGTGTATGCCCGGTTATGAGCCGGGTGCTCTAGCCTGACTGAGCTAATGCAACATAAAAACCCGGCTTGATTGGTTAACCGCTGCTCTTTGCAATGTCATGCCTAACCATTGCATCGAGAGCCGGGAGTAGCGGTGGAGGATTCAGAGAATAGAAAGCCAAGCAAAGAAGATGGTTGTGCTGCGTAACGGAATCGAACCGTTGCTTGCCAGCCGTGGGGGAGACAGGCTGGCATTCCCAAATCAATCGGAAACGCAACATATAAAGCCCGGTGAAGGGAAAGAGTGACAAACCTTCACCGGTGAAAGGAGGAATATGCTTGTTGACACGCACGCGGGTAAAATGACAAAACCCCGCGTGCAAGCTATTCCTTTAAGGGAAGCTGCAAAACTTCCTGTGTACATTATAAGCCTTGTCAAGTGGTGAAATCAAATAAATAGACCCAGCGAACACAATATATTGTGTTTTTAATCAAAAAGGCCTCTTGACAGGCTCGATTTTACTGATTCCGTTGTACAGTTCATCGGCAAGCTGTGCCAAGCTATCCGGTGCATCATCGTGCGGAACTTTGCCAAGCTGCGTGAACATCGTCACCTGTTCCATGAACGCCTTGTACTCTTTTGACTGGTGCTTCTCGTCAAGGAAATAGAATCGTTTAATGTCCGGCGCATACTGGATAATTCTGGACAGCTTGCTTTGACCGCTTGGCGCACGTTGGCTACGAACAGAGCAGTGATAGCCTTGCTGCCGAAGCTGGCTGTCTACCACGTCACAATATTCATCGCCGCCATTGTTGGCTTCGCCGCGCACCACGTTGATTTTGTGCTGGATGATTTTGCCCACGACTTCCGGTCTAGTCACGGTCTTGTCGCCGTTATTGAACGCAAGGTCAGGGATGAACACGGCATCGCCGTACACATAGGCGATAGGGCAGGCCGTGAAGTCACCACCACCCCATGCAATATCCATGACCATGAGTTTGCGATCAGGCTCGCCGTCAGGCAGAACGCCGTTGAAATACCGCAGTTCATCGGCAGGGAACAGCAGGCCTTCACGCACATAAGGCTTACCCATGTACTTTGCCCACCATGTTGCATCGTCAATGCTGGCTTTCATGTCGGCATAATAGGCATCATCAAAACCTACGCCGTAGTCATAGTTAAAGTTGCTGTGCCCGTTCTCGTCCACCGCAGGGATGACCCGGAATCGATACTTCGGATTGTCCGCATACTGGTTCTGAATGCGCCCCAGAGGGTCAAGCACGTTCCAGCGTGTACCAACCATCAGTTCCAATGCGCCCTGCTTTTTACGGTCTTTCAGCTGGTTCAAGTAGGCATCATACTTGTTGTTCAGACGCTCGACATTCAGGCTTTCTTCCAAGTCCTCGATCAGGTCATCGCTGTACAGAACGCCGCCCTCACCGATTTCAACAGCACCAGTCAACGTGCCACCGATAGAGCGACAAGTCAGGGTGGGGAAACGCTTCTTGCGGTTCAGGTCAACGCTTTCGTCCTTTGCGCTCTTGTCCACAAGCTGAACGTCAGGGAAGATTTTGCCCCAGTTGTAGGTAACAGGGTCGGTAATGATAGACAGCACTTCGCCGTAGAAGCCATTGGTCAGCTTGTCAGAATGCCCGCTCATAACCGATGCAACGTCAGGGCGGTTGCCCATCAGCCATGTGATGAAAAAGATGCACAAGGTGCTGTTATGGGTAGGAATCAGGCGCTTTCCAGCGCAATATACGCCGCCCTCAACCTGAATGCAGTTGCCCTGCTTCGGCTCAATTCGTTCAAATCCACAGAACGCTACACGGCGAGGTTTAGAGAACTCCTTTAGCTGCTTGCGGGGAACAACGCAGGGAATAGGGCAGGTAGGATTAAAAGAGATGGAATAGACTGTCAGATTGCCTTTAATGCCACTAGATGATACACGAGGTGGATATTCAACCACGCTGCATCTCCATCCAAAGGTAGAAACCAGCTTGACAAAATCATCTCTCATTTGCGGCTCTGTGGTAGAAAAAGCGTACCGATGCTCTTTTGCTCGCAATGTACCATCCGTATCGAGCAGACCGGCAAGCAATTCCATGCGCTGTGCAATGCTGGATGTAAAGTATTCTTCTGGAATATGCTTCACGCAGCGGCGGTGACTATGGCACATATCGCCTTTTTGAAGTGCTTGTCGCAAACCAGAGAATCCGTAATACTCGACACCAGTATCCTTGTGAATCGTATGCCAACTAACCGGGTATCCATCGTTAATAACACGCTCAACAATCACTCGATCACAAGGAGGTTCGCAAATATCCGGGTGCTGATTGCGACCATCACCAAGCCAAGCACCCAACGTATACGGCTCAACAGGTAGTTTTTTATACTCTCCCTCAACAAAATTTTTGAACGGAATTTGATAGCAGAATCTTATGCCATCTTTTGTATCGGTAACATAATCCTCCATCATCCGCTTAGTTTCGACCACATCAAACCCGTTCTTATGCCGGTTAAAGACCGGCCACTCGTGGTTTTCGTGGCAGTCAATGTATGCGCCGTCAGAGAAATGGCATCGCACATCAAGCTGGCACTTAGGAGATACAGCCAGCACCTTTACAAACTGGCCTTTGGGGCTGATAACTTCATCACCGACCTGCAAATCGCCGTGATTTTTCCATCCACTTCTTGTTAAAATCGGCGTATCATCGCTCAAAGCCTTGCCAACGCGAGCGGGCAAACTAACCCCCAAGAAATCTATCCGCTTATAAAACAAGTCCTCCAGGTCATCTGCCAGCACTTTCAGAACCTTGCGTCTAGGCTGATAGAACTTCTTCTCCGGCGCACGGTTCCATTCAAGGTAGATGCAATAGCTGTCAAACACGTCCTTTGCTTCAAACAGGTACGTTCGTCCGATAATATCATAAACCTTTGCCACATCCTCGCCTGTTTTCATCTTGCCCATCATGGATGCACAGACGGAGCGCAGTTCACCAGAGTATTTGTAGGCATCGAACCGCTTGTCTTGCGACAGAGCGTCCCTCAGGTTCACGACCGCCTGAAACCAGTCCTCGTAGACCTGTGCTTCGGTCGGATTCTGCTTTGCATACGCTTTGATGCTGTCGATGATGGCGATACACTGCTTTGGTTGCATAAAAAATAGGCGCCCCCTACCTGAAAATGCAAAGAGTGCCTACAACTGCACAAAAATCAAATATTCGGTTTTATAATGCTGTTTTCGGAAAATTATTTGCTAAAATTCGTTTTAACGGATGGAATGTTCGGTTTATTTGACTTCTTCCGCAAGCTGATTGAGCCTACGCTTCAACTCGTCTGCATCATAGTACAAGGCATCAGCTACAGCGTTAAGAATATCAGGCTTGTCGGTGTAATCACACAACGTTTCAATGAGTTTCAAACTCTGCTCTGACAATTTTACGGTTTTCATGCTTTACCCCTTTCTCTGACTATGTAAAGTGGGTTTTGGTTCTTCATCTCCTAGCATCAGCTTATAGCGGAGATACTTTTCGATAACGTCATGTCTTTCTGCCAGCGTACCGTAAATAAAAACGAAAGCGTCTTTAGCAGCATCGTATTCATCTGGAAAAATGACAATTCCTTCGTTTGCAAAGGTAACGGTGCAGTTTTCCGAATGGCAGGCTTCCAAGAACCGCTTAATTTCAAGAAATCCCCCAAAGTCAAGCATAGACCGTAGCGTGATGCTTCCGTTCTTAACAATCAGTTCTTCTCCCTGCATATTATCCAGCCTTTCTCTGCTCAGCAATCCGATACCATGTCTGGCGGGTCACGCCAAGCTGGCGGGCGGCATCTGTGACCGTAAGAATGCGCTTCTCTACCTGTTCATGCAGAACATCAAAGAGGTTGCGGTCATACTCGGTGGGTTTGCGGCCTTCCTTGTAATCGGGACGCTGGCTGGCAATCTTCTTGCCCTCTCTGGTGCGCTCAACAATCATATCACGCTCAAACTCGGCGAATGCAAGCATCACCGTGCGAATGACCTTGCCAGTGGGGGAGTTATTCATAACCCCCATGTTCAAGATGTTCACCGAAACGCCCTTATCAATGAACTGGTCTATCAGTTCAAGGCCATTCTTGGCAGAACGAGCGATACGGTCAAGTTTTGCCACGATCAGCGTGTCTCCCGGCTGGATTTCAGCCATCAGCTTATCCAGTTCAGGTCGATGCAGCTTCGTGCCGGTGTAAACGTCCGAAAAGATTTTCTGTGCGCCGTTGGCTTTCAGAAGTTCCGACTGGGCTTCAAGGCTATTGCCGTCAATCGCCTGCCCAGCTGAACTGACACGAGCGTAACCGTAAATCATTCAGGTTCACCACTTTCCGATTTGCTACTTGTCAAAACGTATTCATTCAAAGCATATTCATGCGAATTTTTAGGAATGAGAACAACGTCATAGTTGAGAACATTAGCAAATTTAATTAAAAGCTCCAAAGACATAGTTTTTCTTCCCAAACGAGTTGCAGCGGCATTTTTTGTTTCGCCATAACCAAGTTCGTAGTTCAGCTTCGCCATACTCATATACGGATTGTTTGCTAATATCTTCTTCAAAGCCTTCGTCACGTTCATTTTTGTTTCCCCCATCTCTTTCTTGATCCCATTATATCACACAAGTGTGACTTGTCAATAGAAAAAATGGCAACTCACTATCAATAGAGTCACTTTTTTATCAACACTTTTTTGTGTTAGTTTACATCTTGTATAATTATCGTATTATCAAGTTTTACTATAAATTTCCGCCCCAATTCTAACACATTAAAGTGTCAAAACCACTATCAAAAATGTACACTAAAACGTGTTTTAACGTACAAATTATACAAATTGGGCTGTTGACAACTATATACCAAGCGTCTATAATCTAAGACAGCAGAACACACGATGAATCAGCCAACAACGGTAGATTTATCCTTTGTGGCATAAAAAATAGGCCGTCAGCATACCGACCAAAGTACCACTGACGACCTATTCCACCACAAAACAGAAGCTGCGCAACCAAGGGCGCAGTCTCAGTTTCTGTCAATTATTATAGCAGAAGCAGACCGTTTCTGCAATAGAAAGGAGCAAAAAACATGAAATTTCCCACGACAACCGAAGAATTTCTGAAAACCCTCGCACACGGCAAAGAGCCGACCAGCGAGGACAGGGAATACGCAGAAGCACTGGGCAAACTGTCCGAGCTAAACTATCTGGCAGGGTACGAAGCGGGAGCAGCCACCAAGAACGGCAAAATCTGATGTCAACACTAGCGAACACAATATCTAGTGTATTTTTGATTGACATTCGGATATTTTGCAGTTACACTTATTGCACAGCAAAACGAAAGGGGGTGAATGTGTATGAGTAGTCCTTACGCAGAGCGTTACGGTCACACCGTTACCATCAGCGTGACGGAGCGGCAGTTCGCAAGCTTGCAGGAATACTGCATCAAGAACCGCGTATCCATCTCCGCTGCGTTCCGTGAAGCATTCTTCACGCTGCATCCGATGGATTCCACCAACGAAAACGAAAAATGATACGCTCGCCTTAGTTTACCGGACAGAAGCGAACGTATCATGCACACTCAGAGAGTATAGACCCTCTTTGGGTTATTATACCAGAGATGGCCTGCTCTCGCAAGATAGAAAGGTCAAATTTCTATGAATAATAATCTTGAAACCATCCGAATTTTCTCCGAAGATGTTATCCCTGTATACGACACCGACACCGGCGAAAAGGTAGTGCTGGGTCGGGAGCTACACGAAAAGCTGAAAATCGAAACGCCGTACGCAAAATGGTTTAACCGCATGACAGAATACGGTTTTACTGCCGGTGAGGACTACGCAGAGGTTTCGGACAAAAAAGTCCAAAACCCCCTTGGAGGTCGTCCGAGCGCAAATCATATCCTTACATTGGACATGGCGAAGCACATTGCAATGATTCAACGGACACCGCAGGGCATGGAGATTCGCCAGAAGCTGATTGACCTTGAGAAGAACGTTGCAGTCAACCAGTTTGCAGGGCTTTCTAAGGAACTGCAAGCAATCCTTGTGATTGACCAGCGCACCATGAAGCAGGAGCAGCGCATTTCCGCTCTTGAAAACACTATGACCATCGACTACAACCAGCAGCGTGTGTTGAAGCGTGTCGTGAACACGGTAGTCATCAACGCTCTTGGCGGCATGGACAGCCCGGCCTACAAGAGCCGTAGCGTCTCTCAGAAGCTGTTCATGGAATGCAACCGGGACATTCAGGACTGGTTCAACGTGAACAGCAGAAACAACGTGCCGAAAAAGCGGTTTGATGAAGCTGTCGAGTACATCAAGAAGTGGAGACCGTGTGCGAACTCTGTTATGTTGGTTCAGGTCACGAACAGCCAGACCCAGATGCCCATGTGAAAGGAGAACGGATATGATTAACGCAGATAAGATTCAGGATATGGGGGAATATCTCAACTACGCTTTCGAGACCATGCTGAAACTATGGCGCACCGTTGACTACGGCGAGTGCGTCCACGAGCCTGTTATCGCTTGTGACGGAAAGGTTGTCGATAGCGGTCAGCTTTCCTTTGAAGCGGACGAAAACGGCGAGATCGAGCCGGTTCTGCTCCGGGACAGCAAGTGCATCATGCACGATGTGAAGTATTGGATGCCCTTGCCCAATGTTGAGTACCATCCCTATCACGGTGAAATCGTGAAGTAAACAGCCAATAAGAAAAGCCAGTGGTTAGAGAACATCTAGCCGCTGGCTTTTTCGTTTAGATTAACCCGCTGCGAACGAAGCGGAGAGCATAAATTCAAGGTAAGCGAAGATAATAAGCATGACAACTATAAGCACAACTTTGCCAGCACTTATATATTTTCTGTTTTTGCCGCCACATTCAGGACAGGTCTTGGCTGTTTTAGAAATCATGTGACCGCAGTGTTCGCAAGGAATCAAATCGCTTTTAGGCGTTTTGTTTTCCATTATATACTCCTTATTCGTTTGCAAGGTCTGCGTACTTGACTTCAATGCGGGGCAGTTCATCGGTAGTGCTGGTCAACGCTCTAGTGATTTTCTCAAGCCCGGTAAACTCACCATAGACGGTGATAATATCATCTTCCAGAATCTTCACAGCATCGCCACCGCGCTTATCCAACATATAATACTCATCATCGGCATAGAATCCGTATCCGCTGTTGTCCGTGTAGGTTCTCCATGCTTTTTCACTGCCAGAGAAGTCTGCGTCAATAATCTGCGAAACCTTTACTTTGACTGCAATCTTTGTCCCTTCATACTTTTCAGGATAGCGGCACAGTTCCTTATAGTCCACAGTCTGGCACTCTGCCTTGTAATCGTCCTCGCTGATTTCAGGCACAGACGTAACAGAAGAAGCGGTGGATGCACTTGCCTTGTTAGACGTAGCGTCCTTGTAGCCCTCTTCAAAGCCCTTCTTGCCGCTATCGCTAGAGCCGCCAATAGCAGACAAGACAATCAAAACAATGATAGCGATGAACCACCAGCGCTTGTAGATGGGCGGCTTGTTCTTACCGCCACACTGAGGGCAGACCTTTGCGCTTGCGGCAATCTCTGCGCCACAGTGTTTGCACGTTGTCATTTTACTTTTAGCCATTGTAGATTCCTCCCTTTCAAGGCTTGTAAGGCAAGTATAGCACAGAACACAGACCCTTTGTAGGGGTCTTTTTGTTTTTGCTGGAAATTTTTGAGATTGACAATGGGAGTGGGGTGATTTTTTGAGCCTTTTTTTATTTTTTCGGTGGTGACGGGACTGACCGGGCGGGGCTGGGCACCGGCTATATACCCCGCCGGTGCCCCCTGCCCACTCCAGCGCACCCGGACAGACTGCACATCACAGGCAGCAGGGCAGACCACGCAAGGCACGACACACACGCCCGGACGCCGGACACGCTGCACCGGTCTGCACCCGATACAAGACAGGTCGTGCCGGGCAGATCGTACCGGCGGCGGGACGCTGGAAGGCGTGGAGCGTGTCCGAAACTGAGCAGATACGGACGCGCACAAGCCGCCTTACACAAAGTCACATTTTTGTGATGTTTTGTTGCCTGTGCAACGGTTTTACCCTTCACAAAGTCACACAAGTGTGATATTATAATGTCACAAGATAAGTCACACAAGTGTGACGCACACCACCACCAAAACAGGAGGACAAAAACCATGAAAAACAACAACGTTCTTTTCCTTGAATGCCGCGGTTGCCCGTTCATGAAGGGCGACAAAATTGCACAGCTTTCTGACGTTGGTAATTATCGCGTTGGAGTGTATAGCCACAGAATCGAAGCAAAAGACGGCAATGCATACATTCTTGAGTTTGGCAGCTACGACAGAAAAGAAACCAAATACACCAACAGCCGAACCGGGAAGCCCTTGAAGCATCCCAAGTATGAACTAGTGTTAGAAAATGCTCTGCACATTAGTACGGAATACGAAACGCTTGATTCAAAAAAGATCAGTTCAGCTTTTAGAAACTGCAAACTTGAAAAAGAGATTCACGACAAAAAAGAATATCTTTTCACCAAGTCCGATATCTTAAAAGTGGTAAACAGCATTAGCAAAAAACAATATAACAAAATTGTGCTAGTATCAAACGAAAGCGTTATAGACGCAATTCCAGAAATTTATAAACTTGGTGGATATCGGGAAAAAAGCATTCTTGACAGCCTTGTTGAAATAAAAACAGAACAATACACAAAAGAATATCATGTATATACCTTCATCGCTGAAAACGGCGACACGTTCGATTATGAAGCACTCAGCAACAGAATAACGGGGTAACAGGAGGCTGCACACATGAACAAGCTTGTTTTTGAGGTGAACAATGGCAGAAAATTGGAACTTGTGCAGCGGGAGGATAACGGAACGACCCTTATTTGTTCCCTTGATGCGCCGGACAATGAAGCGTATATAAGCGCTGGCGACTTTGTGCAGCTAATTAACCTTTATCGCTACTGCAAGCGGCGCAACCTAAGAACGCTATTCAAGAACAAGGGAATTTGGGAGGGCTAAAAAATGACGTTATTTGAAGAAAAAGTGAACGCATACCGCGAAAACAAGCGGCTTTTGGAAGAGCTTGAAGCAATGAACGATGCCTTAAAGGCTGAAATTATCGGCATGATGCACGGCGCGCCGGAGATGGTACAGGGCACGGCAAAGGCTATTTACAAGGACGTGCAAAGTGTCCGGTTAGATAGTAAGCTTTTACAGGCAGCGCACCCGGATATTTACGCCGAGTGCAGCAAAAAGACCGTTTACAAACGGTTTAGCGTGATATAAGAGGGAGGGTGCAAGCTGTGATTCTATCCTGTATCCTGTTTTTCTTCTGGTTCTTTGCGGCGCTGTTTAAAGCGTCGAAGTGATGCCGATCGGATACTTTAGCGGGGCTGCACCGTAAAGCAACCCCGCCCCAGCCCAAAAGGGCAAAAATATTTTGCAAGTCCTGTTTTTGGGGCCTACGATATGATATACTATAAAAAAGGGCAAAAGCCCAGAAAGAAAGGCATTATCATGAAAACTTACACTGAGCACGAAGTCAACGGTTTAAGCATTTACGTGGATGATGAGACCGGAAAAGTACATCACGCAGTAAATTGGAATAGCGAAAATCAAACAACGCTTTATCCATACGCCTATAACTCCCGCTCCCGTGTGTGGGATAATGTTAGCGGGGATTACACGTTAGCAGGATTGAAGTGCACAAAGCGTTTGATTGAATGGCACTAATAAAATTCTTACCCCCGCCCACGTGGCGGGGCTTTTCTTTTGCCTTGCATCTGCTGAGGGTGCAGGGCTTTTATTTTTGCCCTGCTACAATACAGCCACCCACAAGCGTTTACAACGGCTTTTATATTATTCATGCAAGTTATACCGCCCACGCTACAAAATAGCGCACAGGGCTTTTCTGTGGCTTTTCCGACTATTTGCCCTATTTTATACCTATTATCCGGCGGTGCATCCTGCTATGCTGTACAGCTTGCGCCACGCTGGAGGGCATACCAACGCACAAAGCGCCTATACCGAGACCAGATACCACCGCCACGCCGGACGCTGTACAGGTCAGCGCAGCCGCCCTATTATAATAAGGTATATAGGGGTGCAGCGGTGCGCCTCTGCTATAGATCCATGCAAGACGGTGCAGCACATCACAGACTATTCCAGCCCGGCGGGGTCTCGATACTTCCCACGCCCGGCGGCTTGCAATCTGGCACCGGTCAGCGGTGCAGGGCGGTCAGCCCGGCACACTCCACCCGGCGGGGCAGTCCAGCAGCAGGGACGCGGCGGGCGACGCAGAACAATTGGCGACTGTCGCCGCATCTCTTTTCGGGCTTTCGCCCGATAGCCAATAGAGGTCAACAATAGTCGTAGCGTTCCGGCTGGAATAGTCGTAACCAATAGTCGTAGTTTCTCTCGGCAAATAGTCGTAGAATAGTCGTAAAGTCGTCAGATGACCACCATTTTAAAGTCCTATATATCGTATAGTAATGGGCTGTCCGCTGATAGTCGCAGAGTAATAGTCGTAGCGTTTTCTTGCGAATCATCGTCAAATAGTCATGTGTTTTTTGTGTGAAATAGTCGTTCGCCTTTTAGAGAAAGAGAGGTGCGATAGTCGCTAAGTCATCAGACCACCTCAAAAATCGTCTCTCGTTCCAATTTCGCATAATTTATTCTTTCACTAGTTATATCTATTTCGTATAATAACCGTACTTATTATAGTATAAGAGTATAGTTACTCCCGATAATCACGGATTATTCTGCTGGAATAGTCGTATCATCCAAATCGGTCTGTTCCTGTTCGATTTAATCACCAGTAAAGAACTATGGTATTTTAATCAATCCATAGCATTTTACTAGGAATAGTTGTTCGTCCAATATCTCAGTATTTTTAACTAATAAAGCAGACTGGTCGTTCTGGTCAGTCGCTTTCAATCTGTAATCACCTCCCCATACAGCTATGCAACATTTCTACATATCAAACCGACTACAAAATGAAGTCAATTCTCCATGTCTGGAATAGTCGTAGACCATCCACCAGTCTGAACCTCACGCCAGTTCTCACCTACGGTCTGCTCTGCTGGCTAACGGTGTAGCTTTGGAGATAGAGGGTTATAGGGGGAAAGAACCTTTACAATCGTGGGAAGTCAGCCTTATCAGTCTGCTGCTTCTCCTGTTCTCTGTCAATCCACATATCAGCAAAAGCTTTCCAGTTGGTGATAGGCTTTCCGGTCTTGGTCATCCAGCCTGTTCCCTCATAGTAGTTCATGAACCTGCTGGCGAGTCTGTTTTCACATCCAGCGTCCAAAAAATACTCGCTCACATCCTCGAAGTCCGGCGCGCTGGCGTTCCCATCGGGCGGGTCGCCCGCTTTCTTAATAACTTTTTTTCTTTTCTTTTCTTCTATATTAAGGAGGTGAACGATTGTTCCCCTCACAGGTGAAGTATCGTTCCCCTCAGAGGTGAATGATTGTTCACCTCCCTTTTCGCTTTTTGACGATTCTTCCGGCACTTTGACATATATCTTATCGGGTTTGTTCTTCCCTTCACGCTTACGCTCGATCAACCCGGCTTCTTCCAGCTCTTTCAGAGACTTCTTGACCCATCGTCCCGTGAATCCAGTATCGGCAGCAAGGTCTTTGATGGGATACACGATGTATACTCGCCCTAGTTGGTCAGCAAACTTTCCGCCTCTGCTTGCCCTCTGTGACGACCTTGCACGATTGAACAGGTAAACGTAAACAATTTTCTCTGTTGGGCTAACGTCAATAGTCGAAAGGAATCGAGGGTAAACCATGTACCCATTGACCTTTGTATCGGCTGTCATGTACTGCATTTTTTCCTCCTACAATAGTCGTAGACCTCTACAATACGCTCACAGCCCCGTATAGCCACGTCAGCGCTGTTTTCTGTGTTCAGTCAATAAGTTTGTCATCTTATGCTAAAAGCGTTTGTAGGGCTTCTGTGTGCGTATATGCAAAAGGCTGCCATTGCTGACAGCCCATGTGCTCAATCCATCCAAGTGTACTCTTGAAACCGTTGAATCTGCTTGTTAAACGTAATGGGAAGGTCGCCTATCTCGCCTTCCTTGTTCTTGCTTAGCCGAAACAGGTACTTGTCGGGGTTGTCGCCGGACAGAAGGATGATTGCATCTGCGTCCTGTTCAATCTGTCCGCTCTCTCGCAAGTCGGAGTTGGTAGGCGTTGCTCCGGGCTTGGATGGGTTTCGATTAAGCTGTGCCAGTGCCACCACGACAATGCCTGTGGTCTGTGCCAGTTCGTGCAGGGCAATGGATATGGCTGTAATGGCGGCATATCTGTCCTTTGCGCCTGTTTCGTGGATGAGTTGAAGATAGTCTACGAAGATGACTTGAGCCTTTTTACGGAGAGCCTGAGCCTTCATCCACGCCACGTTCTTTCCGGCAGCGGAGCGTATATATAGGGGCATCTTCATGTTTTTTGCCTGTCCGTCAATCTCATTCAAGCTGACAGCCTTATTTTTCACAGTGTCCAGAGGGCAGTATATCTGATTAGCCATCAGACGTGCGCCCAGCTTGCGTTTGCTGGTTTCCAAGCTGAAATAGTACACGGTGTAGTCCTGCCTTGCCATGCTTGCTGCTATTTGCAGGGACAGAGCTGTCTTGCCCGCAGACGGTCTGCCACCGATGATGATGAAATCACCCGGTGAGATGTGCAGCGCTTCATCCAGACGCTCTAGGCCTGTCTTGATGTACACAGGCTTCTCGTTCATGTGAAGCACATAGTCGTTCAGCACATCCTCGTATGTCCACGCATCTTCTTCCTCAGCTTTCAGGCTCATTGCCTCGCCCATTTGCTGGTAAATGTCTGATAGGTCAGAATAGTCGGTAAGTTCGCTGGTCATCTGAAATGCCAGACCTTGCACACGAGTGAGTGCAGCTTGTTCTCTGATAAGCTGTGTCCAACGCTGCATCTGCTCCCTGTCAATTCGCACACACTCTGATTCACAGGTTTGTACACACGCCAAGAGCGTCTGCGCTACGTCTGGATGCTGCGTGTTTATTTCGACTATATCTATCTTACCCCTAGCCGTCCAATAGCCCTGAACAGCCGCAAAAGCGTCTCTCAGCTCAGGTCTGAATAAGTCAAGTTCAAGGTCTGGTATGATTTCATCCACAACGCCAGGGTTGCAGAGCATCAGCGCACCGATAAATACCGTTTGAACGTCCATTGTCATAGTCTAGGGAACTCCATCTCCGTACTTTGATCGCACTTGTCATCCTGTTTCAATGCGTAAATGTCCTGCCACCCGGCATAAATGCTCTGGTCGAGAATGGCTTTCCAATCATGCCGATCAAACTTTTCCAGCTTGTTGCAGAGCATCTGTTTTGCCCGGTCTGTCATAGGCTTTTTGATTCTTGTACGCATCTGTGCGAACTCTCGCAGGGATTCCAGCAGGGCTTTATCGCCATGAGCAAAGTCGGAGAAGATGTCAGGTTTCTTTTTGACTACACTCTCCGGCAAGGTCTTGACGTTCATTTGACTGTCAGTTGATACAATGAGTTCATTGTCATCTGACTTTGAACTCATAGATGAGCTGACCTTCATCTCATTTATGACATGAGGATGAGTTGACTTTCGTGTAGACCATCCTTTTGACGCAATATCGCTTCTTTTCAACTCTTCATCGAGCAGATGCTTAATCAAAATGAAACAAGATTCTGCCTTTTTTGAGTTCAAAGTTGTGTCTTTTTCTTCAAAAACGTATGCACAGATTGCATCGTAAAGTTCCAATTTCTCTTTGCTTTTCAGCGTGGAGATGGCTTCAAAGTAGTATCGCCGGAATGTAAAACTGTCTCGTTTTTTGTCCATTCTTGTTCCTTTCCTATACTAACGGATATGCCATCCAATGCGTCACAGTCACATCTTTCGGCAATCTCTCGCCTATCTCGTCCCAGAACTGACCATTTGCGTAACAGCCGATGCAATATGTTGTTGGCGAAATTCCTTGCAACATTTTTCCATATTTATCACGCCACGTTGTCTTGATTGCAAGTAACAAGTCGTATGTCCGCTCCCGTGGCGGTTCGCTTGCTGGATGCCATAGTGTGTTGCTCATAACCCGTTCTCCATCAAATAGCCACAGTTCGGGCAGTAGTTGTATCGGTCTCGGTTGTTCCTTGCATGGCAATTACTGCACATGAACTTCGTCTTATCTTCGTCTTGCACAATCCATTCAGCGGTCTGCTGTAAAGCCGTTGGTGCATCTTCCACAACGTCAATAGCATCTCCGATACCGCAAGCACGGCATCGAACGCCATTGTAGTTCTCGCAGCCATCACAATAGGCTTTCTGGATTCTTTCAATAAGTGCGCTTCGCTCAAGGTATTCAGGATAACTGTCCATTGTCTTTCCTTTCTTCAAAATTTGCACAATATTCAGGTGGAATGTCAAACGGTTTTTTGAACGGCACTTTGCAAACGTATCTGTAATATTCTCTATCTCTTGCGGAACGCTTATAATACAGGTTCTTGCACCGATCGCAAATAGGCGTTTGCTTTTCTAGCGTATTGTGAGGAATCAAGAGAATCACAATAACAGCGCAAGCTATGATTTGAACTGCTTTTAATGCAATATCAAGCATTGCCCTTTCTCCCTTCAATCTCATTGCAAACCGCTTTGTAGAACGCATCCCACGTCTCATAGTCGCAGGAATCGCCAAAGTTGAACCCATCTCGCTTGCGCTCTGCAATGTCACGTTCAAAGCAATCCAACGTCTTGTCCGTCAGTTCCGGCAGAAGCGGTATGATGTATCCGCAAATAAGGCTAGGCATATATGACCGCCTGCCCAAGCAATAGCGGACAGCGCAGTTGCAGACCGCTCCAAAGTTATCATTGGTTGGGTCTACCATGCCTTTTGGCACATCCGGCTTCAAATCGTTCACGCTGCATTGAAGGGCTTCTGCAAATTTTGTCAGCCGCGTTTCTTTTTTCACATCACGCTTTTGCTTTTCAACGGCACTTACATACGAATTGGTTGTTCCAATCATCTTTGCAACGTTTTTCTGTGTAATGCCAAGCTCAAGCCTACGCTTCCTGATTTTCTCCCCTGTTGTCATTTTTATACCCCCGCCTTGTACATCGTATATAAGACTACAAATCCAATCAAAAAAGTAAAAACGTGGAGAATTGCATCCGCAAGAACCTTCATCTTTTCATCGGAAATTTCGTTCAAAAATATATCCCATATCAAAATTTTTTCAATGAGATATGCTATCCCGCACATGAATATTCCAACCAGAAAAGAAGCTAAAACCACAATCAACGCATTTCCAAGATTACCCATTCTCTTTCTTCTCCCATTCTTTGCATCCACGCTCATCCCATACGAAGTCTGCAACGTGTTCTGACTGGTCGTTTACGCACACGCCCTCCGGCTCTGCGTACCATTTGCAAGAGCCACAGGACGGCTCAGATTTGTTCTTGCAGGATTCTGCCGTGCATCGGATAGCCTTGCCAGCAGAGAACTGTTTGATGCCCATGCAAGAGCAATGTTCGGTGGTGCAGTAGAAGTTCATTATCTTTGCCCCCTTTTTCCCCTGTTGAACCGACCGATCACTCGCTTATACTCTGCATAGCACTCCGGGCAAAGGTCGCCTGTGTCTCTGCGCCACGCCCAGTCCTTGAAGTATTCGTCAGGGTTTATCATCCTGCCGCACAGAACCGCTCCGCAGCGGTCGCATACTCGCTTGTGGTAGATTCCTCTGTCAGTTTGCATTAGTTCTCCTTTTCTTCAAATTTCTTCTGCATCTTAGCCCTCAATGCTTCGATACGCTCTTTATCGTCAGTGATAATCTCATACTTGTCGCCAGACCAACCAAGCGGAACATCTTCCGTGTATTCGATATAGATTTTTTCCGGGTGCGTAGGTGGCTCATAGGGAAACGTCACGTTTTTGAGAAAGCGGCTACTTGTATACCACGTAAGACCACCGTTGTCAGAATAAGCGATTGCGTCAATGTCGTACGCTTCAATCATGTTGCCTTTCTCGTCAACCGTCTTGAACACACTTGAGCATCGTTTGTTTTGGAAATGCTTCTGCCCCATTTCATGCGATACATCAGCCCATTCATCATCTTCGCCAGTCAGCGGAGTAATCGGCTTGAAGCGCAAAAGTCGTTCCAGAATAGACATTGAATATCCTGCGGTAAATCCGCTGTGTCCTTGACTTGAGAAAAGTTCAACGATGTCAAGGATATTCTTATTGATTACATCCTGCAACCTGTCTCCGTCTTTCGTAATACGTGCAAGTTCTGATTTTGCATATTCTACGGAATCACTCATTTTATTTCTCCTCCCCAACATCCTTAAATAGAATTTCTTTGTCATCTTTCCAGTCTTTGATTTTGCACGGAATGTCCGTGCCGGGTACGTTTTTTTTCAGCCCATCCATCTGCCAGACGTTCCACGAGATGGTGTCTGCGATACAGTCAAGATATGCAGGCATAAATCCGATTTTTAGCCATTTCCCGTCAAACCGATACTTGAAATGCTCAATCAGCGTCAGGAACAGGTTGCACCGTGCCAGTAAGAGATTGTCTCCTTGCCACTCATAGCCGTACGTTGATGCGTAGGCGTTGATTGCCCAGCACATCCACATATCATAGTCATGGAACTGCTCTGCCAGAACATTCAGCTTTCTATCCAGCAAACCAATTCTGTCTGACACGGCAATCATCTGCCCTGTTGTAGTATCGTATCGGCTTGTGAGGAACGGTGCTTCTCCACAGGTGACTTCAAGGCACGTCTTGTTGATATATTCCTTCCAGTCCTCGCTTTTCAAGTCCTTCTCTGCACCGTCTGTCATCTTCTTGCAAACCCAAGTCGGTGTGAACACCTCTGCTTTCTTGCTGGTGCGCTTCTTCTGGTCTGCAAGCCGTTTCTGCACACGAGGTACAAGCTGAACCTTGTCCAACTGTTCCAGTGTGATTTCATCCGCAAAGCCTACGCCCAGTTCAGGCGGTGGGTCTGTCGCCCAGATGATGTTCTTGCCTGTCGTGTGGTCTTGCAAGAGAACAGGAAGAAACGTGCGTAGGCAGGGGTCGGAGAAGTCAATCAACGGTCTTTGTTCTTTCAAGAACAATTCTTTCAATTCGTTTCGCTTCCTCTCCTGAATAGATAATTTCTTTGCACTCATTGCAATACCACCCGCTCAAATTTTTTAACGTTACGCATTTTCCGTTATGTCTGAATTTTTGCGTGTAGTCGTGGCGAAAAATCATTTTTGAACCACAAGTGGGGCATTCTGTCATGTTCATCCCTCCGATTCCGTAAGCCTATAAAAACGCTTTTCTGTAATTCCTAATAGCATTGCGGCTTCTTCCATTGTCATTCCACCATTTATCCACGAAAAATATACTTCGTCAAAATGTTCAGGTTTTTTTAATTTTCTTGGTTTCGGATTTGCTTTTGGCTGTGGCTTTGGAATTTTCACGCCAGCAGGAATCCTTTGCCTTGCGTATGTGTAGAATGTTCCATAAGGAAGTCCGCATTTCTTTGCCGCTTCTGTTCCTGCAATTTTTCCATTTAGATACGCTTGGAACGCTTCTTCAAACCCATCTGGCAATTCTCTCTTTGGACGGCCGAACCTAACCCCACGAGCCATTGCAGCATCGATGCCCTCGCGTTGACGTTGCTTAATGCTTTCTCGTTCTGTTTGCGCAACAAAAGCTAAAAGCTGTAGCACAATGTCGCTGATAAGCGTTCCCACAAGATTTTTGTCTGCTCGTGTGTCTAACAACGGCATATCCAATATTACAATGTCAACACCCTTTACTTTGTTTAGCTGTCGCCACTGTTCCTGTACATCTATGTAATCTCGTCCCATTCGGTCAAGACTTTTAATAAAAAGAACATCGCCTTTTTTTATTTTTCTTTTCATCCGTTTCCATGCAGGACGGTCGAAATTTTTGCCGGA
>ERZ1034962.444-NODE-444-length-19539-cov-4.997382_pt1 | contig 19539 bp, 9 predicted proteins | sample MGYA00520696_ERZ1034962 | MGnify/ENA primary metagenome ERZ1034962 (study PRJEB33766, sample SAMN09781770) | gut metagenome | biome: gut microbiome | host: Homo sapiens | place: Madagascar | study: EMG produced TPA metagenomics assembly of the PRJNA485056 data set...
GTTTAAGCGCAGCGTCAACTCGTAGCCGCGCACCGTCACCTGAATGGGATCGCCCATTGGGGCCGTCTTCTGCAGCGTTACCACCGCGTTGGGCGTAAGGCCCATATCAAGTAAGTGGCGGCGAACTGATCCCTGACCCTCCACAAATTCGACCACGCCGGCCTGGCCGCGCGCAAGTTCGCTCAGCAGCATCTTGTTCCCCCATATCAGCGCGGGAAATTCCGCGCCTCTCGTCTGTGTCTGCACCCCATAATAAAGTGTTCTGCTGAGCAACGCGCCCATAGAAGAAAAGTTCACAAAAGGAAACGTTTCAGCGGAGGGTGCGTAGAGCAGCAACCTCACAGCTAGGTTCGGCAAAGCCTGCCGTAGAGATTGCTGCGAACGCAAAAACGCCCGGCGGCGGTTGCCGTCGGGCGTTTAGTAGTGCTTGCGTTTGTTCGCTTGCGATTTAGAACTGCTTGAACACCTTGGCGGGCGCGCCGCAGATGGGGCAGTTCTCGGGGGCAGCGGTGCCCTTCTCGATGTAGCCGCAGCCGGGGCACAGGAAGTAGGAGTCGTCGTCAGCGGCGTCGATGTTGTTGTACGCCTGCAGGTACAGCTCGGCGTGCACGGCCTCGGCCAGCTTGGCCTTCGTGAACACCTGCACGGCTTTGGCGTTGCCCTCTTCCTGGGCCTTCGCGATGAAGCCCGGATACATGTCGGTGGTCTCGAAAATCTCGCCGTTGGCGGAAGCGACCAGGTTCAGGTCAATCTCCTCCAGCTCGGGGGCGTCGGCAACGGGGCGCTCGTAGCCCGGCTCCAGTTCCTCGACCAGGCCGGCCTCCAGGCGGATGTGCACCTGCTCGGCGGCGCTGGTGGCCTCCCACAGGCGGCCCAGCTGCTCGTAGCCCTTCTCCTTCGCCAGCTTGGCGCAGGCGGCGTACTTCGCGGAAGCGCCGGTCTCGCCGCAGACGGCGGCCTTCAGGTTTTCAAGCGTGGTGCCAACTTCGCAGGTGGCACCGGCAACGCGGTGGAAGTTGGAAGAGTTCTCGGCGGTGGGCAGCTCGGTGCGCTTATTCATAATGCATACTCCTTGTCGTCTGAATATGAAGTACATCTCGTCTTTGCTTATTGAGAACGAATCTCAATAAGTGCATAGTACCCGGTCGAACGCGTGACCGCAAGTACCAACAACGCGCAAATGCCCGACTTCGCACAACCGACACAGCGCAAACTACGGCGAACTTTACGGCAGGGCGAATGTGCTTTGCCGTCGGCCGGGCTCCTTCGCTTGTGGTAGCAAAAGTTACCCATGGTCTTCCCTTTGCGGCGTTGCTTGTTTATACTGCCGGGAAGTATCAAATGGTAAACAGTTGGAAATCGTGAACTGTTTACTTCGGGTTAAATGAAAACGAAGGGAATAACATGGGCGAGGAACAGAAGAGCGGACGCATTGTCCGCTCGGGTCTGGCGCTGACGCTGGCAGGCACGTTGATGGTGCCTTCCACGGCCGCGTTTGCCGCCGACGGTGACGACCAGGCGCAGCAGCCTTCCGCGGCGTCGGCCGTTGAGCAGGCCATGCAGCAGGCGCAGGCCAACGGCACGGATGCGCAAGGCAACGTCACCATCATCGTGCAACTTGAGGACGGCGGCTCGCAGGGCGTCAGCCTGTTCAGCCGCATCATGGGAACGGTGAAGCAGTCGCGCCACAGCTACTTCAAGGATCAAATCCGCAGCATGGTCAACGAAGAGCAGGCGCAGGGCATCGCGTTGCTCTCCGCCGAGGACGCCGACGACGCGTCCGGCGACGCGGCGCAGGAACAGCAGCCCGAATTCCAGGAGCTGCAGGACTACTACCACGCCATCGACGGCTTCGCCATCAAGGCGCCGGCGAACCTGCTGGAAACCATCCGCAGCCTGGACGGCGTGAAGAATGCGTTCATCGAGCGCGGCTATGAAGTGCCCGCTGACCAGGGCATTCAAGATGCCCCCATGAACCAGAATGCGCTGAACATGACCGAGGCCGACCAGGTTGACCAGCGTGGCGAAGGCCAGCTGGTGGCCATCATCGACTCGGGCCTTGACGTGAATCACTCCGCGTTCAAAGGAGACCTGAACGACGCCACCGTGGCTGAAACCGAGTCGGGCATCAGCGCGAAGATGACGCAGATGGGCGAGGGCAAGAACGGCCGCTACGTCAGCGAGAAGATTCCGTTCGCATACGACTACGCCGATCACGACGCCGATGTGGACCCCGGCTCGCTGTCGGGCATGGATCACGGCACGCACGTGGCGGGCATCGTCGGCGCGAACGCCGGCGAGGTGCGCGGCACGGCCGAGGATGCGCAGATTGCCATGCTGAAGGTCAGCTGCAATTCCGACGGCACCATTTACGACAGCGCGCTTCTGGCCGCGTTCGACGACGCCGTGGTGCTCAAGCCCGATTCCGTGAACGTGTCGCTGGGCTCCGACGCGGGCTTCTCCGACGCGGCGGCGTCCACGTACGGCGACGCCATCGAATCGCTGACGGCCACGGGTGCGTCGGTGAACATGGCGGCCGGCAACTCCTACACGTCGGGCTATAAGAACAAGTCGGGCAAGAACAAGCCTTTCGCGTCCGACCCCGACAGCTCCGTGCTGTCCTACCCGTCAGCTTTGCCCGAAACCGTGGCCGTGGCCAGCGTGAACAGCGCCGAGGACTCCCCGGCGTTTCAAGCGGCCGATGGCAGCACCATTCCTTACATCGAAGCCAACAACCTGAACTATTGGGGTTCGGCAAAGTTCTCCGCGCTGGAGGCCGGCACGTACGAGTACGTGGACGGCGGCGTGGGCAGCAAGGCCGACGCCGATGCGCTGTGGGAGAAATATCCCGACGGCATGGGCCGCAACACCATCGTGCTGGTGAAACGCGGCGCAGACGCCGACGGCAACGACCTCACCTTCGTCGACAAGGTGAACAACCTGTCAGGCCTGTCGCCGTACGCCGTGGTCATCTATGACGATCGCGATGAGCTGCTTACGTCGTTCGCCATCGACAGCGACGACACCACGGCCATCATGATCACGAAGGCTGCTGGCGAAAAGCTGCTGGCTGCCACCGACAAGCGCATCACGAAAGTGGACGGCCTGACCACGGCGCCGGCCACCGCGTACCAGATGAGCGATTTCTCCAGCTGGGGCCCCACCACTGACCTGAGCATCAAGCCCGAGGTCACGGCGCCGGGTGGCAACATCTACTCCACGGTCACGAACAACGACTACGGCTACAAGTCGGGCACGTCCATGGCAACGCCGCAGGTGGCGGGCATATCCGCGCAGGTGCGCCAGTACATCGCCTCCGACAAGAAGTTCGCCAGCTTCGATGCGTCCACGTACAGCGCGCTGGTGTCGCAGCTGCTTATGTCCACGGCCAGCCCTGTTGTCGACCCCATGGTGGACGACGGCCCCGCCACCTATTACAGCCCGCGTTTCCAGGGCGCCGGCCTGGTGAACGCGAAGGCGGCCATCAACACGCCCGCGTACCTGACGAACGAAGAAGCGGCTCAGCAGCGCCCGAAGGGCGAGATGGGCGAGTCGGCCGATGGCACGTGGAGCTTCACGCTGAAGCTGATGAACGTCGGCTCGACGGCGCAGACGTACGCGCTTGACGCCACCGCCATGTCCGAGCAGATCGCGGAAGGCTTGTTCACGGGCAGCGACTACAACTGGACGGGCCGTGGCATCGACGTGACGTTCGGAGGCGACGCCAAGGACGGCAAGATCACCGTGCAGCCCTACAACGGCAACGACAACAACGGCAGCGCTACGCTGGTGGTCAACGTGCGAGCCGCCGACGCGTTTAAGCAGTTCGTAGCCGAAAACGCTGCGAACGGCGCCTATGTGGAAGGCTTCGTGAAGCTTGCCGCCGAAAGCGAAGGCGGCGTCGACCTGTCCGCTCCTTTCCTGGGCTTCTACGGCGATTGGGATGCGCAAAGCGCCATCGACCCGGTGGCGGGCAGTGGCAACGAGCACATCGTGGGCAGCGCCATCATGAACCAGAACACGTCGAAGACGCTGGGCAAAAACCCGCTGGACAGCTACGGTGACGCCGACCCGGCAAAGGCTGTGGTATCTTCGTCGGCGGCAACGAACGCGCCCACGCGCCTGGTGCCGTTCACCATCATGCAGCGCAACGCGCGCAGCTTGGGCTACGACTACCTCAACGCCGACGGCAAAGCGGTGCGCAGCTACAGCTACGACTGGATCTCGAAGACCACGTACAACGACAGCGTGGGCACGTACCTTTACGTTGAGGACTACTACATCGACACGGCGAACAAGCCGATCTTCAACGGCCTGGACGAAAACGGCAACCAGCTGCCCGACGGCCAGTACACGCTGCGCCGCACGGCCACATTGGCAACCGACGACGCCGCGCAGCAGACGCTTGACCAAACGTTCTACTACGACACTGAGAAACCCCAGGTCAGCAATGTGAATCTGGAAGGTGAGGGCGACGAGCGCACCGTCACGTTCGATGTGACCGACGGCAGCTGGTTCGCGGGCGTGAACTTCGTGGGCCCCGACGACGACCCGAAGAAGGCCGACGGCAAGTACTACCAGGTGAAGGTGCCCACCAGCCGTTGGGACGACGCCACGGTGTCCGACCCGGTCGAAAACGCCGACGGCACGCGCACGTGGCACGTGTCCATCCCCGTTTCCAAGCTGGACAGCGCGTGGAACGGCTGGAACGGCCCGGGCCACAACGGGCTGGCGTTCCCGAACGTGGTGCATATGCGCGCATGGGATTACGGCTCGAACATCAGCGACGACATCGCGGTGGTGGTGAACCCCGTGCCGGCCACGGGCGTGACGCTTTCCGCCGACACGTTGACGCTGGCGCCTGGCCAGGTGGGCAGCCTGTCCGCTACGGTTTCGCCGGCCGATTCCACGCAGACGAACCTGACGTGGGAAAGCTCGAATCCCGATGTGGTGAAGGTTGACGCCGACGGCAAGCTCGAAGGCGTGTCCGAAGGTACCGCCGAGGTGACGGTGGCCGTAGCCGACAACCCGGCTATCACCGCGAAGGCGCAGGTGAAGGTGGAGCAGGTGTCCAATGCGACGGGCGTTGTGCTGTCGCAGGACACGGCGAAGCTGACGCTTGACGGGTCGGTGCAGGTCAGCGCCCTGGTGGCTGATGGCTTCGCGGCCGGCGGCGTAACGTGGGAAAGCTCGGACGAGTCGGTGGTGAAGGTACAGCAGGCCGATGGTAAGCTGCGCCAAGTGTCCAACGCCGTGACGCTTGCCGCCCAGGGCCAAACGGGCGACGCCGACGTTACCGCCACGGTTACCAACGCGGCAGGCGAGAAGAAGTCCGCCACCATCCATGTGCGCGCTGAGCAGGCCGATTACGCCGACTTCGTTATCGAGGACGGCGTGCTGACCGGTTATCGCGGTGAGTCCACGAACCTGTCCATCCCCAACGACGTGACGTCCATCGCCGACGGCGTGTTCTCGGGCTCCGACATCCAAAGCGTGGTCATCCCCGCAAGCGTGACGGCCATTGGCAAGGAGGCGTTCAGGAGTACGCACAACCTTGCGAAAGTCACGTTCGCCAAGGGAAGCAAGCTCACGAGCATCGGCGATAGCGCGTTTTACGGTACGCAGGGGCTTGCCGCCATCGACGTGCCCGAAGGCGTTACCAGTATGGGCAAGCAGGTGTTCGCCGTGTCCGCGGTGCAGCGCGTGTCGCTGCCCAACAGCCTGACGTACCTGCCGGAATCGGCGTTCGAAGACTCCATGAGCTTGTCGAACCTGACGGTGTCCGACGGCCTGACCAGCATCGGCGCCTCGGCGTTCGACGCGTGCTCGGCGCTGAACAAGATCAAGGTGCGCTCCGCCGACGGCACCACGCGCGAGGGTCTGCCTGCAAGCCTGGCAACCATCGGCGACAAGGCGTTCAACGGCGCGCGCCTGCAATCGGTGCAGCTGCCGGCAAGCGTGCGCATCATCGGGGCGAACGCGTTTGCCAGCAACGCCAGCTTGAAAACGCTCGGGCTCAACGACGGCCTTGAGTCCATCGGCGCCGGCGCGTTCGATGGCACGAACGCCGCCGCGGTGACCATTCCCGACACGGTGACGCGTGTGGGCGCGGGGGCGTTTGCGAACATGAAGCAGCTCAACGAGGTGACGGTGGGCAAGCAGGTGCCCGATGGCGCGCTTGTCAGCGCATTCGTGGGCGATGCGGCGCTGCTGGAGTTCAAGGTTGCCGATGGGGCGGCGAACTACACGGCGGTGGACGGTGTGCTGCTGAACAAGGACGCCACGCAGCTGGTGGCCTTCCCGGCGGCCAAGAAGCTGCCGGGCGGCACGTACACGGCGCCCGAATCTGTTCGCCAGGTGGCCGACAACGCCTTCAACGGCGCGCAGGTGACGAAGGTCAACGTGCCCGACGGCCTGACCAGCGTCGGCGCCTCGGCGTTTGCCGGCGCGGCGTTGACGTCCATGGTGCTGCCCGACGGTTTCGCCACCATGGGCGAAGGCGCGTTTGCCGGGTGCGCGGCGCTGACGTACATCAACATCGGCGGCGCCACCGAGATTCCGGCCAAGGCGTTCTCGAAGTGCGTGAGCTTGGAAACGGTGAACCTGCGCAGCGACCTGAACAAGCTGACGAAGATCGGTGCGCTGGCGTTCTCGGACGAGGAAACCGCTGGCTCGGACGACGACTCCAGCACTGACGGCAAGGACACGGCATCCTACAACGGCGCCATCAAGGCCATCATTCTGCCGGATTCCGTGACCGAGGTGGGCTCGAACGCGTTCAAGAACCTCACGGGCATGACTGCGGCGCATATCGGCGCGGGCATCACCAGCGGCGGCGCGGAGCTGTTCGCGGGCGCTTCGTCGCTTGAAACGCTGACGGTTTCGGGCGAAAACCCGGTGTACTCGGCGCTGGACAACGTGCTGTACGCGCAGATGGACGACGGGCTGCACCTGGTCAAGAGCGCTGCGGCCAGCAAGACGGAGAACGTGGCCGTGCAAAGCGGCACCGTATCCATCGACCGCGAGGCGTTCCGCTCGAACCGCGTCATCAAGTCCGTAGTCATTCCCGAGGGCGTGAGGTCCATCGAGTGGGGTGCGTTCAACACGTGCGACAACCTGGCAAGCGTCACGTTCCCCGATAGCCTGCAGTACGTGGCGGACACGGCGTTTAACTGGGATTTGAGCCTGAACTTCGTGGAGTTCGGCACGAACATCAAGCAGATGGGCAACCCGAACAACTACATCGGCGCGTCGGCGTTCTCGGGGCATCTGCCCACGCATCTGATTGTGCGCGGCGGCGACGGTGGCCAGTACGTGTCCAGCTCGAAGCAGGACGACAGCATCATGCAGTCCGCGTACTTCGGCCCCGGCATGACGAAGATCAGCTTCAGCGCATCGGAAACGTGCCCGAAGATTCTGGTGGTGCCTGCTGATCTGGAAAGCCTTGAGTTCGGCTGGAACATCGGCGGTTACGCCAGCGACGTGCGCATCTATGCGCCGGCGGGGTCGCAGGGCTACGATGTGGCGAAGGCGGCCATGCAGGGCACGTACGGCTCGCTTGACCCCGAGCATCAGCTGCTTGCGTACACGCCGCTTTCCGTGTCGCTTGCCGCAGCGGGCGCGGTGGATCCGGGCCAGGTGACGCCGGTTGCGGCCAGGGCGCAGGGCGGCGTCAACGGGGCAAAAGAGTTCCGCTTCGTGGAGGTTTCGCCGTCTGGCCAGGAGAAGGTGCTGGCCGACTGGTCTACCGCCGACACGCTGAACTGGGCCGTTCCCACCGATGGCTCCACCATTCGCGCTGACGTGCGCGATGCCACGTGGCTGACGGAGTCATCAACGCTGCTGGGTATTCAGCCGAAGGTGACGCTTGACAAGTCCGGCGTGGTAGTGGTTGGCGAAGGTCAGAACGCGCCGGTGCTAAACGCGACGGTGAGCGCGCCTGATGGGGCGGCGGTAACGTACCAGTGGTTCTGCGACGGCGCGGCCATCGAGAGCGCAACGGGTGCATCGTATGCGCCGGGCGCGGGCGACCATGCGTACCACGTGGTGGCGCGCGTGACCGTCGACGGCGTCAGTGTGAACGTGGCAAGTGCTGCGGTGACCGTGAAGACGGTGGCCGGGCTTGCGGCAGTTGACACGCAGGCGTTGTCCGATGCGGTGGCGGCGGCCGAGAAGCTCAACCGCGGCGACTACACGGCCGAAACGTGGGCGCCGTTCGCGAAGGCGTTGACCGCGGCCCGTGCGCAGCTGGTGAATCCTGAAAGCCAGGCGGCCGTCAATGGAGCGCTTGAGGCGTTGGTTGCCGCGCAGAGTGCGCTTGCGGAAGCGAACGTGGACACGGCTGCGCTGCAAGACGCCATTGCTGCAGCGGACAAGCTTGTCGAATCCGACTATACGGCGGATTCGTGGAAGGCGTTCTCGACAGCGCTTGCCGCGGCGAAGAACGTGCTGGCCAATCCCACTACGCAGCAGGCGGCCGACGATGCGTTGCACGCGCTGGCTGATGCGCAAGCCGCGCTGGTGAAGGTTGCGCCGGCGCCCGACCCGGATCCCGAGCCCACGCCCGACCCGGCGCCTGATCCTGCTCCCGATCCGGAACCGACGCCGAAGCCTGATCCCGCTCCCGATCCGGAACCGACGCCGAAGCCTGATCCCGACCCGAATCCGCAGCCTGGCGACGTTGATGTTGCCGGTTTGCAGCAGGCGGTTGAACAGGCGAAGCAGCTGAACGAGGCTGATTACACGGCGGATTCGTGGAAGCTGTTCTCCGAAGCGCTGGCGGCGGCCGAGCAGCAGCTGGCCAACCCGACAAGCAGCGCCGACGTGAGCGCTGCGCTTGACGCGCTGACCAAGGCACAGGCTGGGCTGGTGAAGGTTGCTGCTGGAACGCCGGGCGATAAGGCCCCGACGGGCGAAACGCCTGCTAACGGTACGCCAGGTGCAAACAACGGTGCCGGTGGCAATGCCGGCGGTAGCGCGTCGGCCACATCGAGCCCGGCAGGCGGCACGTTGTCGCAGACCGGCGATGCGGCTCCGGTTGCTCCACTGGCGGCAACGGGCGTCTTCGGCGCCGCCGTGGCAGCAATCGCAGCGTTCTTCGCGCGCCGCAGGAATCGCGAGTAGCCACGTGTTTGAAAGAAGGGGAGGCTTCTGTCTCCCCTTCTTTTGCAGGGCTTGATGCCTGCTGCGACACCGAATAGCCATGCAGCCAAAACTCGTAGGGAAGAGCGAAAGCTCTTCCCCAAATAGAAAGCGCCGAAGGCGCACCACCAATTTCCAAACAACGCGCGGCAGTTTCAGCACATTTGCTAGTTACGGAGAATTTGTAACAAAAGTTACCCGCGGTTCTTCCCCTATTTGTGGACTTAGGTATACTTCTAACGTTTAGTACACCCGAGATAACAGTTCGAAAAAACCAACTGTTTGCCTCAGGTAAATCGACACTCCGAACTGGTGGTTTGCAATCGCGTTTGGTCGTCGTTGGAAGATGAAAGGAACAGCGGAATGAAACAGGAAATGAGATACAGCGTTGTTCGTCGCGGAACTTCGCTGGTGCTGGCGGCCACGCTGGCCACGGGCATGGTGCCGGCAATCGCCCTGGCGCAAGACGCCGGTAGCAACGGCGCAACCCCCGTGGCGTTCTCCGATGAGGGCCAGCAGAAGCAGTACGATCTGGAGGTTGGCAAGGCATATACAGTCAACGTGGCATACGATGCCGAGGGTTCTATGGCCGCCATGGTCCAGCAAATGATCGGCAAGTATTTCGGCAACCAGGTCGACATCGTTGCGCAAGCGGACGGCACGTACAACGTGGTGGTAGGCTTCGCCGAATACAGCGCCGCAATCGGTGACATGACCGTCAATGGGAACAAGATCTCCCAGTCTGCGGACCGTACGTATACGTTCAACGTTTCCTCGCTTGATGACGTCATCAACGCGAACATCGTCATCGGCGGCGCCATGGCGGGCATGTTCCCGGCAGGTATCGACTACACCATGACGCTCGACACCTCCACGCTTCCCATCAAAGAAGCCGATGCGGCTTACGAAACCGGTTTCTCGCTGTTCTTCAAGGGCGAAGATGCCACGTCCAAGTATGGTCGCAGCTTCCAGGACAAGGTGAAGGTGACTCCGGCCAAAAACGGCTACACCGTCGAGCTGACGGCGAATTCGCTGGGCGCGGACAATACGCTGGGCGACATCACGTTTGCGGGAGTGAAGGTGCCGAAGGTGGTGCACGAGGACGGCTCGGCCACGTATTCGCTGCCGCTGCCTGGAGTTGACGGCACGTACAACATCACGTTCGGCTACACAGCAAAAGCGGGCTCCACGGGCTTGACGACGAATTTGCACCCGTTCCAGCTGGTCATCGGCGATGCGACGCCGAACCCTTCTTCCGTTGATAGGACGGGCCTGACGTCTCAAATCGTGGTTGCCGAGAAGGCGCTTGCCGCGGGCGGGAAGACCGACGGCGCGAACGTGGCGCTGCAGAAGGCCATCGACGACGCTTACGTTGCCGTCGACTCGGCCAACGCAACGGACGACAGCATTGCTATTGCCATTACGGCGTTGAGCGCATCTGTGGAGGCGTTCAACAAAGCCGGCGGCACCGATCCCAAGCCCGGTCAGGGCGAGCAGCAGGTTGACAAGACCGCACTGAACGCTGCCATTGCGAAGGCGAAGGCTATCAAGCAGGGCAACAAGACTGACAAGGCGTTCGCTGCGCTGCAGGAGGCCATTGCCACGGCCGAGAAGGCTGCGGCCAACGATAAGATTCCTCAGGCGGGCGTGAACGCGGCAACCGAGCAGCTGAATGCGGCCATTGAAAAGTTCGGCATCTCCGCCGACAAGCCCTCTAGCTCGAAGGCTGATTTCAAGCTTGAACAGGGCAAGGAGTACACCGTGCCCGCCAAGCTGGTGAAGGCCGACGGCTCCGATTCCATGGCTGCCCAGTATTTCGAGCAGAACGCCACGGTGGTGTGGGACGGCGCTCATTATAAGGTGCGCTTCGGTATTACCGCTGCCGGCGCTGAGTACATCAAGGGCGTTTCGCATGCTGGCGCCGATGCAACCAGCCTGGGCAACAACCAGTATGAAGTGACGGTCGACTCGCTGGCAGAGGCAATCGAGCTGACCTTCGGCCTGAGCACGCCGGTGGGCGATATGCAGCAGACGGCATACCTGAGCTTGGACACCACCAGCCTGCCCACCACCAGCGGCGAGCCGATCAAGCCGAGCAATCCGAGCGATAACACGGGCAACAACGGCGGCAACAACGGTCAGGGCAATGGCGGTACTACCACCACCGACCCCGCTGGCCAGAAGGCTGAGCAGGGCTTCCAGGTTGGCCACACCTATCAAGTGCCCGTTTCTTGGCTGAAGCAGAACAGCTCCGAGACGTCCATGGCCGCGAAGTACTTCGGCGACACCGCACTGGTCCGCCCGCAGTCCGACGGCACGTTCAAGGTGAGCTTCTCGGCCACCAGCGAAGGCGCTAGCCACATCATCTCGCTGGCGTACAACGGCTCCACGCTGGCGAAAAGCGGCAACCAGTACACCGTTTCCATTCCGAAGGCCGACTCCGACACGGTGGTGCCCATCAGCATGACCATCAAAGAGATGGAGCAGCTTGGCGGCGGCGCGCAGGTTGCCGACATGCACCTGAAGCTGTCGCAGGCCAAGGACCTGGGCACGGGTCAGGATTCCGTGGTGGCTTCTAGCAGTACCACCATGGCGCAGACCGGTGACGTCGCTGCCGGTGTTGCGGGCGCTGCTGCGGTTGCGGCCCTGGTGGCCGGCGGCGTTGCCGTGGCGTCCCGTCGCCGCAGCAAGCGGCAGTAGCAGCCGGTTTTGCCCTTTCGCGCCGCTATTCGCCTTGCAGCATTTCGCGAACTCGGGCGAGGCTGATGCGGCGCAAAGCAAGGGCGGGTGCCGTGCGTGACGGCGCTTGGGGCGCTTGCTGGCATGCCGGGCGCTGGCTCGCAAACTCGGTTGTTGCGCTTGCACGTTATTGATTTCGGGGCGTGCGTTTGCCTCGTTGCCTGCGGGGCATCCCTTTGCAGGCGAAGCGAAAGGCCGGCCTCGCAGTGCGGGGTCGGCCTGTTCGCCGTTTAACAAGTAGAATCGTTTTCCCTGTTCAGAAGGAGAAATCCATGACGAAACGAATGGTTCGCAGCACGTTGGCCACCGTGTGCGCGGTGGTGGTGGCGCTTGCTGTTTCGGCGGTGGCCCACGTTGGCGTGGCGCATGCCGCCACGTCGGCCGTGTACACGGCGGCGACCGTGCCGTCGTACAGCAACCCGGTTACGGGAAGTATCGAAGACTCCGCAGGTCAGAGCAACATTGCGCTGGCCGAATCCATGGTGACGGGTTGCACGTATCCTGCGGCTCTGGTGGAGAAGGACACGGCGGACAACACATTCGTGACGCTGCGCTTCAAGCTGGCCGACCAGATGGGCGCCATGACGTTCTGGGCCGACAACGCCGGCGACGGCGCGTTTGTCGAGGTGGAGGCAACGCAGATGCAGACGTCCACCGTGGGCGACACCGCGGTGGCCGACTGGCGTTTCCAGGTGCCCAGCGAGACGTCGAACATCCGCGTCAGCATGTACGTGAATCCCATGAGCCGTGCCGTTGTCTACTTCGTGCAGCTGGCGAACCTGGCGGAGGGCAACACGGACGCGCTGCCGTTCGTCGAGAGCATCGTGCCTGGTGAGGAAGCCGCTGAGCCGGCGCCGGCGGCCCAGGCCGAAACCGCGCCTGCCGCTAATGCCGCTGCAAGCGCAACGAGTGAAGCCGCCCCTAGCACCGATTCCGCAGCGAATTCCGGCGTGAAGGAGTACAACGCCGATGGTCAGGAAACCACCGAAGGCAGCCAGTCCGCCCCGCTTGATGGCGCCACCACCGGCGCTGTTGTGGCGGGCATCGTGGCGGTAGTTGTTATTGCCGGCGTGGCCGCGTACTTCGCGTACCTCAAGCCCAAGCGCGCCAAGCAGGCCGCCGCGGCAGCAGCCGCAGCAGCGGCTTCGAAGCCGAAGGGCAAGTAGCGTGCGCAGCGAACGGCAAGGCGGGGGGCAGCAGGATGCTTGCTCCCCGTTGGAGGAGAGGCACGCCGCTGCTTCTTCGGAGGGAGCCCCTTTGCCCTCATCGCTCGAAGACGCGTCACGTGATGCTGAGTCGAGTGCAGGGTGCGGCGAGGGCGCTTCGTCGGCGGGGCAAGAAGTCGGGCCGGGCGCAGGGTGCTGCGTTGCCGATTTGCCGGCGGCCGCGCTGGGCTGCGTAAGCGAATTCGCTGGTCAAAAGCGTGCCTTGGTGACGGCTGCGTCGGATTCGCGCAACGCCAGCTCGCCGCGCGCCTGCCGCGCGATGACGCGCCGGCGCTTTGTCGGCGGCCTGGCGGTGGCCGCGCTGTCGGCGGCGGCGCTGCCGCTTGCCGGCTGCGTCGACCAGCATCCATATCGTAATGCCGACGGCACCGAGCAGCAGCGGCTCATCGCCACATCGCCCGCCGTGGCCACCATCTGCGACAAGCTGGACCTTGACCTGGTGGGCGTGTGCAGCTCCTCGCGCGACATGCCCGAGCGCTACGCGCAGCTTCCCCAGGTGGGAAGCCCCATGTCGCCCGATCTGGAAGTGGTGAAGTCGCTGCATCCCAGCTGCGTCATCGGCCCGAATTCGCTCATCGACGACCTGCGCCCGAAGTACGCCGGCATTGCGGCGGCGTGCATGTTTTTGGACCTACGCAGCGTCGAGGGCATGTACGCCAGCATCTCGGCCATGGGCGCGAAGTTCGACCGCCGTGAACAGGCGGTGGCGCTTGTGGCTGAATACGATGCGTTCATGGCCGATTACCGCGCCAGCATCGAGGGCAAGCCGCAGCCGAGCGTGCTGGTGCTCATGGGCCTGCCCGGCAGCTACATTGTGGCCACGGAGAACAGCTATGCCGGCAGCCTGGTGGCGCTGGCGGGCGGGCAAAACGTGTACGCCGGTTCTGACCAGGAGTTCCTGAACGTGAACACCGAGGACATGCAGGCGCGCGACCCCGACATCATCCTACGAACGGCGCACGCGCTGCCAGACCAGGTCATGGCCATGTTCGCCGACGAATTCGCCACGAACGACGTGTGGAAACACTTCCGCGCGGTGAAGGAAGGGCGCGTGTACGACCTGCCGTACGACCAGTTCGGCATGAGCGCCACATTCAACTACCCCGAGGCGCTGCAAACGCTGCAGCCCATGCTGTACGGCGAGGAAGGTTAACCGATGGTAGGTACTGGAAGGAAAATAGCTGCGTTCGTGGTGACGGCGGTGGCGCTTGTGGCGCTATTCTTCGTTGCCGTGAACACGGGCAGCTTGCAGGTAAGCACAGAACAGCTGGTCAGTGGCCTGTTCGTCGAATACGACGACACGGTTGCCACCATCTACGACCTGCGTTTCCCGCGCATCTTCATTGCCATGGTGGGCGGCGCGGCGCTGGCGGTTTCGGGCACGCTTCTGCAGGCGGTCATCCGCAACCCGCTGGCCGATCCGGGCATCATCGGCGTGTCAAGCGGTGCAAGCCTGGCGGCCGTGTTGGTGACGGCGTTCGCGCCGGCGCTGTTCTACTTCACGCCGCTGTTCGCGTTCGCGGGCGGCATGGTGGCGTTCGGTCTGGTGTACAGCCTGTCGTGGCGCGGCGGGCTTTCGCCGCTGCGCGTCATTTTGGTGGGTGTGGCCGTCAGCGCCATGTTCTCGGGCATCTCCAGCGCGTTTAGCTCGGGCACGGGCGGCACGCTGTCGGGCGTGGCCAGCATCGTGAACGCGAACATCACCATGAAAACGTGGAGCGATCTGGAAACGCTTGCGGGCTATGCGGCGGTGGGGCTGATCGTTGCGCTGCTGGTGACGAAGCGCTGCGACCTGCTTTCGCTTGAGGATAAAGCGGCGCGCAGCCTTGGTCTTGACGTGAACAAGAACCGCATCTTCATCAGCGCCGTTGCCGTGCTGCTGGCGTCCATTTCCACGGCCATCATCGGCCCCATCAGCTTTTTGGGCCTGATCGTGCCGCACATCGCGCGCCTGCTGGTGGGCACGTCGCACAAGTGGCTGGTGCCTTATAGCATGCTGCTTGGCGCGTTCTGCCTGCTTCTGGCCGACACGCTCGGCCGCACCATTGCGGCTCCGTATGAGATTTCGGCCGCCGTCATCATGTCGGTGGTGGGTGGCCCGGCGTTCATCCTGCTGCTCCGAAAGGCACGTGGTACCTATGGCGAATAACGAAAACGAGCAGCTGACCGCCGCGCCTTCGGCCGGTGCGGCTGATGAGATGGAGGGGAGGGCCGGCGCTAGCTTGACGGATTCGGTGCCCGCTGCCCCCGTCTTCACCGTAAGCGAGCTGCAATTCGCTTACGACCACGGGCGCGTGCCCATATTCGACGGGCTGGACCTGACGATTCCCGAGGGGCAAATCACCACGCTCATCGGGGCAAACGGCTCGGGAAAGTCCACGCTGTTCAACCTGCTGACGAAAAACCTCAAGCCCACGGGCGGCAGCATCCACCTGCGCGGCGGCGACGTGTCCGCGCTGCGCCTGCGCGATTTCGCGCGGCTGGTGGCCATTGTGCACCAGAAGAACTCCGCGCCGGGCGACCTGGCGGTGGAGAAGCTGGTGGGCTACGGGCGCTTCCCGTACCACGGCGTGGGCAGCGCGGCGAGCACCGAGGAAGACGAGCGCATGGTGGCCTGGGCGCTTGAAGTGACGGGCCTGACCGAGTACGCGCGCCGGCCGGTGTCGGCGCTGTCGGGCGGGCAGGCGCAGCGCGTGTGGATTGCCATGGCGCTTGCGCAGGGTTCAGACGTGCTGTTGCTCGACGAGCCCACCACGTACCTGGACATCCGCTATCAGCTGGACATCCTGCACCTGGTCAAACGCCTGAACAGCGAATTCGGCATGACGGTGATTATGGTGCTGCACGACGTGAACCAGGCGCTGCGCTACAGCGACAACCTGGTAGCGCTGGCCGGCGGCCGTATCGTCGCGCAAGGCGCGCCGGACAGCATCATCACGCCCAACCTGCTCGAGCAAGTCTACGGCGTGCGCCTAGGCGTCACCACCATCGAAGGCAAACCCTTCGTCCTGGCAGTATAGGTGCGAGCCTCCTCAGCCCCTTCGTGTCCCCTCGCCAGAGTTTTCCGCGGTTGCCTTTGTGGGAAATTCTGGTAAACTTCTCTCATTTGTTACCATCATCGAACAGTAAGCAGGTGCAACACGTGAACGAACAGGTGATGACGGCCGATCAGGTCATCGCGTCCGACCAGCCAAAACGCAGCAATTCGAAGCTCCGCCACGGCTTGTGGGCCGCGGGCGGCTTCCTCTGCTTCGCGCTTGGCATGGTAGGCGTGGTCCTGCCGATTCTGCCCACCACGCCGTTCATCCTGGTGGCCGCTTTCTGCTTCGCGCGCAGCTCCGAGCGCCTGAACGCCTGGTTCAAATGCACGAAGCTTTACAAGCAGGTGCTCGAGGGCTACGTCACGAAGCGCTCCATGACGCTGAAGGCCAAGCTCACCATCCTCGTTCCCGTAACGGCGCTGCTGGCTATCGGCTTCGCCCTCATGGGCAGCGTCCCTGTCGGCCGCATCGTGCTAGCCATCGTATGGGCCGGCCACCTCATCTACTTCGGCTTCGTCGTGAAAACCGACAAGGAATAATCCTTCCGAAAGCCGGCGCTTCATTGATGCCTCACTGCTTTGGGACCGCTGCGCTCTTCCCCGGCCGCCGTGGGCACCAGCAAACGTTTCCGTCCATTCAGATTCGCAAGAAAACGTCCACTGTTTGCCATTTTTTCGAGAACCTGAACGAAATGAGGACATTATCTTCAGAAGCTGAATGACCCACTTTACATAATGGGCGCCCTGGCGAAGGGCGACTTTGGGATATCTAGGAAATGCCTGTTCAGAAACTTGAGTTCTTCATCGATGTCTGATGGCGAATTGCTTGCTTGGTTATCTACCGAGCAAGCAATTCAACTTCTCGACTTTTTGCCCAACAGTGGCCATATTCGCTAGTTCCTGAAAGAGCGGGCCGGCCGGTGAGCGTTTCTCGGTGCAGGTGCAACTTGCCCTGCGCTATTTTGCTTGCCAGACTTTTACGCGGCAGCAGTTCACGGCTTCGCCGCCGATGGGGGTGTAGTCGATGTTCGAGTACGTCACCACGGTGTCGCCTGCGCCTTCGGACGCCAGCCACTCGCCGTAATCGTCGGCGCCGTTGGCCACGTCAAGCGCGAAATAGCGCTTGCCCTCCACGTCCACGCCGCACACGGCGCTTGTCGACTTCACCATCAGCCAGTTGCCGCACCACGCCGGCGCGGTGGTGGGGGTGCGGTCGAAGCGCAGCCACTTCTGGTCGCTGTAGCCGCCGTTGCCCGGCTTGCTGACCGGGGCATACGTGCCCAAGTTGGCAATGCCGTCGCCGTAACTGTATGTGGCGTCGAACGCGAACGTGAAGCCCGTCTTGCCGTATCCGGCCTCAAGCGGCTTCATGGAAGCGGGCAGCGTCACGGTGTCGGAAACGTCGCCGTTTTCGCTGACAAGCGTCAGCTGGTAGTACGACGAGGCCCCGTCGGCGCGCGGCGTGATAACCACGCCGTCGCTTGAGGCGTACGGCGCGGTGGCCATGCGGCCAGCGGACTCGTACACCACATTACCATCGGTGCTGCCCATGGTGGCGCGCTTGAGTTGCGCAATTTGCGAAGCTGCGGAAACGGTGTTGTCGATTTTCGGCATGACCTGCCAAAACGCGTGGTTGCCCACAGCGGCGATCGTAGGCGTTTCGAACTCGCTGGTGGACCCCTCGTCAAGCTTTTGCACGCCAGAAATGCTGCCGCCGTCCGAGCTCAGGCGCGCCGAGAACACGCGCCACACGCCGTCAAGAATGTCGGCCTCGGTCCACACGACGCCTTGCGACGTGCACCGCGCATCGTAAATCTCGAAGCCGTCATCTTGCCCCTGCGCCTTGTCCAGCACCACGGTGTAGGTGCCCGAGCTCAGCGAAAGCGTGGCAACCTGCGCCAGCGGCTTCGCCTTTTCGGTGGGCAGAAGGCAGCAGGCGAACTTGCTGTCGTTGGCGAACACGAGCGTGCCGTAGGGCAGATCGTACTCGCCAAGCTTGGTCATGCAGTCGTCAACGTTGTCTACCTGGGACAAGTCCGAAATGGCGGACACGGCATCCGTGGGCACCTTCAGCGTTTGGATGTCGGGCGCCTTGTTGTTCTGGCTGCTGACAACGGCCGCCGCGCCGCCGCCCACGGCGGCAACAACGCCGACGCCCAGCGCGCCAAGCAGCAGCCCGCGGCGTGTGATGAGCGTCTGTCCGCCATCGCCTGCGGACGGTCGCGGCGTGCCGTGGCTGCTTGGCGCGCCGCCGGAAAGCCCGATGCCGCCAAGCCCCGGCGTGCCCGAAAGCGGCGTGGGCGTGGCGGTGCCCACATACATGCCGGCGTCGCGCGAGCCGACGTTGCGCACGGCGCCTCCGCGGGTCGCCTTGCCGCGCCCAGCGGGGCCTCTCCCGGCAACAGGGCGTGCGCTTGCATGCGTTCCGCGGCTACGACCTGCCGAAACGCTGCTGCGCGAAGCCGCGTGCGAGCGTGCGGCAGCGCCACGTGCGGGGCGGGCCGGCTTGCTGGCGCTCCTGTTCGCGCGGGGTGTTTGGGAAGGGCGGTGCGATGTGCCGCCCGAAGATGTTCTACGGGTTACCATGGCGGTAATTATGTCATTTCGCCAACAGGGGCGAAGCGGTTTGACTTCACTTGTTACAATAAACCCAAACACCATTCATCCGGCGTGCCCAAGGGGGACGCGCCGGACGTCAACATGGACCGTACTTCCTAAGGAGTGAACCATGAGCAACGAAACGCGCCGCATCCTTTTGGTTGAGGACGAGAAGGCCATCCGCGATGCCGTTACCGCCTATCTCGAGCGTGAAAACTACTGGGTAACCGCCGTGGGCGACGGCCAGGAGGCGCTGGAAGAATTCTCGAAACATCACTTTGACCTGGTCATCCTTGACCTCATGCTGCCGCGTGTGCCCGGCGAGCGCGTCTGCCGCGCCATCCGCGACAACTCCGATGTGCCCATCATCATGCTTACGGCGAAGGGCGAAGTGGAAGACCGCATCATCGGCTTGGAGCTTGGCGCCGACGACTACCTGGTCAAGCCGTTCAGCCCGCGCGAGCTGGTGGCCCGCGCCCGCGCGCTGCTGCGCCGCGTGCATGCCGATTCCGAGCCTCAGCGCGAGGTGCTGGAATTCGGCGAGCTCACCATCGACGTGTCCGGCCACAAGGTCATGGTCTCCGGCAAGGAGATCGACCTCACGGCCAGCGAGTTCAAGCTGCTCACCACGCTGTCCCGCTACCCGGGCCGCGTGTACTCTCGTATGGAGCTGGTCGAGAAGGTGCTCGGCTATGACTTCGAGGGCTACGAGCGCACCATCGACTCCCACGTGAAGAACCTGCGCGCCAAGATCGGCGACAACCCGCGCAACCCCAAGTGGCTGCACACCGTGCA